>Ga0194123_10004401_pt1 | contig 15972 bp, 7 predicted proteins | sample TA2MahsurfametaG_5_FD_155479 | JGI IMG/M metagenome (GOLD analysis project Ga0194123, IMG submission 155479) | Freshwater microbial communities from Lake Tanganyika, Tanzania - TA2015023 Mahale A surface | ecosystem: Environmental > Aquatic > Freshwater > Lake | place: Tanzania: Lake Tanganyika... | reverse complement strand
TAATCTTGATCATATACTGTTTGATACAATGAAGATGTTACTCCGGGCCCAATGCCACCGGTGACAAAGACCTGGTAGGTACGGCGCGTAAATGATCCCGAAATATCTTCCTGTATCACGTCAACAAGCTGGTTAAGTGATGACTTGACAACGCGCTTGTCTCCCGCGCCAAGGCTTTTAAAACTACCTGCTGCCATTTATCTCTCCTAATCTACGAGAACTTGTTGATTAATTCTTTATTGTGGATTCTTTATTGTGAAGGGAATGTCTAGACGACCGCCTGAGCTTGCGCCGACAACTGTTATCAGAGCATTAATCGTGTTAGATGAATCGCCGTAGACACTAAGCAGTGTACTGTCAAGTGATGGACGTGCTTGTATCTTGATGGCTGCAGACGAAGCACCAGAATTTCCGTCCTGTGTTGTCCTAACAGCGTACGTTGCGTAAAGCAGAGCAGTAGACTCATCGATATCAATAGGCGTTCTAACTTCTACCAGTGACAGCAATTTGCTAGGAATTGTAACATAATACTGTGAGTCGTACAGTTCTGAAGGAATTGAGGGTTGATCGTTGAGGTCGGTCTTGACGGTGATGTTCTGTGTTCCGCTGATGACGAATGCGGGAGTTCCTGAATACTTCAGTGAAGGTAAAACGGTAATCAACGGGTCAGAAAGTGAAATCATCCTGTGTTTCTGAGCAAGATAAGCCTTTGTCTGCGCCTCAAAAATAGGTGTATTTTTAATGATCTTTTCTTTTCCGACTGTGCGCCCGTATTTCTTGATGATAGTGTAATCAACCTCATCGTCCGAAAGAGAAAATTTTGTAATACTAAATTTCGCGATATTGCTGTTTTGACCTGCCAGGAGTTCCCGACCGCGGTCTGTCAAAACAGCATCGACGATAATGTTGTTAGTAGAATGATCTAAAAAACCCATTTTTCACCTCGTAAGTGTAAATATATGTCAGTTGACATTTTGAGTAAAATTTAAGCAAAGGGATGTCTTGGTCTCAAGGCGGGTAGAGCCATGGAACGTGGCAATATTTGTCTCACTTGGGACAGGACTGGCGTTATTCTAGATCGATTGTCGACGATACCGACATCTATAATTTTCATCTTCTGCCGATCTACATTAAGAATTTGAAATTTATATGTCCCCTTTTGAAGACTTCCATTGCTGCTCGATTTGTCAACTACGATATTGTCCTCTTTAGCTGCACCTCTGCCGATATGAAGTACTTCGGGGTCTAAGTAGATTCTCATTTTTTGGTGCCCGCTGTCCTTCATAATGTCCTCTGTGTATCTAATCGTCTCAATGTTTTGAGCATCTGTTGCGCTAATTAAAAAGTTGGGATATTGTTTTGGCGCGCCAAGCGGAGAGACAGGCGTTGTCTCGATTGAATTTTTTGTTCTGTCAAAACGAACTCTAATCTGATCGCTGTAGTTTGAGGTCAAATGGTGTGCATCGACTGACACGACAGAGTAGATTGCATCTCCACTTTTGTCAAAGTCTTCATCGACATGATACGTCACGGGAGACACAACCCTATAGTCGACTTCACGAATAACTCTCTCGATTGGTGCAAGTTCAAAGATAGCATCTGTAAAGTCGTATTGTGCTATAAGCGTAAATCCCTCCTGAATTGTGCTACGCTTAAAAACTTGAAACTTTTTTATGTCTCTCTGCCTGGAGTGTGGGAATTTCCAGTCAATAACGAGCGCCTCAAGCTCATAGTCGAATCTAAATGTGAGAAGATCCGGAGGAGGAGGCGGGACAGGGTCGACGCAGACAACTTTCAGCTGGCGCGTAGGGCGCGAAAGTACTGCGAACAGGCATCTTTTCATGCGAGGAACGAGGCCACCGCCAAAATTAACTTCCGCGACTGCAATACCTCGCGTTTCAGAATTGAAATAATCTTCGTCGACGTTCATCTCAACTAAGCTCAGGGTCTTTATCTCGTAGATGTATGTAAACCCATATGCTATGTGCGTGTCGACAAAAGAGGTCGTCGAGCTGCCCTCGAGAAAGAAACTTTGAATGAAGTTTTTGCTACCTGCTGATGTAATGAGAAATTTTTCAATAACATAGCCGCAGACACCAAATTTCGGGCCCTGAAAGTTAAAACGAAAAGGTTCTGCCTTGATGCAATCAATTTTTGGCATGTAATCCTCTGGGCTGACAGCTGCAATAGGCTCTCTTGCCCTGTCTTGCTTCTCGGACTCAAGCTGTGCCGCAAGACTGAGTCCGCCCTTTAGAGGTGAAAGTGCATCTTGCATCATGATCTTAATCGCATCACCAAAAAATTTCTGGTCGAATTGTATCTCAAGTTTTACATTTGAAGCGTCTACAAATAGTTCATTTTTAACTGTTCGATCATCCCGATCGTAGTAGGTCACACCGTCACTGGAGTAATCGCTGACCAACGCGTTGATGATCGAACCTGAAACTCTTCCAGAAGTTGCCTGATTGAGTGCAGTTGTCATATCAGTCTGCGACAGCTGCATCGTATGCAGATTGCCTGGAAATATTTTACCAAGTTCTTGTGACACAACGTCCTGGAGTCGCGAGACAATTCCGACGTCTTGGACGTCCAGCTGGCTCCAGTTTTGTGTATTAATATCGATTTCACTCTGCACAGGAAAAATAAATTCATTTCTGGCGGAATTAAAAATTCCGCCACGTTCTTCTTTAATGCTGGCCAAAGTTTCATTTGCCCAACCACTATTTTCATTGCTCTTATCGAAACTAATTTCAACGTAACGAGGAGATCCTTCGAGGAGTCGCCTAAGTCTGTCCGCTTCCTCGCCAGGAATATTGTTAGTCGCAAAGGCTCCTGCAGATCCACTGTGTTTTGCAGGAGACGACTCGTCGATCTGGTAGAAATTATAAACAAAAGATGCTTTTGCCCCGGTAACATCAGGAACGGCAACGCTAATTGATTCTTTGCTCAAATAAGATGTCATTTTTTTCTCACGAAGCCGTTAGGTCAGCATTGCAAATAAAACCGTCGATTGAAAACGAAGATGCCTCTGCAGAGCGCGTCTCGTTAAATGAGATGAGAAAGCTTTTGGCGTTGCTGCGGGTCAGCGGCGAATATTGTTCAGAAGAAAATGCAACAATGAAGACTCTATCAAAAAGCTTTGGGCAAAGTGCCTTCTGATTTGTCAAGTGCGTATTAAGTTTCTTATTGGACAAAACTTTGATGATTTTATCAACAGAGTTGGCCGGCAGCACGTTTCTATTATTGAGCTCCACTGGAGAATAAATCTTATCAACCGGAGAAGGTTTAAAATATTTTTTGACTGTGTCAAAGTCTATGCCCAATGACGCAGCGACGTCGCCATTGGAAAGCATCTTCTGGAGAATTAAATAAGTGTCATCATCTATGACACAACCAAGTAATCCACTTTTTTCAAGCCACTGATCATCGTCTAGATTGACACCAAAAATATTTCTCGCAAAAAGCTTAAAAAGTCTGTCTGTAACGTGGTTTTTAAGAATATTAAAGAGCGCTGGCGTCGTGGCGAGGATTGACTTGCCCGCTGAAGCGTTTATTATTTTGCCATTTTTGATTCTAGTAAAAATTGTCCCCTCAACAATGCTAATAAGACTTACGATCTGTGCGCCTGTAACCTCACTATTGCTGAAGCGAAGGTCTCCTGGCAGAATGAAGATTTCAGGGTCAAACTTAATACTAATTTGAGTAGGCTGAAATGATCCGCCCCTAAGCAAACCCTGCGTGTTGATATCAGTATTACCTGGGTCAGAACCCTGTGTTAGCTCATTAGCTCGATGAAAATTAATGTTTAATAACTGCTGGGTGTCTCGTGCGAGACCAGTTCTATCAGACTCATTTTGAGTTTTGCTGCGAAGATTTTTTAGAAAACCGCTCGGCAATCCGACACAAAGCGCGACATTATTTTCTCCTGTAAATTTGCCGACTTCTTCAATAAAAAATTCTAGAATTTCGTCTTCTTGCGCAGTGCTAAAAGAAGAGACACTAATCCCTGATGGCCTTGAAGACACCTCATCACGCTTTAGTTGAAACTGCCTGAGTGAATTTTGCTCAAGCGTGAGTGATTCAACTGATCTAAGCCCTGCAGGGCTGGCCTTAATATCGTTAAAGACATTTGTAAAGTTTGTGCTTCCCTGAGTTGAGCTCAAAAATGCGCCAAAACGATCGTTTGCACTGGTAATGTTGCTAGTAATCGCATCTAAGAAGCCTAAAGAAATCTTTAAGAATTTTCGATGCTCTATCACATCATTAATAATTTCAACAATCTTTCCTGCAGTCATTCCTGGGAATTTAAATCGATCATTTTGACCGACGCCAAGAACTGATCGTGCGTTTCCCTCGAGGTCAAAAATATCACGTACATTACCCGACTGTTCGTAGGTGGAAACAACAGTTTCAATAAATCTTATGGCACGCTCAATGTTGTCACGACTATTCCCCGTGAGCCTAAGTTGAAAACTTAGGTAATCTGCGTCAGACTTGAGAATATCTTCACGCTTGATGTCGATCAACTGCAAAACAAGGCATCTTGTAATCTCGAAGATACATGCAAGCATCGTGTTGTCATCCCAGCGATTAAAGCGTGTAAGTCCGTCAGAATCGAGAAAGCTGCTTGCCGGGCCAGATGACCTAGCTCTTACCTTGCGCTGTATGTCTCTGAGTACTTCCCTAATCGCATCTAAAATCGTGCTTCCCTCAAAAGAGGTAATTTTTGGAGGACTTCTCGAGACGAGAGGATATGACGTCGAAAAAAAGTAAAAAAGACTGCCATTTATAAAAGTATCAATCTTTCGCTTGTGATCATTGACAGAACTGTCAAAAGAATCTCTCTCGGCAGCGATCTCGGCGTCCGTTCTGCTCGTCGTGGCAGGAGAACGAAATTTAAGATCTTCTAGCGAAAGCTGCAGTCGTTCTTCGGCGCTGATCCTTCTTCCTGAAAAAGATGCTGGGTATGAAAAAGTTGGAATAAAACTTTTGTCCGCATCGTCTGCGATGTTGGTCTCACTTCTTCTAAAAGCACACGAAGAAAAGAGAAGGTCGGTCACGCCAGGAGTTGATCCTGCAAAAACAGGCGTCTCGGTAAATCCCCCACGATTGAGCGACCAATTTTGACTCATCATGATAAGCGGTAAAACTTCAGTAAAGTCAGTCTCAGGAATGAGCAACTTTTTTGATTCATTTGCGATAATTTTTAGACAGCCGACGACAATATCAGAAGGAGTGAATTTACATTCGCCATCAAAAGACAAAAGTGATTTAAGTGAAACTTGACCTGCCGAATTTGTGTCCAAGATTTTTTTGGCAAAAGCAGGAAGAGGTGTCTCTAGGCTTCCCTGTGCAATTGGAGACTCGATGAAAAAATGACTGCCTGGAGTTAAAATTTCATTATTTTCTGCGATGACAACATTACTTTCAAAAGGCAGAACCCTTGCACTAGGAGCTCCAGAAAAATTTTCATTAAGAACTACAAGGTCGGCATAACTATTCGGTCTTCCTCTACCCGAAATTGCAGAAAATGCTTCCGTAAAATACCCACCAAGTATATTCGCGACAGGGTCTTCTCCGGTGACACCGAACGCGTTCCCGGCAGGAGTTCCTGCTAGCAGACCAATGCCCGAAGAAACGCTGAGCTCATTGTGCAATACTGTCGAAAGAACTCGCACTCGATCTGCGTAGTCTTGTATACCAACGATTCCTGGCATTGCATTTCTGTATGATCTCGTAACGCACCTTCTATTTTCAATGCCTGCAGATGTCGTTCCATCTGAAAACACTATGTTGGCAATATTTCGTGTACCAAGAGCGTGGACGGTAAGCTCATGAGTCGCAAGTGACTCAGGACTGTAAGCGTCTATCTTAAAAGGTTTCGTGTCCGTAGAATCTTGTCTCGTCGAATTCGACAGGAGTAGCGGCGAATGTCGACGGATTGCATTTGAAAACTCCCTGATCAGGAGATAAAAAAGTTTTGTGCTTGAAAAATTAGATGCATATCGGTAGCCGCAATAGGTTTCTAGAAACTTTTCAATACTTTCGGGTCCTGTGCTAAAGTCACCTTCCCGCGGATCAAGAAGTTGACTTGCATAATTTTTTGCAAATTGTGCGACGGAAGGAGAATTATTGCGCAAATCGATTTGACCGCAAATCAAATCTATAGTGCTTCTAAGATTGCAAAGCGCATCATGCTGCTGTGTGTTCTTAATGTCATAACGCGACTTTAGTGTACTAATTTGTGTGACAACAGCGGGATCAAGTAGCGTGTTGGCCTCCTGCCAGTTCTTGTCTAGGCTCTCGACGGCAAGATGTTTCTCGAACTGGCGAAGCTCGTGTAGATTAGAAAGTGAAAGACTGTCTTTAAACAAAAAGAGAGGTATTTTTGAAATAATTTCTGGGCGTCTGCTCGAGATAAAGACATTCTTATCTCGAGCATCAGGAGACTGTGGAATTGAAAAACGGCCCGCACCAGATTCAGCAAGATCTTCATCTTCACCGAGCGCGTATGGGTTCTTTGAGAAAAGTGTTCTTATCGTCACAGCAGACTCAGCATCATCTCTTCGTGTGTTTAATTCTTGCAAACGCTGGCGCCGTGCTTCATCTTCGTCGGAAATTACAACATCTTGTTCAGCGTGAAATGCGTCATAATCTTCTTCATCGATACGACTTTCAACTTGCTCCCATGACTCGCCGTTTTCAACATAACTCCTCGTCGTTTTATTGTAGTCATCGTTTAAGTCAATTTCACCGTCCTTATTGATGTCATAGTATGACAATTGTCTTAATTCGTTTCGGGTCTCCGCCAGCGTAAGTCGTCCATCTCTAGCGACGCTGCTAAGGAGATTAAATCGAGCTGCAACTCTAACAATATCTTCGGCATCTCTCAGAGGTTTTTGTCTCAGAAACTCACGCTGTTCAGGGTCTCGCGGAACCCGCTGCCTTGACTGCGTGTTTGGAGGTGATTGACTCATATGCTGCCTCTTGGATTTAAAATTCTTGGATCGGTTCCGCCGACTGCTGCTCTATCAAAGTAAGTATTATTTTTTGACGCAGTGAGCCTATCAACAAGCGTCTTAGGCATTGTTTGTGCCCATCTAACATTTGCGGCTGCAGGTGACTGGACTTTTCTGCCGTCAATTAGCACACCTACGACAGTGTAGGAGATGTCACCGACAAAACTTGCGAATCTCCTGTCGTAAAAAAACATTTGTGAATTTCCATCGGCAGCGACAACGCCTACAGGCTGTGTGTCGCCATCACGCGTTGCAGAAATAATAAAATAGTCGATAATTGCTGCATCACCTGACGCAACGCTCCATGTGACCTCGTTGTGCCCCAGAGGCGATCTCGAAGAAGCCACAGCGGATAGAGAAACTTGTCTAGGAATTGTCTGGACTTCGGTTGACGCAACGATTCCTGTGAATCCTCTCGCGATTGCAGCGCTCGAAGAATTTTCGAGAAGTTCACTCTCGCTGGGAAGATCGGTCGTGCCGAGATATGTTTTGGCAAATTTTTGTGAAAGAAATTTTGCGTTCGAATTGACCTTCTTGAGGTCTGTCGATGACCGACTGCCTGTCGAAGTAAGTGCTCCCTTGAAGAGAGACTCAGGACTCATTAAGAAAAGCTTGACTCTATATTCAAACCTGTCACCCCGCACGACGGCATTAACTCCCTTTGCGCGTCTAGTCTCAATGCTGTCGATGAAAGACCGCTCCCTGCTGACACCAAAGCTTTCACTTTTGCCGTTCTTGAGATTGACTCGAATGACTTCTGTGAACGCAAGATCTGAAATTCTACTGCGGTCTTGCCGAAGTTCATCAGTGAAAGCGCCATCGACACCCGCAGAAGTTAGTGTCTGTATTACTTCCTCAACACCTGATTCGGTTGCTTCAATGGCAATGTCAAACTTAACTGAAATATTGCTGTCAATTGAGACGCCAAGGGCCGAGTTACTTTCACTGACAGATAGGTTTGCGATCTCAATACTCACCGGCACACTTCTTGCTGGGCGCAAAAACTCAATATGTGTCGGCGCTGTGCTGATCACGTCGCCATATGGCATTTTGATCTGGCAGTAGTACGTGTAAATTGCGCGATCTACTACGTCTTGATCAAGTACCGTAATTGTCTGCCCGCGCCCCTGTACCGACTGAACTTCCAACCCTGACGCGCTGTCGACGACGCGATATGGCTGTCGATTGATTGCAGCAGGTGAATTAAGTGGGAATTTATCAATAAAGAATCCAAGCGCATCATCAGGATAGTTGGCCAGCTTTAGCAAGATACCGTCTGTGAGACACGTCGACGTAAATGAATTCTTGGCGACTTTCGAGTCGTCATTCCTTCCGACTTGTTTTGGCAAATTGAGGTCAAAAGCGACGACATGCGCGACGCTAATACCTCTCTGTCCCATTGGCCCTATTGAGACTGCCCTGTAAACGCAAAGCCCACCGCCTTCATTGTCGACTAAATCTTCTACATCGATGGGGCGATCACTGTTGGTTAAATTAAATCTTCCAACCAGCTCGTACGGCAGAGGAAAATTTTCTCCAGGGCGTAGCGAGCGGCGCTCAAGAATTATGGACGCAGCAAATTCGTCTTCCTGCTTGAGCGTCACAGTGTTCTTTCCAGGATCACGTCGCTTAAGGCTCAAACCCGGCTTCTTGTCGGGAACAGTAAACTCTCTAACTTGGCGCTCGTGATCGACCGTAAAGATCCTTCCCAGATTAAGCTGCGGATTTTCAGGAGAAATTAATTTGATCTCAAAGAAAAGCTTAGGTCGAGTTCCTGCTCTTCTAAGCGGGACGGCAGTTTTTTTGATGACTGTGAGATAATCAGAATAAAAGTCACCCTCATTGGTTGTAAGCACGGGATCTTTCGCGTCGTCTGCGTTTGTAAATTTAACCAAATTTCTTGCAAGGTCTGTAAAATTTTTTCCATCCAGCCCACCCTGGCGAAATATATTTTTTGCTTCTTGGGGTGGTGAATTTCTAGCAGACATCGACCTTCTCGAGAACTGCCGCTCAAAGACTTCCTCGTCGAACGATGTTGATGCAGGCTGTCGAACAGGAGCACGAGTTACACGAAGCTCATCCCTGGTTCCAAACTCGCCTGGGGCATGCTCAAATGCGCCTCCGATTGCGTCTCTAGGGAATAGACTTTCGACTGCTTCGGCCGGGTGAATGCCCCTTCTCAGCAATGCTGCCGCAATGCTGCCATGATCTTCAGTCGGCGATCTTGTGGCAGAAGGAGAATTATCTCCAGAAAATCCAGGCCCTGGAATAGCACTTTTTAGATCACTGTTCACATAGGCTGATCTTGTCTTGCCACTGAGACTCAACTTATCAATACTTGTCTGGTTTAGGTCAGCTTGACTCTGCGGGTTCATTACTTGAACAATATAGCGCTGCGATGTTCCTCCGGCATCATTTCTAGCTCGACGCGTCTCAGTTACGGCAGGATCCTGCACTGGAGTGTCGATTATCTGATTGGGGTTTTCAACTTTGACCGGTGCCTGGATTGGAAGCTGTATCGTATCGGATGCGATTAACGTCTCTGACCTATTTGAGGCAGCGTAGTTCTGGAGGATTGAATCCTGGGATACTCCTCTACCTTTTCTGCCGAGAATGCTCTGCGCGTGTGCTGCAGGATCTTTCGGTGCAGTGGCGAATGCGCCCTCGCGAGCTGCAGGTATCTCACGATGAACATTGACTAAGACTTGATTGACTCCCAAATTGGAGCACAGTCCTGTGTTGACATAGAATCTGAGCTCGTAGATAAAATTTCCTTCCATGTCAAGCAGGGAGACAGAATTACCGTCAGGCCGCTCACGTGAATCTCTAGACGTGATGCCGATGTCGTCAATGACTGCGACACCCTGCTCCTCATCGATTACAAAGAGATCATCGAATTTGTGCGTATTTTGAATCGGCAGTCTAAACGACATTGCTTAGTCCATTATGACAGTAAAAATATTTACGAATGTGTCAAACCCATTGCCGTCCTTAAGTAGTCTTCCCACGAAAAAAACTCGCTTGCCCGGCGAAGTAATATCCTCATCGGGAAACTCACCGTAATCGACGATGCAAAGCTTTCTAATGCCGCCGCTGTCGATGAATTCAAAGGGCTGTATTACAAGATTGTTCTCTCTAGACGTCGCAACAAATTCAATCTCTTGAAACTCTTTGCCCGCCAAGCCTTGCAGAAGCTCCTGCAGAGTTCCTGGAGATCGCTGGCTCCAGTTAACATAATTTCCAAGCAGAGGACCTCTGCTAGAGCCAAGTGGTGCTTTGTTCCTCGGCGGCAAATAAGTAAAATTCGGAAGATGTGAAAATCGCTTATCCTGAAAAATACTCTCGATGTTCTCAAGCGGGATCGTCGTGACATCGTCTTGGCGAAAAGGTCTGTCATCTGTCAGCGAAAACTTCAAACTGCCTGTTGGGTCATTAGAGTCCGTTGACAGCCTAAAATCAGTTGTATCGGAAAAAGGGTCAATAGTCCCTATGATTTCTTGCTGGTAAAAACTCTTCGTGATGTCTTCTATGAATTCAACCGATGCAGACTGAAATATTGCGTCTGAGCCGGTGAGCTCATTAGAAACTATATCTTCGCCGGCCGGCGCCAGATTGAAGTCAGTTGATCTAAAGGGTTTGACAGCGCCGCCTGGGAGAAGTTCGACGACAATCTGGTCTTGGTGACGACTTGTGCACTCAAAGTAGATTCTACTCGTGGCATCATTTGCGACAGGACGCGCATCAAGCGGATTGTCTGTGTCATAGAATGCATGCCTGTCGGTAAAAGTTGCATACCGTAGCGTAAATTCTCCTGCTGCAGCCTGCGCGCGGCCCTCATCAGTGATGAATATGTCCATGATGCGCTGCTTGCTGTCGAGAATGCCTGCCACACATGCTCCTTGTTACACTTTAACAATTACAAAATACAGACTCACTGTAATCGTCGTAAATATTTCATATGTGCGTCAAATTTACAAATATCACTTGATGCAAATTCTAGGACATATTTTTTTGCAAGACCGCTGGGGTCGCTAAAAATAAAGCGATATGGCCCTTTTGTAGGCTTAAGGACACTCTGCAGCGAAAGCGATTTAAGCATTAAAAAGGCAGCGATTGCCATATCTGATGTCTCGAAGACAGCCGTGCTGTTTGAGTCATTGAACATGTTTCACTCCTGCAAAATCAGTAAACATCAAACAAGAATTAAATATGTTGCATCAACAAATGATCTGAACAAATCACTGTACATGTGCAACAATAATGTCTTTTTTCTGCAGTGCAAAAGACAGACGAATGGTGTTTGCAGTCCCTGCCAGCTCATAGTCTCTATCAGATCCGGATGAGAGAAGTTGTCCGTTGACATAGACATCGATTCTGTCGTCATCAAAGTTTGCAGCAGAAAAATCGACACCCGGCATGGTAAGCACCTCAAGTGCTTCGTGAGCATGCTCGATCTCCAGCGTCGTTTTTGTTCTGCGCAAATTTATGCTAATTTGATTTTCAAAGTTGACTAGTTCAATGGGACCAGACCCGGCTAGTGTTCTAGACCCTGCTGTTTGAAACTCATCGTCATATGTGATAATTGGTGCAGTATCAAAGCTGTCTTGAATGAGAATCGAACCATTCGATGCTGTCGCAACACTGATTAGTGACCCGCTCGTGTTTAGGAATGGGCTCCCGTCTGCAAGGCACGTCAGAGACCCAGAGATCGAGGGTGCAGACAACGACAAAGTCGAAGGGTCGTAGGTGAAAAATGTGTCGCCACCAAAATTACCTGCATCGTTGAACTGCACAGAGCCGACAGCTCCTGGTGCGCCGCCAGGAAGCATTGTCATTGTATCCGTTCCTGACGCAAGAAGCATTGCCTGCAGGACATCGTGTGGCACAAGGTCAAAAGAAAATTTAATCGAGTCGACGCTGTCGATAAAATAGTCAGCGTCTCCAGCAAGAACCTCTGCCTCAGAGCCTGAAAAAAGGAGCGAACCATTGCAGGTCACATCAATAAGGTTTGGCAGAAAGAGTGATTTTGAAAAATCCACACCTGAAATAACGACAGGAACTGCTGCGCTGATCGAAGCAGTGACAACATGCACAAATCTAGATCTAGCAGAGACAAATGTCGTGGGAGATGCAGAGACGGTAATTTGGCCGTCACTCCCAGTAGTAATTGTGATGTTTGGGCCCGAGGTTATAAATGCGGCGCCGCTCGAAAGTCTTGTTAGAGAGCCCGTAATTGAAGCGCAGCTAATCTCCGGAGCATGAAGTGTGCTCTGGCCGGCATCGTAGAAGAATCCATCAGCGACTCCTAAAGACCCGGAAATATTTATCTGGACATCGCCCGTAGATCCGGCGACAGTCGCACTGCCTGAGGCTGTCGAGGCAATAACAATTGAGCCGTTAGATGCTGTGACGACTGTAATGTTGTCTCCGGCAACAATAAAGCTGGACCCGTCCGCAAGTTGGGTGTGAGATCCTCTTAGACCGCCTGTAAAGTCGACCTGCCCAGTAAAGGTCGACCCCGTGAGAAATGCGACCTCTGTCTCGTCGACGGCGATAAGACCTGCAACCCCTGCGCGAAGACCCTCACCGATAACTGTCTGTGTGTCCAGGATGACTTCTGTGTCATCGAAAGCAAGACCACCATGGTCTTTAAGGGCCACACCGAAAGTTGTCTCTGTCAGTCTAAGACCTGGTCCGGGTAAATATGTTGTGTCAACATAACTCGACGAAATAACGACCTGGCCGCTCGACTGAGTGACGACATTTACGTTATCTCCGGCAACAATGAAGCTTCTGCCATCCGCGAGCCTGGTAAGAGAGCCGGACAGGCCGGCTACAAATCTAACAGGACCAGAGAATTCGCTCCCAGTGAGAAATGCCACTCTGCTTGGGTCGACTGCAATCGTCTCACCATCGGCTAGTAGACCGGTTCCTGCGATGTCATGGGTGTTAACTCCAATATTGCCGTCGAACCCGGCAAGACCTCGCCCATCAGCGAGGTTAACCTGCAGTTTACCTAACGCGTCTGCAGAAAGAAATGCGCCTGCGAGAGAGCCTGCGTTTATCGAGATGCCATCAGGAGTAGCGCTCAAGCCACTTCCGACCCTAACAGAGAATTGATTTCCGACCAGTCTCAGACCTGGGCCCGCTGTGTATTTTGTGTCATTATCTGTCGATGAAATCATGATGGATCCATCGGGCCTGTTTGTAATTTGAACATTTCTTCCGCCGACAAAAGCATCTTCACCACTTGCGAGCTTCTGGTGCTTGCCGCGAATTTCTCCGCTAAAGGTCTGTGTGCCGACAAAAGTGTTTCCAGCGTCCCTCCTTGCGACAACGTTTGTGTCGATCGAGAGCGTATAGGCAGAGTTTGCGCCGGCGTCATTGCCACTAATCCCTAGCCCAGGCGCCAGGACACGCTCATTGTCAAGAAATCCTGAGGTTTCTAACGTGAGATACTTCGCGGCGACAGCCGGGTTATTTGCACTTCCGCCTTGAAAAACGCCCTCGTTGTTAAAAATAATTAAAGAGGAGCTTACAGCTGTACCTGCCACCTGCGTATTGCCAGTCGGCCCAGGCCGCACCTGCGTAAGTGTCAAATTATTTAATATTCGGACTGCACTCATCAGGAGATCCCTGTTGCCTCTTGCGAGGTTTATGGCGGACTCGACCCCCTGAGCATGCTGAATGTCTGTCGTAACTCCTTTGCATCCGATAGTGTATTCAGCTGGTCCGACCCTAACAGGACTCAGAACTTCGACATTTTTATCATATGTGAATGTCACGACACGACCGTCTGCGTCTGTCAATATAATTGTCTTGCCGTGCAAAGTTGCGCTTACATTTGAGGCAGCAGTGCCAATAACAACAGCTCTTATGCCCGTATCGATCGCAGCGGCGCTAATTGTTAGCTGCCCGCTTGAGCCGGTCGTAATACTAATTCCCTCGCCGGATCTAATGTACTGAGAACCGTCTGCGAGGCTCGTAATTGACCCTACAAAATTTTTACAAGTTATTGTTCCGCCGTCGCTTAGATCGATGCTTCCTGTAATCTTGAGCAGACTCTTTGCGTCATCAAAGATGAGTTTTGAGTTTGCACCGCTACGCAAAATTTTTTCACCTGAGAAATAGAGATCACCGCCGGAGTTATAGAGTGTTTCGGAAACATCATCAGGAACAGCAGAATTAATTTTAATGCCGCCCTCAGTCGTGAGGAGGCTTCGAAGGTCTCCGTCCAACCCAATCGTAACAGGATTTGGGAAAATAAGCTTATCAATGAAGTTACTTTTTCCGGATCTGACTACTATCTGCTCACTCTTCTTAAGATCAGACAGCGGTATTTTTTTACCGTAAGATGACACAAATCAGACCCTTTCTGCGAACTAAATATGAGTCAACTCAAGAGATCTGGACTGAAACTTCAATAAATTCCCTGTCGTCTGGGCCAACATTTGGCCTGTCGCGATATTCACCGTCGCTGTAGGGTACTGAGGACGTGCAGAAAGTACTAATATTGAGACTGTTAGTCTCGACAGGATCGGCGAGGTCCGCAGTTCTCCTATTCCTAAAGACGACAATGACTGGAAGGTCATTTGACAGCGAACCGTTTGAGAATGTGGCGGTAAAAGGACGCTGCTCCAGCATGTCTCTAAACTGACCGAATTTATCCCGTCTAAAGACAGCTGATGTTCTCGTAGGTGCGACGTTGGCGAGACCGTACTTAAAGCCTCTAATGACGACACCACGCGTTGCCGGGAATGTCTCATTGCCGCCGAAGCCTTGCTCTGGCTCAACAAATACATTTTTCCAGTAAGGAAGCTTTGGAAATTTTAGTGGACCAGTCCCGGATCCGAAGAAGAGCCTGGAGAAAAATCCGGATGTTCTAGGTCCAACTCTCGTCCCTAGTGTTAAAGTTGAAAAGTCGAGCTTATCCAGAGTCTCTCCGGGCGCACCTTCACCAGACTCATCTGTGACGATCGTAAAGTTTAAGTTGTAGGGCTGGGGTCGTGTAGCTATTGATGTTGACTCACGAACCTGCAGAAGATTTCTTGCCTCTATATTGTACAACATATTGCAGTAATTTAGCGCTCCAGGCAGCCCCACGGGATTGTAATCACCAATATTGCTAGAATTGTTCGCCAGCCAGACGTTTAAAATCCTCTTCACACCCTTTTCGACGTCGGCGTTTCCTGTCTGAATCACTCCCGCGCTGAACCCGAGTGCTCTTGTTAAACCTTCGTATTTTGACTCAAATGGATATGACGACATCCACTCAAACCAAGAATTTGCCGCATTGGCGCCCGCGTCTGAGGAACTGCCAATGCTCGGATGTGCTAGAATGACAACGCCCGCATTTGCAAAGCTGCTGCCGTAATTAGGTGAAAATGCCCGGGCTTCATCACGTGCCATCAGCGCACCAATTGATGGCAGCATGGAGTCAAATAGATACTCTCCCTCGTCGATGAGTCTAAAACCTCTAAAAAAGCTGCTGCGCTTAGAAAAAATTGGATAGCTGCCGTCTTTGGGTCCGACTGCATGGTTGCCTGAAGAGGCTCTGCTGATAACTTGTCTCGTAAATGTGGGTGGGCTTGAATTGACGGAGACAATTCCGTCAACAAATTGGTCGATTGTGCTGTCAAAGTGGAAGGGCGCAGGCTCAGTATCATGACAATCATGTACATCAGCATCAGAAAAAATTGCCTCGTGCACTGAAACGCTTGTAAGCGGCTGATTGCTAGTGACATGCGTCTTCTCTTGATCATCCTGCAAAAATGATCCGTAGAGAACAATCTTACCTGCACCGGGCAGTATCTCAAAGCTTCCAGTCTCGTCTTCCGGATCGCCATGCTGCGTAAAAGATCCCGTGCCAATCGGAGACTGCCAGCCAAAAATAAGCTTGTCACCGGGCAGCAGGAGATAGGGAGCATCGGTGCTATCCGAGAACTTGTGCTGG
>Ga0194123_10004391_pt1 | contig 15995 bp, 14 predicted proteins | sample TA2MahsurfametaG_5_FD_155479 | JGI IMG/M metagenome (GOLD analysis project Ga0194123, IMG submission 155479) | Freshwater microbial communities from Lake Tanganyika, Tanzania - TA2015023 Mahale A surface | ecosystem: Environmental > Aquatic > Freshwater > Lake | place: Tanzania: Lake Tanganyika... | reverse complement strand
CTGGACCAAATAATTTTTGGAAATTAGAACCTGGAGCTCCAACTACTAATATATATTACGATGCAGGTAAGGTTTTTGTAGGTGTTGCTAGTCCTGTAAGTCCAATAGTAAGTACCACTGCATTTTGGGTAGAAGGAAATGTTTATTCTAGCGGAAATTACAATGGTCTAAAAATTCAATACGATGGAAATTTAGATGGGAATTTATCTATCGGTTCTAACGCATTAGGATATAGTATTGTTGATGGTACAAATAATGTAAGTGTTGGTTTAGGTTCAATGCAAAATACAACATCTGGTTCATTTAATACATGTGTAGGTTACTCTGGAATGGCTAATAATGTTATTGGAAAACATAATGTATCAGTCGGGTATAATTCATTAGCAGCAGTTAATCATGATTACAACACATCAGTGGGTTCTCAAAGTTTATTAATTTGCAATTCAGGAAGTTATAATTCTGCTCTAGGATATCTATCATTACAAAATTTAACTTCCGGAGTAAATAATGTAGGGTTTGGAGCAAGTTCTGGTACTGGGTTAATTACTGGTGACTACAATATTTATTTAGGTTCAGCTACTTCAGCATCTTCTGGTGCAGCAACAAATGAGGTAGTTATTGGATATGGATATTCAGGAATTGGAAGTAACACAATGACATTAGGGGCAAATATTGTTTATACACCTTTATCATTGGGTGTTGGAGCTACTGCACCAATTTATCCTGTAGAAATAACTAGACAAGTGAATGGCATGGGATTAGTAAATTCTGTTGCTGGAAGAAAAATCGGTATCTATAATGATAATAATTCATCAAGTGTTAATTGTCAGATTGGAACATTATCTAACGATTCATTAGGATTATTTGTAAATAATTCACCAAATTCCCCAACAATTACAATAAATTCATCACAACAATATGTTGGAATAGGGAGTATCGGAGCAAGAGCACAATATTTACTGGATGTTTATGGTAATGCTAGAATAGGTAACAATACTAATTTCAATTTATATTTGGGAAATAGAGGAGCATCTGAATTTAGTGCAAGATTATCTGGGGAAGGTACAGATTTTACAGTAGCAAACACATTAGATGGAAAATTATTTTTAGGGACTTATAATAAGGCAAACGTAGTATCTGTTGTTTTTAATAGTAATGAATATAGAGTCGGGATAAATAAAGAGAATCCAAGTTATACATTGGAAGTTGATGGAACTATTCAAGGATTAACTGGATTTTATTCAAATGCAGGATATTTATATATTGGAAGTACAGGATATTTTGGAGGATTATTAACGGTAGGAGGTACAGCAAACTTTTTGGGACAAATACAATTAAATGGAAATCAAGGTACGAATGGACAGGTTTTAACATCACAGGGAACCGGAGCTTTACCAATTTGGAAAACACCATCTGGAACTACTAATAATTCATTAACATTTACCAATGAAGGTGATGGAGATCCTTCTGGTGTGAGTTTTAATGGTAATAGCCCAGTTACAGTATCTTATAATACAATTGGAGCACCAAGTATTACTGGTACAAATGCATCAGGAACATGGAATATAAATATTAATGGAAATGCAACAAATGCAACAAATCTTCTTGGAGGAGCAGCAGGTGCATTACCATATCAAATAAGTGCAAATAACACCCGATTTATTAATATTGGTTCATCAGGGCAAGTTCTAACAGTTGTATCTGGTGTTCCGGCCTGGCAAACAATTGGTTCAGGTTCAACATTAACACTAACAGGTAATACAGCTAACAATCAATATGCATTATGTTTTTTTAATTACGCAACTGGTGGCCAAACTGCATATATTGATGGAAGTGCAAATAATATTTGGTACAATCCGTCAAGTACAACTTTTTATGCAAAAAATATTGGTGCAACCAGTATAGTTTGCACAGGGGATATTACTGCTTTTTATACTGGAACAATATCAGATAAAAAATATAAAAAAGATATTGAAACGATTGAAGACCCATTAAGTAGTATTAAAAAATTAAGGGGTGTAAAATATAAAACATTAGATGATAAAAATAGAATTGGATTAATTGCTCAAGAAGTAAAAGAAATATTGCCAGAAGTTATTGGAGAAAATAATGGTGATTTAAGTATATCTTATGGAAATATAGTTGGATTATTAATTGAAGGAATTAAAAAATTGGAGGGAAAATGTGAAAATTATGAGAAGAAAATACAAGAATTAACTGAGAAATTAAAGTAAAAACAATTTAAAAATTAATGAATATTTATTTTAATAATGGATTACATTTATATTGAACCAAAAAATTTATCAAATGAAATTTGCGATGAAATTATTGAAAAATTTAATTCAGGTGAAAAAAATCAAATAAAAAAAGAGGGAGTAATTCTTAATGAATTCAAAATTCAAATGCATTCAGAAAAATGGAAAAATATAGATGAAATTTTGTTTCAACATATTAATGATAAGATTTATTATTATTTGAGAAGTTTTATATTTACCAATAAATATTTTCAAAAAATAATTGAGACAGATATAAAAGATACAGGATTTAAAATTGAGCATTATAAAAAAAATGAGGGTATATTTGAATATCATCTTGAATCATTACATGTTGATGAAAATAACTATCCTTATATTAGAGGAAACCAAATACTTAAATATATTTGGTATTTAAATGATGTTGATGAAGGAGGCGAAACTGAAATATGCGGAAATTTTAATATAAAACCTGAAGTTGGAAAATTAGTAATGTTTCCAGCAACTTGGACATATCCAAACAAAGAAATTGTTCCTGAAAGTAATGATAAATATATAATAACCGGATTTATTCAAATTTTTGATAAAAAACCATAACTTGATTTATAGTCTTGAAATTAAAAAATTTTCGTTCTTCATTATTTACCAAAAAAGTTTTATAAACGAAATCTATAACAATATTATTCGTAACTTCTATATTTGTTATAAATACATCTTCAAATAATATAAATAATCCTTCATTTGAACAAAATTCTAGAATTATATTTTTATTTTTAAATTCTTCCAAAGAATCAGGCATTTCTTCTTTGAAAGACATTTCTATATTATTTTTAGAATATTGAGGTAATTTAACTATTTTTTTATTACCAATAATAATAATTTTTTCATTTGTTACATTTAATTCTTCAAAATCAAGATAATACATGTTTTTCAATATTAAAAATTTTTTAAGTAACTTAAATAATGCAAGTTGATTTTATGATAATTGGATTTCCAAAATGTGGCACTACTTCATTAGCAAAATGTCTAAATAAACATAATGAAATTAATTTATTCAGTCAAAAACAAGAATTTAATGAAACCTATTTCTTTTTCTATAACAATTATTATTCGCCATTAAATAAAAATAAAATTTATAAATCATTGAAAGATGGTAAAATAAATGGATACAAAAATCCTATACAAATAAAAAAATTATTTAATTTGAAAATACTTCAAAATCATAATCCAAATATTAAAATAATAATATGTATGAGAAACCCAGTTAAAGCTTTTATATCTTATTTTTACTTTATGTCAAAACAATATTCTTTTTCATATAATTTTAATAATTTTTTTGAAAATGAAAATATTACATATGTTTACATAAATTATATTATTTGGGCAAATAGTTTTTTTAAAAATATTTATTATTTTATTTTAGAGGAATATGAGAAAAATCCAATTGAAGAATTAAATAAAATTTTTAAATTTCTTGGTGTTGAAGAAAAAAAAATAGAAATGATTCATGAAAATAAAAATGAGGATAAAAAAGAAATTGATAAAGAAACAATAAATAAATTACGTGAATATTATAAAGAACCAAATGAATTACTATTTAAATTTTTAGGTAGAAGAATTCCTGAGTGGGAATAAATTTAAGCAAAACCATTTTTAGTAACAATTGTGACATATCTAGGAACAAAGCGAATAAGTTCTCCTTGAGAATTTGGTAATTGTAATCCAACTTCAATTGTTTCTGTAACAGTTTGTGCTTGGTCTCTGCAATAATTAAGTTCATTACATAAATCATCGGATATTTGATAACATGCAGTAATGTTTGCACCGATTGTGTCACAAATATATTCTGGAATATATTTTTCATTTATTTGTTGTTTTGTTTTTCTAATTTTATGGGGAGGTTTTTGAAAAACTATTGGTTCTGATTGAGGAGGTTTATAATTGAAATTTTGACGAAGAATACTGAATTCTCTTTCACCGATTTCTTTTGGCATTAATAATAATTATGTTAAAATAAATTTATCTTTATATAAATTTATTTATGGGGAAAAACAAAAGTGATTTGACTGTTATTAAAATGGAAGGAAAAGAGTGTGAAGATGTATTAAAACCACGAATGAAAACTGTCGGATATGAAGTTTATTTGGCTGGAAAAGGAGAAATTATAAATAATTTTAATTTGGAAATACATTTGCCAGAAATAAAAAAGAAGGAAGAATATTTTATACAAATAACACAGATTGTGGATGTTAATAATAGTGAGAAAGTTGTTGAATTAAGAACAAGTGAAGTTATAAATAATTATTTTATTGTTTATGGAAAGAATACTAAATTCTTCTGGACTCTATTTAAGACAATTTCAAATTTTTGAATAAGTAATAATTCATTTAAAAATATATTCTCTTGTAATATTTATGGAAAAAAACACTTTGTGGTTTAATGAGATTGGTCTTGACGATGTCAAATTGGTGGGAGGTAAAAACGCGAGTCTTGGTGAAATGATACGCAATTTAAGTGAATTGGGTATCAGAGTTCCTTATGGTTTTGCTGTTACAACAAATGCTTATCAGTATTTTTTGGAACACAATAATTTAGTTGAATCAATAAAAAAAGATTTGGCGGAAATTGATTATAATGACCATGTTAAATTATGCCGCATCGCTCAAAAAATAAGAAGAAATATTCAAAATGGTAGTTTTCCAATTGATTTGGAAAATGAAATTTTAGATAAATATAAAGAATTGAGTTTGATGTACAAAAAATCTGATGATGTAAAGGATTTTGAAGCAGATGTCGCTATAAGAAGTTCTGCAACATCTGAAGACTTAGCAAATTGTAGTTTCGCTGGAGCACATGACACTTATTTGAACGTAAAATGCGGTAAAAATGTTTTAGAAAAAATAAAAAATTGTTTTGCAAGTTTATATACTGAAAGAGCTATTGATTATAGAAAAAATGTAAAATATGAAAATGAGACAATTAAAATCAGTGTTGGTGTGCAAAAAATGCTCCGAGCTGATATTCAAGGAGGGTGTGCAGGAGTTGCATTTTCTTTGGAAAATATGTATGGAAATGAAAATGTGATTACTATTAATTGTAACTATGGTCTCGGAGAATCAGTTGTTGGAGGAACTGTTGACGTAGATGAGATAATAATTCACAAAGAAAATCTTAAAAAAGGATTCAGATCAATTGTTGATAAAAAATTGGGAAGTAAAAATGAGCAAATGATTTATTCAGATTCTCTGGAAAAAAGAACTCAAATGATTGAAGTGCATGAAGAAGATAGATATAAATTTTGCATTAGCGATGACCACGCTTTGGAATTAGCAAAATGGGTTTTAATTTTAGAAGAATATTATGCAAAAAGAAATAATTCACATATTAATGTTGATTGTGAATTTGGTGTTGATGGACAAACAGAACAATTATTTTTATTACAATGTCGTCCAGAAACCGTTCACACAAATAATAAAAACAATGTATTAGTTGAATATAAATTTACAGAAGAACCACCCGAACCAGTTGCAAAAGGAATCGCTGTTTGTGAGAAGATTGCAACAGGAAAAGTAAAAGTTATTTTAACTATGGATACAAGAATAGATAAAATTTCCTTTGATGAAGGGGATATTTTAGTTACAACTTTTTCAACACCAGATATGGAGCCTTTAATGAAGAAAAGCTCAGCTATAATTACGTCTGTTGGAGGTGTAAGTTCACATACTTCCATTGTATGTCGCGAATTAAATAAGCCTGCAATTTTATCAGTAGATAATGCTACAAAATTATTCAAAAATGGTGAAGTATTAACAGTGTCGACTTCACAAGGTGATATTGGATATATTTATAGAGGGGTGATTCCATTTGAAAAACAAGAAACATTGTTAAATTTCTCAGAACCTCCTTGTAAAATTGTTTTAAATGTAGCTGACCCTTCTCAAGCATACTCTTTTGCAAGATTACCAAATTCAGGAGTAGGATTATTAAGATTGGAACATTTAATAAGCAACCATATAGGTATTCATCCAATGGCATTAATTCAGCCAGAAAAAGTAGATAAAGAAACATTAAGAAAAATAAAAGAAATCACAAAAGGATACGATGACCTAAAAAAATTTTATATTGATAAACTAGTTTTTGGAATTGCTAAAATAGCATCCGCATTTTTTGTTGAAAAATCTCATATTATCGTCAGAGGCTCAGATTTTAAATCAAATGAATTCAGGGGATTAATTGGAGGTGATTTTTTTGAACCACATGAAGAAGCACCAATTATTGCTTGGAGAGGAGCTTGTAAATATTATTCACCTGAATTTCGTCCGGCGTTTGAATTGGAATGTCAAGCAATGGCAAAAGTTCGTGATGAACTTGGATTCAAAAATGTGCATTTTGAATTTCCTTTTGTTAGAACAACTGATGAACTTATAAAAGTACAAGAAATATGTAAAGAAAATGGAATAGAAAGAGGAAAAGATGGATTAATGCACTGTTTAATGTGTGAAGTAACAAGCAATGTTTTATTAGCAGATGATTTCGCTCCTTTAGTAGATTATATTTCAATTGGCAGTAATGATTTACAAATGGCAAGTATTATGTGCTCAAGAGATGATGCTCTAGTTCAACATCTCAATAATGAAGATAAATGTTTAAGAAAAATGATTAGTATGGCAATTAAAAGTTATCACTCGCATGGCTTAAAAATATCTTTATGTGGCGATAAGCCATCTTTTGATTTTGAATTTTTTAAATTTTTGGTTGATGAAGGTATTGATGCTATATCATTATCACCAAATTGTGTTTTGAAAACATTAAAGATGTGGGAAGAAAGTAAGAAATAATTAATTTTTTTATAATTGCCCATTATAATTTTTAAACAGTATTTTGTTATCCATTAATATTGGATACTTATAACCTATTTTGTTTCTCTTAATTTGTCTCCAAAAACAATGAATGAATGTGCCATCATCAAATTTTATTTTTTCAGATTCAGTGGGGATTCTATTATTTTTTTTTACAAATTCTAATAAAATTATGCTTTTTTCTTCCAATGATAATTTAATTTCTTTAAAAGAATAATATTCTTCATAATTTTTTCTTAAAATTGGATTTTCATATAATTTTTTATATTTATCTGCTTCCAGTTTACATCTTATTTTACATTTTTTCCAAAAAATGATATAACGAGTGCCATCTCTAAATGAATCTTTATCAGATTCAATTGGATATCTATTATTTTTTTTAACAAATTCTAACAATAATTCAATTTTTTCTTCAGTTGATGTTTTTTTTTCTAAATTAATAAGATATTTATCATAATCCTCCTTAAGAATTTCATTATCAAGTAATTTTGCATAAATATCAAATTTAAATTTATTAACTAATCTGCAAGTTTGCCAAAATTTACAAGCTGATGTATTATCTCCAAAATCAAAATCGTCTTTTTCTTTTGGTATTTTCTGATTTTCAAGAACATATTTCAAGAACATATCAACTTTTCTTTCTATTGGTATTTTTTCTATATCTCTATTTTTCTCTTTTTCTAATAAATATTCCTCATTATTTTTTTTCAAAATTGGATTTTTCAATAAATTAACATATGGAGGATAATCAAAATCTTGTCTATTCTTTCTTGCTTGCCAAAAATTAGTCATTGATGAATCATCTGAAAATAATACATCTGTTCTATCTTTTGGATGAATTCCATGTTTTTCAACATATTCTAATAATTCTTCTGACTTTTCAAATGTAGTTAATTTTCCAATAATTTCTCCAAATCTAGTAAATATTTTTTCACGCAATAATTCCGCATTTTCTACGTCAAGATTGCTACCATCTTTTCTAATTTTAATCTTTGTTCTAGTTCCACTCATAATTGATTTTTTTAATCTCTGATCAATTTTTGAAAATGTTTTTATTAAATCTTGTATATCGTCTTCATCAAATTCAGATTCACATAATGGTAAAACTAAGCGATAATATGGCTTTGAATGATATATTCTATTCGCTCTCATTGCAATTTGCATTCTGTTAATTTCACTATATCTTAAATCTCCAAAAATAATAGTTTGTAAGCAATCAATACTTATGCCTTCATTATACATTCCACATAATGCTAATACTTGTATTTCTCCATTTTCTATCTTATCTTTGATACTATTTTTCTTTTCTCTAGTATCTTCACCAAACAAATAATCACAATTTATTCCATTTTTTTTTATTTCATCATAAAAAATCTTAATTCTTTCCACACTATTGAAATAAACAAACATTGGACTCCAATCCATATTATTTTTCACTAAATCAATTATTGATTTCATTTTATCTCCTTTTGTTAAATATTCAACATTTATTATATAATCTGATATGTATCCTTTTTCAATTGCAATATCCATTGGGAAATTATAATCTAATTTTTCTGTTGAATGAAAAGTCGCAGATAATCTTAATGTTTTTTCTGCTTTTATTTTGTCAATTTTCTGTTTGATTACAGATGTTTCATCTTCCAAATGATGTGCTTCATCAATAAATTTATATTTAAAATAAATTTCAGGTATAAATTCAACACTTCGATTAACACAAATAATAACTTTTGTTCCTTTTTTAATTATTCTTTTACCAGTGCATATCAATGATGAAACAATCCCAAGATTTGTTATTTGTTCAAACATTTGTGTTGCTAAGTCAATCCAAGGGCAAAATATAATGAATTTATTTTCAGAATTCTTTTGTAACTCAATTGAAATAATATTAAATATTATAAAACTTTTTCCAGTTCCGCAAGGTAATTGAAACAATAAATCTTTCTTCTCAGATTCTAAAAATAATTTTGTTGCTTCAATTAAATAATCTCTTTGTTCAATATTTGTTATAATTTTATTATCTTCAATATCTTCTTCTCCAATATTATCCAACATTTCTTTGAAAGATTTTCTTTGCAAATTAATATTTTTCTTTTGAATTAAACAATCAACAAATTTAACTAATTTTGAATCATTTGTTGTGTGAATTGATAGGTCAGTTATATTTAAAATTCCATTTGCATAACAATAAAATGTTGATATATCCGTAAAATTTATTGTTGAGTTTTCTCCATATTTCTTTACTTGTGATACTCTTGAGTAATCCAAACTGATTAGGTCAATTCCATTATCTTTTAATGAAGGAAGAGCAAACTCATCCTTGAAATTGGGAGGTATATCATCCCAAATTATCATTTCAGATTCAAGAGCCCATAACATTTCATAAATCTTATGTTCTGGGAATAAATCTTTATTATTTTTAAACAAATTTATCTGATGAATATATTTGTTTTTATATTTTATAATGTCCATTTACACGTGCAATTTTTAGAAAAATAAAATTTCAATTTTTTTTTTGAAAATTGAAATTTTAATTATTTAAATAAAAAAAATTATTGAGAATTAATTTTAGAAATATTCTTTATATTCTTCAATAAAATTAGTCCATAATTTATAGATTTCTGGATTTTTCATTATATCATCTTTATTTTTATAATTAGTAACTTGGTGTGATTGCCATCTACTTAATTTTTTTATTTCAATATTTGAATCTCCTGATGATGGTCTTTTTTTATTATCATCAATATAAGATTTTAAGGAATTTAATTTATTTTTCCATTCTTCTTCATTTGATATAAAATATTTTTTATATTTATCATCATTTATAAAATTAGTCCAAAAATTAAATATTTCTAGATTAGACATAATTTGAATTTTTTCTAAATAATTTTTATTTTTGAGTAACCGTCCAAGCTCCAAGTTTTTTTATAATTTTATTTTTATCACAACATGATGGTCTTTTACAATTATCATCAATATATTTTTTTAATTTTATAAAATATTGACATTATATACTTTTTTATAAAATAATCTTTAAGTTAAATCCATAAAATCTCGCCGAAATTCATCAATAATTACATATAATTTACATGAATTAAATGTATTTTGAATTACTTTTAAACAATCTATTAACTCTTTATGAGCATTTAATTTACAATACATTGGATTTTGAAGTATTGTTGAACATTGCGATTCTCCATTATAAACAATACAATTCTCAGAAGAAGGCAACTGATTCAAAAAACATTTAGAATTTGTTACCGAAAATGAAAAAAGAATTCTTAAATAAAATACAAAAAAACAAAAAGTGAAAGACCCTAATATTATTTTTTGCAAATTATCCATTTTAATTCTATATATTGTAATTTTTTTATATAAAAAAAACTTAACTTACTTATTATGAAATTCCTTTCCCAAAATATTCGTAAATTGTCTTCCAACACAGAATATTATCTTAAATGTTTAGCTTGTCCTGTAAAAAAATTAATTGTTGTTACTGGTCCAGCTGGAACAGGTAAAACAATAATGGCTTGTGAAGAAGCAGTCAAACAATTAAAAACAAATACAATTAAAAAAATAGTTGTAACTCGCCCACTTGTTGGTGCTGATAATGATATTGGATATCTTCCAGGAACACTTGAAGATAAAATGGCACCATGGACAAGACCAATTCTAGATGTATTTTATGAACATTTTACAAAACAGAGAGTATTACAACTTATTAAAAATGATATCATTGAAATCTCTCCATTTATCTACATGCGTGGACGCACATTCAAAAATTCCTTCATCATCGGCGATGAACTTCAAAACGCAAACACAAACCAAATGAAAATGCTTTTAACAAGAATCGGTGACAATTCCAAAATGGTTGTTAATGGTGACCTCGAACAAAAAGATATGATTAGTAAATCTGGATTAGAAGATTTCATAAATATACTCAACAAAAATGAAATCGATGAAAGTATTGCTCTTATAAAAATGGATAATACTGATGTAAAACGAAGCGAAATTGTAAATAAAATTATTAAATTGTATAACTGCGTACTATAAATAATAATCTTTATAATATTATGGTAACTATTCCCAAAGAATATGTTCATATTTGCTTCCCAGAACATAAAAGAAATAGAAACATTAAAAAATATTTAAAACAGAAAAACTTAAAAAAAAATCTTTCGAAATCATTAAAAGTTAATTATTTTACTCAAGCTCAATTAAATAAGTTAAACCCTTATCTCGGCTCAATCGTTGGAATTAGCTATCTAAATCTAAATGCGTACAATAAAACCTTTAAAATATTTTTTCCAAATATTACAAATGCTTCTATTAATGAAGTTATTCTTTTTAACTTTGGTTCTGTTTACCCAATCCTTCCTTGGTCAGCAACTAGTAAAAACAATTATATCAAAGCATTTAACCAAATTGGTAATTATATTGGCGTAAAAATTGTTGAAGCAACTATATTTACTGATGCTGATTATGTTAATGTTAATTTAAATTATGGAGTCGCTAGCGATTTAATTGCTCAATCAACATTTCCTTATGATTTAGATGATTATCCAGAAATATATAAAGATAAATTATACATTTTCTGGAGCTCTTCTTTTATTTCTAATTTAGCATCTGGAGTCGGAACATTCATTTTTGAAACATTTTTACATGAAATCGGTCACTCTCTCGGTTTAGCTCATCCACATGACAATGGAAATGATAGCAAAATTATGCCTGGCACATCTTCAAATACTTCTCTTGTTAATGAAGGATTATTTTCAATGAACACTACTTTAACAACTGTTATGAGTTATATTGACCAACAAGAAAACATAAATAAAACTGCAACATTTTATCCCAGAACTCTTATGGAATTAGACCTACAAGCATTACAATATATTTACAAAGCAACTAATAATATTGATTATATTTCAAACTGGATTGACCCAAAATGCAAAGATGGTGTTGTCCAAACATTAGTATCAACTAGTTCCGGTTTAACAATTACTTTAACACCAACATCTTCTTCAGACCCCCCAATATTTAATTTAAATCTTGATAAATACGTTGCAAATCCAGCAAATAACTCAGTAACTGCAAATGATGTTGCTTCTCGTTCTTCAAGTGGATATCAACCTAATTCAACTACATTTTCATTTTCATGTATTGACAACAGTTCTTTTATATCCAGAGTAAATTTACAATACCAAGAAACGAATATATATTATTCAAATTTTTCAAATAATATTGAAGTAGCTGTTAATTCAACAAATGTTAAAACAATTAATATATTATTAAAAGATGGCAGTGGTAGTTATAATATTTTAACTACTGATACAAGAAAAACAATAACAAGAATTTCAACTAAAAAAGTACTAACAATTAGTAATTTAAATAGTAATGTAACTGTAAGTATCATTTATGGAACTAATTAAATATTTTCAGAATGTTTTGTTCCAGAATCAAGGTCATATATAATTTTAATTTTCTTTTCATAACCTAACATTTTTTCAATTTTGTTTCTTCTTTTTTCTTTGTTTTTAACTCCTTCTGATTTTTCAGCTTCAGTCAAGAAAAATCCTCTCAATTTTTTATACTTATCCTTCCCATTCGCTGGACTTATCCCAAAATAAAATACCTTATTTGTTGCACTATTTCCAGACTCTCCACTTGGATTTTTTGATGGTATTAAACGCTTTACAACATCTTTTCCATTTAATCTAAATTTTATATATTCAGTTGCTAATCTAGCTTTAGCTGCTCTATTTATAAATTCCAATACATCATAAAAATCCTGTTTTAATGGCTCAATGATTCCCCCCTTTATATGCAAAAATTTCTTTGAATCTGGCTTCTCCGGAATTACAGTTACTCTCTTTAAATCATCCTTTAACATACCAAGTGTTTTATATAATTTATCAACACTTTGTGTCAACCCCACCGATTTAATTATATCTGCGTATTTTTCCTTATTCTTTTTCAAATCTTTTTCACTCTTTACAAATTCCTGGATTTGCTTTTCTGATATTCTATCATTCTTTACATTACCAGCCTTACTCATATTTTTTGAAAAATCAATAACTGATTTATCATAATGTCCAGTCATTACCGCAGTATAAAACATTGCCAATCTCATTAATCTAGCATAATATTCTAAAGCATCATAATGTTTCTTAGTATGCTTTCCCACTAAATCTCTAATTACCTGAAAACGTCTCGTAATTTTCTTTTTTAATCCAGAAGTAGTATTACCACGACTTTCTTTCTTTTTTATGAGTCTTTTTCGATTCTCATTAGGAAGAGTATTCATAAAATATCTAATATTTTTTTCTAACAATTATTTATATCTATTGTTGAAAAGGGACTTTCTATAGCAGGAAGCGTTGTCGGCGGCGCAGTTGGAAGTGGTATTGAAGCTGAAGTTGACGGATATAAATCTTACGAAGATTTCAAACATGGTCAAACTCTCAATGGTATTGTTGAAGGTGGTGAAGCACTTCTTCATGGCGGTGAAGCAGTTGTTAAAGGCTTAGCTGGTGATTTTTTCTAATTTAATTATTTTACGGTGTTATTTGTTAATTTTTTTAACAAATCATTTATTTTTTATTTTTTTATTGTTTAAATAATTTTTATATACCATAAAAAATATATTTTTATTTTTGCTGGAACCATGAGTTTTTTATTAGCAAAAGTACACCGTGCTATGTTTTTAACATTTTATATCGAATATACCATAAAATATTTTTTGCTCATTTTTTAATAGCATATTTTTGCGTTAGAAAAATATATACCATTATATGGTAATGCAGAGCATGGTTCACTTTTTTTATTAAAATATAATACCATAAAATTATGGTATTGTTTTTTAGGAAGTGCAAACAAAAATATTTTATTACCATAAATGGTATTTGTGCTAAAAATGCACAACAATACGCTAAATGTCTCTTTTTTTACAATACCGTAATTACTCAAAATAATTCCAATTAGCATTTTTATGGTATATGTTAAAAATAAATAGAGAGACATTTGGGAGACTTGTGGTAATAAAAATTGCACATTTTTTGCACATGGTAGTGGATATAAAAAAAATATTTTTTTTCATGGTATATTGATTACGTATTTTTTTAAAGTGGTTTATACCATAACTCTTTTTTGGGTCGATTTGTAACTATTACCATAAATTCACTTTTTTGAAATCCGAAAAAAATATGGTATTAAATTTTTTTCCTTCATGGTATAAAAATAGGTTCACATGTAAATCATGGTATTGCCAAAATTACAAAAAATGAGTTTCCTAGGTTCTGGTATAAATACACCATTTTTTTAGACTCGATTTCCAGAACCATGTAGGGTGATAATAAAATATATCAGAGCATTTTTGCATTTCATATCATTACCATATCTTCATAATAACCATTTTTTTTATTTTAAAAAATAGTCATGGTAATACAATTTTTATCTATTACCATAATTTTCATTAAAATCTTTCATGATATATTTATTATCATAAAATATTTTCATTAAAAAAGTACATTTTATGGTAATAGCGGAACCGTGTACTCCACTTATATACCATGATTTTTTTTTAACCAAATTTTAAAATTATTACCATCGTCATAATCTCTTTTTTAACCTGAAAATCATGGTATTATGTTCAATAAAAGTATTCCAAAATATTTTTATTATTATAATATTATTGTTAATCAACAACAACTTTATGTATGTAAAAATCAATTTGTGTTGTGTAATGGGATATTTTTTTAAAAAATGGAAAAATAAGGATTTTTTTTATATCGAGCTAGTGCCTTCTAGGTTCCTCTGCGATGGTTTTTCAGAACCGTGCCCGCACATGTTGAAAAGGGGGTAAAATTCAGTGCCTTCTAGGTTCTGAGGCAAAAACATGAAAATTTTCAAAAATTTTAAAAATGTTATTACCATGACCCCAAATTGAGGCACCGTCGTGGAGAGTGTGGTATAAAATGACACCACTCGGTTTAAGTTTTGGGACTTTTTTGAAAGTCATGGTAATGTAAAACGTTAACATCCTTTGTTTATTAGCATGATTTTTTTTCATATTTTTGAAACCCCTTTGCATACCACACTTTATACCAATCCTCAAACCACCGCATTTTGTCATAATCAATTACCATTTTCAGCGTTTAAAATAAACTCGTTTTTTATGATAAACATTTATACCACCCTTCACGGTTCTAAACGTTTTTTTATTTCTTTATGGTATCAAAACGTTTAAAAGGACGTTTTATATTATCATACAAAACATACTTTTGAGTAATGATTTCAAAAATGGTATTGTCGATTATCATAATTTTACTCTCGATATATTCCATTTCATTCCATGGTAAATTATCATACCATATTTTGCTCGCGTTTACCGTATTTTCAATATCGGCTAATAAAAAAGGTATTGTATCAATTTTCATGCTAATATCGAAAATATGCTATATCAATATATTGATAAAACCATTTTTTGTACATCTAATTTTATCAATAAAAACCCATCAATAAAAATATTTCATCAGACGTTTTTATTCGATATAAAAGCTTTATCAGATATATATTGATGAATTTTATCTTCCGCATTTTTATTCTTTGATAAAATGCATTTTTTTGAGAGTTTATTACGAATGTATGTTAGGAGAAATTTGCTCATATTTGATATTCCAATATCGCGGTGGTGTACTTTTTCAAAAGTGTTATATTAGCATCGAACAAAATTTATGGTATTAATACCATAATATGGTATTTGTAATATTCTGAAAAATATTTTAAGAATACCTTTTTATCGTAATAGTATTCACGGTTCTGGATATATCGAGCACATTTTTAGAGTCTATGGTAATAAAAATGCTCGATATAGAACTCAGAATTT
>Ga0194123_10004390_pt1 | contig 15996 bp, 14 predicted proteins | sample TA2MahsurfametaG_5_FD_155479 | JGI IMG/M metagenome (GOLD analysis project Ga0194123, IMG submission 155479) | Freshwater microbial communities from Lake Tanganyika, Tanzania - TA2015023 Mahale A surface | ecosystem: Environmental > Aquatic > Freshwater > Lake | place: Tanzania: Lake Tanganyika... | reverse complement strand
TATGACTGATCTATTATAGGAGTGGAGTATATTAATGTAAATATACTTCACCAATTAAAGTATCATCATCTTCATTCTCATTTTTTTCCATTTTCTTTAATAAACTTGCGATTTCTGTTTGTTCTTCTACTAAATTAAACTCATAATCATCATATAATGATCCTAAAATTATTTTAAGGTCATCATTGGAGTTTACAATCCAGTAAGATGGATAACTATATTCATTTATATCTTTATTTGTTAAAATACATCTAAAACAAACTATAAAATACTTGCGGTAATCATCTAATCCTTGAACAAATCCACGCAGCAAATTTTTAGCGACATATCCTGGGCGACCAGTATTATCGCTCGCGTACTTGTAATTTACCTGATAATACTTAAATGGATGCTGACTAATAAGCGTATTAAAGGTTTCATACTCTTTATTGAAAAAAGCACGTTTAATATCTTCCATATTGACAATAGTGGAATAAACTGGTTTTATTTCTTTAGGTAGGTCGTCTTCTCCTTGGTCGTCATCATCTTCTTCCTTCTTTTTAGGAGTTATTTGTTGTTTTTGTTCTTGTTTTACAGGTTTCTCCTGTGGCGGTGGTCTATTATTCTTTGAAATACCTTTCAAATATTCGTTATAATTCTTTAACAAATTCAATTCTATTTCTGGGTCTATATTCTCAGTGCTAAGTTTCGTAAACTCAATGTTCTTATTTTTGAAAGCTGTTTCCATGCCCTCGTTTTGTTTCTTAAGATTATCAATTTGTTTATCCATTCTTATAATATTTTAACCAGTTTCTTTAAATAGTTTTTTATAATATATTTTTGCTTCATCTGTCTCTGCATGAACTTCTGGAGGTGTCGGCCACTCTGAATATGGTGTGGCTTTGGATGTTGATTGAGGTAAATCAAGTAATTGTTTTAATGCTAACATTCTTCTCTCTAATGGAACCATATTTACCGGCAATTTACGCGACAATTGTTTCCAACGCCATTCAAATTGAAGAGCTGCTTGCCAATCTGGAAAACCGGACACGTGTGCGGCTCTCGTCCATACCTCACCTTGTGACACCTTTATTCCTGTGGCATGGGCTCCTCCTTTTATCTCTTTATTATGCTGTCTTAGCCGTCGATTTAGGTCCACAGTCGCACCTACATAAGTATTTCCATTTGTCGATACCAATAAATAAACATATGACATATATTTATTTATCTATTTATTTCCTTCTATAGTAACGCGTTTTATATAAAATAATTAAAAAATTGAGTTAAATAATATGACTGATGGTAATATAAATATAAATATAAATATAAATTATACTGTTAAAGAAATGGATCTTATTAAAGGTAACGATGATTTAGCCAAAGGTCTAACCAAAGTTAATCTTTTAACATGTATAAGTGAGTTGTTAGAAACTTATTCATTAAAAGAGCTAGCGGAAGAATTAAATGTAGCTACTGGCACGATAACACGATGGATAGAATTAAATGATATTCCAAAAAACTACGAATTTGACATATTAAAGTTATCAAATATACCAATCGATTATTCAAAATATTCCAGCAAAGAAAAAGACCAGTTCTTTACGCCATTAGAAACCGCACAAAAATGTTACCAAATATTTACCGATATCATAAAATCATATGGTGAAAAAGAAACTGATTTCAAATATATCGAACCATCTGCTGGAGATGGCCGATTCTTACAGGTTTTACCATCTGATACCATAGCATTAGACATTGAACCCCGACACCCATCTGTTATTCATTTTGATTATTTAAAATGGACTCCAACTGAAACTCATAATTATGTTGTCTTTGGTAATCCACCATTTGGACTAAGAGGACACACCGCATTGAAATTTATTAATCATTCATATAGCTTTGCGGACTATGTATGCTTTATATTACCGCAGTTGTTTGAAAGCGATGGAAAAGGTGTTCCTCGTAAAAGAGTAAAGGGTTATAATCTGATACACTCTGTAAAATTAGAAAGTAAATTTTATGAACCTGATGGAAACTGTATTAAAATAAACACAATATTTCAAATTTGGTCTAAAAAACATACTAATAATTTATATGATATCAAGGATTATACAAATGAAAAAATGAAAGTTTATTCTATGTCTGACGGTGGGACGGTGGCAACCACAAGAAATAAAAATATGATTGGCAAATGTGATATATATATACCATCCACTTGTTTTGGAAAAGAAAATATGAAGTGTTATATGAATTTTGAAGATCTTCCTGGGAAAAAAGGATACGGTATTGTGTTTAGTGATAATAAACAAACTATGATAAATAAAATGTTGAATATAGAATGGAGTAAAATTGCGTTTTTATCAACCAATTCAGCCTACAATTTGAGAAGTTCACAAATTTATTCTTTATTCTAATTTTGTAATTTTGATAATATATATGCCTTTAATTCAAGCAAATTTGTATTGCTATCAATTCTAAATGAATTACCATTTACAATATTTTCTTCATTAATTTTTACTGTTGTATCTAACTTAAATGCTCCACTCTGTTTTCTCCAAGTTATACTTTTTGTTGGAAAATAATTTACGCATTTTTCTCCGCTTTTATAAAATTCTTCATTAAAATTTTTAAATATTGTCAAATAAATACAATTAGGTGCTACATCAATAAATATCATGTATTCTGATTTCCAAGGTGTTTCTCCTAATTCGTGCTGAAAACTGGCACTACCACAACCTCTATGTGATGTTTTTATTTCAACGCTTTTATTTACTATTATTCCGTCTCCAGCTCCGCCACCTAATTCTTTTGTTTTTGAACCATCCACTTGTGCTTCAATGCTACAACTATCGCAAATTTTTTGAATGAAAGTTTCTCCCACATTTCCTACATTATTTGATTGTAATTTTACCAAATGTCTATATGGACTATCTTTCCATATGTCCGACATATCTTCCTTTTGTTTTTGAATATTTATCATATCAATAAATATACTATTAGGCGTATTCTCAATAATATTTGACATATTGCTATCCATTTGTTATATAATAATATACTCATTGTTATTATTTTACATCTCAATTTTTTGTAAATATATAAATTTTTTATTATATATTTATATTTATAAATTTATATGGTTAAAAACTATATAAAGAACTAAATTTCTCTTTAGTACTAGTACTATCGTTTTTTACAGTATTATTATTATTGACGTTATTGACATCGTTTTTGGTAATATCAACGCCTAATAGATAATCAAATGCTAATTTTACAAATAAAAATGAAACGATAACTACTAATATAAATGTTATCATTTGCTTTATAAAACTTATTATATTTAATTGTGCTTTTTTACCGACCGGTAAAAATTTTGAGGCGGCTTCGATATTAAGTGTGCGAAACACTACTACAAAAAAAGGTAATAAAATATCATTTACTAAAGATTGTATAGCATCTTTTGCGGCTAAACCAACACCAACACCTGCTGATGTACCTACAATATTGTTATCTATTATAAATTTTTTAATTTGGCTCAAACCGCTATTTAAAACAATAGCATTCTGACCAATATTATTTGTTAAATTATCTATCTGCATTTTATATATTTAAATATTTTATTTTACAACGTATTTCATTTACAACGTATTTCATTTACAACGTATTTCATTTACAACGTATTTATCCAATATATAATCCAAACTTAACAACAAAATCTATCATATTTTCAGCGCCCATTGAGTGATTACACGCAAAACAAATCGGTCGCAAATTATTTATTTCATGCGTTCCTCCATTTTTCTCACTTATAACATGTCCGACTTCAAAATTTGTGTTAGATATTGTCACCTTTTTACAGCATAAACATTTATGCTTTATTATATCTTCGCCGATATAGTGATTCCAGACAATAATACGCACATTTTTTGGGATACTTTGTTTCTTCCTCTTAGCTTCCTTTTTTTCTTCTTCCTCCACCTTTTTTCTTTCTTCATCTGCTTTCTTTTTCTCTTCTTCGAGACGTTTCTTTTCCTCCTCTTCTGCGAGTCTTTTGGCTTCTGCCTCCTGTCTTTTGATTTCTTCTTGCTTTTTTATTTCTTCCTGCATTTTGATCTCGATTTCTTGTTTTTGTTTTTCGAGCTGTTCGATTAAACTCAATGGTTGTTCTTTACTATCTGTATTATCTATATTTATATTATCGGTATTCTCTTGAATTATTTTGAAAATCAAATTATTAGCATAGTACTGTACTATTTGATATATTAAATATTCTTTCTTAGCTGTAGATATTTTTTTACCATCACACATTTTACATAAATTTTTTAATTCATTTTTCGGTTTCTCTTTAATAATATTATGATTTTTATAAAATTCATTCTCCAATAACTGTATCAGTTCTGGTTTTTTTAGCTTAGTTGTTCCTGCCATTCCAATTTCTTTGCATTTATCTTTTAATGTATCCGTATTTAATTTGTTTAGTTCTATATTCAGCTTTACTTTAATATCATCTATTTTTAAGTCATAATTTTCAGAGGAATCTGATTGTTCTGTTAAATCAGAAAAAATAGTTTGGTTATCACTATTGGCAAGATATTCCATTTACTCTATATATCATTATGTATTTAATATATTTTGATAAATAATGATATTATATAACAGAGTAAAAAATTTAGTATAAAATCAAAATTTTTTTTCGTAAATAAATATAATGCAAGAACCGAAGTTTATTGTAGGTCAGAGAGTTAAGCGAATTGAGGATAGACCGATTGTAGGAGCAGTAGTTTTAGAGATTATGCCGTTTATGAGTTTTGATAAGGAATATAACTATAAAATACAGTACGATGAAGGTCCTAGTAATGGTAATGATGGAACCGGTTGGTGGCCTGAAAATAGTTTAGAAGCCGAATAATAGTCTTTTATATTTTGGCCTAATAAAAGATGTTAAGTCATTTCATTTAACAGTCATTTCATTTAGAGGTAATAATATCAATACTTGAATCAAGAAATATAACATGATAATATTTACAAAAAAACACCATAAAGAATTAGAAGACTCATCTTTATCATAATAATATTTAATTAAAAAGAATATGAATAAAAATAAAAGTGATTGATAATATTTATTACTAATTAGCGGGAAAAATAAAAATATTAGATAAAATATTAAAGCAAGTACATTTAATAACGGCAATTTAGAATTCGTCCATTGCCATGACAAATGTCCTGATTTTGAAATTTTGGTATGAATATTTGTAGTAGACATAGTATATATTAAAAATAGTACAGCAGGTACCACATAAATTAGCAATAGATTATTACGGAGTTTAATATCATTTATTAGTAACAATGACCCAAAAGGTTGGAGCGTAAGTAATGTTAAACCAAGTATTGAAACAATATTATTTATTAAAGGGTTATTAATATTTCTCCATAATAAAAATTCGAAAAATTGCATAGAAATAACAGATAGTACAAAAAAATAAGCATAGGGATTTTTAAAGAAGTCTATTTTGTAACTACTATATTGATTATTAAATGCGACTAATAATAAAACAAATATACCAAATATAAAAGTATTTATTGAAACATATTGATTCCAACACATTATATAATTATTGCGTAAAAAAATTATATTTCGAGCAACTATGGAAGACAAATAATATATTTACATTACCTACTTAAAGAAAATTTGTAAATAGTAAATAGTAAATAGTAAATAGTAATTTTCATGTTAATTTCGCGATTTTAACGCATTTAAAACTTCAGCATAAGACCATGTTAAATCATATGCTGAAATTTGTTGTCCCGTATTTTTATCAATTTGTTCGTACATATGAAAATTATTTGGTTTGATATAATTCTTTATTCTTAATAACAAACCATCTCCTTGAGATTTAAAAAAATTGGTTTGATCTTCTGGTATAGAATTTACATTTAATGCTTTCGACCACATATTCAATGTATTTTGTGTCATTCTGAATCCAGACTTTACTCTATTAGAGATTCTATACATCAAAGAGCTTAAAGCAGCAGTTGTTAAAATCCAAGGATTACCTCCAGCATATATATCTCCAGGATAACGTCCATATAAAATTCCATACAAAAGTTGGTCTTTTTGATTGATTGGATATTCACTACTAAATACTAGATTATAATGATATACAGTTGATGCTATTTCATAAGATAAAGGGTCTAGAAAATTGTCAACTTCATCATAACCATCATTTAATCCAACTATAACTGCTCCATCTACCGGTCTATTATTTGCTTCATAATAATAGAAACCATTCCAGTGTGTAGAATATATATATGATTTGATTAAATCAGCGGTATTTTTCCATTTTTTCGCATCATCGTTATAACCTAATGAAGTAGCAAATCGGGAACCCAGCGATAGTGCTTTTGCCATAGTAACTCTGTTCCAAAAAAAGTCATTGCTTGTTATCTCTTCCCAAAGGTCACAGGTATTCGAGTTATATCCAGAAATTATATAATCCAAATTGTACTTAATAGTAGCCCATGATTTGGCAACATTAGACGCTGAATTAATTAAAGCAATCGCTTGTAATCCCGGGCCATCATTTTGAGGTCTACACCAACCTCCAGTATATGATGTTCCTGATGGTATTTCATATTTTGGTTCTATTCTAATATCTATGCCGTTCGGATCTGTTTTACTTTGAATAAGTTGAATCCATTTTAAATAATCGTCCGTATATTTTTGAGAGAATGATTTATTTGTAAAAGAATAAAGAGTATTGATAGTTAAAGCTCCGTCTCTCGCCCAATGATAATAATAAGAACCACCTGGTGTATGAAGGTCAGGGGCTGCGGCAATGGAGCCTGTGGAATTTATATCTATATTATTCAAAAAATAACTAAAAAATGTATTTATTTCTGATTGAGTAAATGGTTGTGTAGGTGAATTTAAATAGGGTGCGTAATAATTTATCTCTGTTTCTTGGCTAGGATATGTACAATAAGCACTATTATCATTTGTAGGTTGCCAACAACATCCTTTATTTACGCATTCATTTTGTGTAATACCTAAATATCCACAATCCGAACGTCCAGTCGCAGATGATTTATCCGGACAAATTAAAGCAAAAGATATAGCCGGTAATGCAAAGAAAAAGGATAGAGCAATATTCTTCATTATTAAATATAGTTATTATATTTAAATTTTTAAAATAATATATTTAAATTACCTACTTAAAGACGGATGCACTACATAATGAAGGGAAATTCGCTGTTTTTCTGAAAAAAGGCTGTTTTTTATTCCCTACACATGAAGGGAAATTGAATGATTTCGAAAAATGAAAAGTATTTTGAAAAATCAAAAATGGACAAAAATAAATGTCCATTTTTGACTTGCCAAAAAAGTCCTGACTGACGAAATTTTTTGATTTTGAGTTAGACCTTTATCGTCACAATCGTGATTATAACGATTTTTTTTGTGATTGAAAAATTTTAATATTTTTTGCGGAAAAGTATTTAGGCATTTTTATATTATCATTATATGATAAAAATGGATAATGCCAAAATGCCGAAAAATGCCGAAAAATTCGTATGTGATTTATGTAACTTTAAAAGCTCTAAATATTCAAATTATGTATGTCATATTAACACTCAAAAACACACTCAGTCAGCCAATGGTAATAAAATGGTAACAAATGATAATGCCGAAATATCAAAAAATGCCGAATATATATGTAAGTGTGGTAATATATATAAATATATGTCTGGTTTATCAAGGCATAAAAAATTATGTAATTTTGAAAAAAAATATGATGAAGATAATAACCCAAAGCAAAATTCAAATTCTTCCCTTAATTTTATCACACCTGAATTGGTTATGGAGTTAATAAAAGACAATAAAGAGATGAAACAAATTATTTTAGAGCAAAATAATACAATTAATACTCTTGTAAAGAATGGAATAACTAACACTAATGTGAATACAAATTCTCTCAACAACAATAATAACAAAACATTTAACCTACAATTCTTTTTGAATGAAACCTGTAAAGACGCAATGAATATAATGGATTTTGTAGATTCTATAAAATTACAATTATCGGATTTAGAGAAAGTAGGTGAAATAGGATATACGCAAGGAATCTCAAATATTATCACTACAAACCTGAAGGCACTAGATGTAACTCAACGACCAGTACATTGTACGGACAAAAAGAGGGAAACAATGTACATAAAAGATGAGAACAAATGGGAAAAAGAAGATGAAGAAAATACACGGCTAAGAAAAGCAATAAGACAAGTAGCAACTAAAAATATCAAAATGTTGCCGAAATTTCGAGAGAAACATCCTGACTATAATAATTCAAGTTCAAGAATATCCGATAAATATGATAAGATGGTTTTAGAAGCGATGGGAGGTGATGGAGATAGCAAAGAGAAGGAAGAAAAAATAATCCATAACATATCAAAATGTGTTGTAATAGATAAATGCATTGAGGAGTAATATGTTTATATAAAAATATATTTGTCTGCTAAGTAGAGTGCGAATTTGGTGTATAAATAAATTAATTCAAACTAATTTAAAGAGTATTAAAGAGTAATAAATAATAATATTATTATGTCATATTGTAATTGTAATGTTAATTTTATGTCTCAATATGCATTTGTAAATGATAAACAAATTCATATTAACGATTATATTGATGAGTACGTACAATATATTACTTGTCAATACGGACACCCATTAGTTCCTGTAATAAATGTAACTAAACGGATTCCACATTTTAGACACAAAAATAAAAATGATGTTGGAGGTGACCCAATGACACACTGGCATTGTGAATGGCAAGCTCTTTTCCCTAATACAGAAAAGCCATTTCCATTAAAAGACGGACAAATTAAAGAAAGACGTGCAGATGTGGTTTTAAACGCAAATAAAGTATTAGAAATTCAGCATTCTAAATACGAAAAACAAGAAATAGAAAACAGAAAGCACGATTATAGATTACATAATGTTGAAATAATCTGGTTAATTGATGGTAATACCGGAATTAATATTAAAAATTTAGAATACCAAAACCGTTGTTTTATTGAATTTGTAGATGAGTATTGGAAATATGAGAGTTTTCAATGTTATGACTGTGTATATATTGATATTAATTCATACATATATAAAATAAATCCAAATAAGGTAAAAAGTCATATGATTGATGTTGAAAAACCAAAGTCGAGGGAAGAATTTATTCAGTTTTTAAATGACGGTCACGATATTTGGAATAATGAAGAACCAGAACAATGTAATTTATATATTAAACAACAAGGTGCAGGGAATGGCAAGACATATGGAATTATTAAAATGCTTGAGGATCCAGATAAATCTCACTATAAAAATTTTATATATATTACTAAACAACATTCTGCGAAACATATTATTAAATCGACTCTTGAAGAAATTAAAAATGATCCAGAACATAAGTTTCGCTATTTAAAAGGTATTCAAATAACTGAAAATAATAAAAAATATATCATAAAATATTTTAATGAATTGTCAAATCAAGATACAACAATCATAATTGCTACAATAGATTCGTTTACATTTTCGATTGGTAATAAACACCATACTTATTTTGATAAATTTGAGGGTTTGATTAATTCTATTATTGACGGATACATTGAAAGCAGAAAATGTGGGGCAATTAATTTTGCTAATGTTCATCCAAGACTCAATAAAGAAACCCTGTTAGTAATTGATGAATTTCAAGATCCACCCGAATATTATGGAAAGGCCATAGTACAAATTATGTTAAATAAATATATTGATGTCTACATAGTTGGTGACAAATTACAAAGTATTAGTAACGAAAAAAATGCGTTTACATATTTTTTGGAGAATGAATTTCCTTCTATTAATATAGTGAAATTAGAACCTACAAATATTTGTCGCAGATTTACACATCCAAAATTAGTCGAGTTTGTAAATTTTATGATACCATTTAAAAAATATGAGTTGCCTCAAATTATTCCTTATAAATCTAGCGAGAATACTATTATGGAGGAATCTATAGTATTTATCAAAGGAAAATCAATTGATTCAAATTCAAGAGCTGAAAAAAATCATGAAAATATCACTAATGAAATAGACAAAATAATGCATCATTATGAAAATGAGGTTTCTAAAAATAATAGGTTCCCTGAAGATTTTTTAATTGTAACTCCTTTTACAAAAAATAATCCATTAGTAGAGGCTCTATTATTATCTCTCAATATATTTTGGAAAAATAAATTTATGGATGATGAACAACATATGATTGGGTGGAAAAATAAATTAGAACGATTAAAAAAGACTAATGCGAATATAGCTGAAAAAGATATTGATAATATAGAGAGAATACTCAATTTATCCAGCGAAGATTACAATAAATATGCTATATTCCATAAATCAGAAGAAGGGAGTTCAATTGATTTATCAGAATCAGACTATGCGACAAGAATAGTATCGTGTCATGCGTCTAAAGGAGATGGTAGAAAAGTTGTATTTACTATTGGATTTAATGAAAGTAGTATCAAAAAATTTAGTCAAACATATAATTTAGTTTATCACTCTTTACTTCATGTTGCTATTACTCGTATGAAGGAAAAGCTTTATATATATTATATCGATAATGGCGATGATATATCAGAGAAAATTAAAAAGTATATGTTTTTAAATGACATAAATAAAAAGGAAAATGAACCTATCATTGATATTAAAAATAAAATCAAATATTCAGATTTATTTTGCGAAAATAAATCTACTAATTATCACGAATTATATGAAAAAATAATACGCCCATGTTGTCTTAAAAAATTACATGAAAATAAATATGAAAATAAAGATGAAAAAAAAATAGTTGATATGGGGAATCATATGATAAGGTATTCTTCGTTATATATAAATTTACAAATAGAAATAATTAATAGGGAAATGAAAATGAAAATGAATTCTGACAATCAAGATATAAAAAAACAGTTGAAAGCAATTTTACATAATGTTTCCGAATCAGACATTACACCAGCTAATACTATGAAAGGATATTACGCATTAATGAAGCTTGAAAAGGAAATACCAATAATCAAGATATCTGATTACGGTAGAGACTATAAACATTATTACAATGTTATATTCGAAAATATACAAAATATCCAGATAAAATTGAAGGATTTTTTAAATAAGAACATACAAATATTATTATGTCCGTTGGAATGCATAATTTTATATTACATGATGGAAATTGTAAATCAGAAACAATATTCGAATATATCTATACAAGATGTATATAATATAATTGATATATATAGCTGCAGTTTTTGTCAAAATAATTCACACGAACATAGCAATTGTTTATGCTGTAAGCATTTTAATAACAAAAAACATGTTATCATTACATCAAAAATTAATAATATGCAGTTGTATTTATTAAATCATTTTGAAAAAATGAATACAATTAAAAATATAATGGATATGATGTATTCAAAATTTCCCAAAATTAATTGGCTTGTTAATAACATTTCATTTTATGAGGGAAACGAAACATTTAAAATATATAATAAGTGTGATTTTATCGGTTATAATGATACACATGTTATAATTTCTTATATAAAACCACAATTCAACCAACTGAATTATAATGATGTATTATTAGATAGCATTTATGATACATATTTTTTGTATAATATAAAAAAATTCGATGAAAAAGGAGAAGAAAATAATAATTATAAAAGATTTAATGGTAAAAATATTATTACATGTATATTTTCTCTCGATTTAGATGAACCTTATTATATAGATTGGGTGAATGAATCTGGGAAAAATATTATAAAAGAAAATGAAGGCGAATTATTGCGGTTATTATATGAAGGGATAATGGAAAAATATCAATCTCAACATGGAAGCATATATAAATTTTATAAATATTGGCGAGAATTTTGTCCAGAGCATAAGAGAAAACCACTAAATTTTATAGGTTTTTTAAAGGAGAAATTGGCAGGATGTGAAACTCCAGCATATGTTAGTGAATTTTTTGCGAGAATTGGTTTCAAAATTGAAATGACAAACGGTAAAAATTCTAAAGAACAAATTTTAATATATTATGATGATAAAGAAAGTTTCATTTCGGATCTAAACAAAGAACTTGATAAATCAGTTAAAAATTATTTAAATATTAGATTTGATGATGACGAAGATGACGATGATTAGAATGGGGGGTTAAAAATAATATATTTAAATTACCTACTTAAAGACGGGTGCACTACATAATGAAGGGAAATTGGCTGTTTTTCTGAAAAAAGGCTGTTTTTTATTCCCTACACATGAAGGGAAATTGAATGATTTCAAAAAATGAAAAGTATTTTGAAAAATCAAAAATGGACAAAAATAAATGTCCAAAAATGACTTGCCAAAAAAGTCCTGACTGACGAAAATTTTCAATTTTGAGGTTGGACCTTTATCGTCACAATCGTTATTATAAGAAAAAAAATCATGATTGAAAAAATTCAATATTTTTTGCGGAAAAGTATTTAGGATTATTTTCTGTAGCTTTATAAAGCTACATGGAAGCTACACAAAATATACCAGTTAAATTCTATTGTAATATTTGTGATTATGGATGCTCTAAAAAATCAAGTTGGAACCAACATTTACTGACATCAAAACATTCAAAAGCTACAAATGTGCTAATGCCGGCTACAAAAATATATGCTTGTGAAAAATGTTATACAAACTTTAAACATCATTCAAGTTACTATCGTCATATAAAAAAATGTATAAAAGAACAGATAGTGCCAAATGAAAATAACAATATTTTAGATAAAGAGATAATTATAATGCTTGTCAAACAGAATACAGAGTTGATGGATATGTTAAAAAATAATACTACAAGTCAAGCAAATCATAATACAAATTCTCTCAACAACAATAATAACAAAACATTTAATCTACAATTCTTTTTGAATGAAACCTGTAAAGACGCAATGAATATAATGGATTTTGTAGAATCTATAAAATTACAATTATCCGATTTAGAGAAAGTTGGTGAAATAGGATATACGCAAGGAATCTCAAATATTATCACTACAAACCTGAAGGCACTAGATGTAACTCAACGACCAGTACATTGTACTGACAAAAAGAGGGAAACAATGTACATAAAAGATGAGAATAAATGGGAAAAAGAAGATGAAGAAAATACACGGCTAAGAAAAGCAATAAGACAAGTAGCAACTAAAAATATCAAAATGTTACCGAAATTTCGAGAGAAACATCCTGACTATAATAATTCAAGTTCAAGAATATCTGATAAGTATGATAAGATGGTTTTAGAAGCGATGGGAGGTGATGGAGATAGCAAAGAGAAGGAAGAAAAAATAATCCATAACATATCAAAATGTGTTGTAATAGATAAATGCATTGAGGAGTAATAAATTTATATTAAAAATACATAAAAAGTAAATTATATATTTATTATGTCAGTAAAGATAATAAATATAACAGTGCCAACTGATGTTGTAATACCAGAAATAATAAGTAGTTTCTCTCCAGAAGAGAATTACATGATGTTAAAAATTGGTAGTGATACTTTGAGTGAAGGTAGAAAAGTTATTACAAATTTGACAAATGCTGATCTTTATAGAAAGATAGAAAATGATTTTAAAAAGGATATAGAAAGTTTAAACAATGAAATAGAAATCGAAAAACAAACTTCTCTCAAAATGCAGGAAAAAATAGAAAAAATGTATAATACACAATTAGAACAATTACATAAGAAGCTAGAATTAGCGATGTCAAAAATAACTACATATGAACAAGATTCAAAGTTACTATATCAAGAAGAATTAAATAAAACAAAAGAGAAATATGATTTACTTTTAAAAGAAAAAGATATTCAAAATCAATTAAATAGAGAAGTATTTGATAAGGCAGAAAAATTATTAAACAAGACAACAAATAAATCATCCATTTCATTAGGGGATAGTGGAGAGCAAATATTTGAAAATCTAGCAGATACATTTAAAGATTTTGTAGATTATAAAATAGAATACAAAGGAAAACAAAGTCATAAGGGTGATTTTCACTTGTATTTTAAAGATTTTAATATTTTAGTTGATTCAAAAAATTATTCAACGAATGTGGGTAAAAAGGAAATACAGAAAATAGAATCTGATTTAAATACGAATAGTAACATGAATTTTGCGTGGTTAGTCTCTCTAAATTCTAACATATGTGACTATAATAAATTTCCGATTAAGCCAAAATGGGTAACAACAGATGATGGAGTAGTAAAATGTATATTGATGATAAACAATTTGTTAGATAACAAGGACCCTAGAAATATGTTACGTCAGGCTTGGCAAATGTGTGATGAATTTTATAGATTGACAAAAACAACATGTGTGGAAGATTTTAAACTAGGAGAATATAGAGAGAAATTTTTATTTTATAAGAAACAGATAAATAATTTACAAGAAAGAACATATGAATTAAAAAGAAGTGTAAATACATCATTAAATATAGTAAAAAATTTAGATAACGATTTATTAGAAATGTTATCACATGTATCAGATGAAATGGTAAATGAAAAATTTAATATAAATGAAAAAATAAAAGAATGGTGGAATAATAATATTGAATTTGTAGATGATGATAATATAATATTATCAACTGATGCATGGAATAAATTCAAAAAAGAAAATAAAGAATATGTTGGAGAGAATAAATTTACAATTGAAACATTTAAGGAGGTAATAAGATGTATAATTGATAGTGCGCATTATGTGGAGAAGACGAAAAAAGGTGCGATTGAATTTATAGGTTTTAGATGGATAGAAAAAGATGAAATGGAAAATAAAGTAATAGAAAAAAGTAAAGTAAAACAAATAGATAATTTGGAATTGGATAATTTAGTTATTGAAAAAAAAGTGAAAATGAAAAAAGTTTAAAAGCAAGCGTATAATATATTCAATGGATTTATCATTCAATATATTAAATTGTTTTGATGATAATATAGAGAATTTAGATATAACAAAATATTACATTTATGTTTTACAGTTAATTGATGATAGGTATTATGTAGGTAGAACTGGAAATATTTTAAGACGCATTGAACAGCATTTTACTGGGTGTGGTTCGTTATACACAATGATGTATAAACCAATAAAAGTAATAGAAGTAACAGAAGAGTTTAAAAAGGAAGATGAAAGAAATAAAACATTAGAAATTATGTCAAAATATGGTTGGGAAAAAGTAAGAGGTGCAGGTTGGCGTTCTCTCGAGATAAAAAAGCCAAAAGAAAAAATTTACAAGAAAAAGAAAAATGAAGATGAAAGAAGTATAATAATAAATGAACATGATAAAGAATTGTTACAGTTATATAATTATGAAGAAAAAGATATAGAATATATAAGTAACATTTTACATAAATCGCCTGGTTGGGTAGCAAAGAGATTAGAGATATTAAACATAGTTGAAAGAAAACAATTAGCACGTGGTTATATGAATTATATTGAAAGCGATGAATATAAATTAAGATATAAATTAATATATAAAAGTATAAGTGAAAAGTCATGTACCAAAATAGAAAATAATATAAAATCAAATTTAACAAAAGAAGAATTGTCAAAAATAAAAATTCTGATTCGAGAGAAATATTTAAATGATAAATCGTGTTAAATTATTTAGGAAAACGTGCGAGCACTAACCGTAGGTGTTTTCCTAAATAATTTTATAAAAAAAAATTTTTTTTCTAAAAAAATTCACTCAGCACAAATTGTAGTCACATTTTATTTTGATTTGGAATTAAATTAAGAGCTAAAGTTTGCTGCCAATTTGTGGCGACTTTTGTTATATTTTTATTATTTTGTAAGCATAATAGGTCATAAAATAATATAGAATAATATATTATGGTAATAGGTATCGTCTTGTGACTGACATCGTCACATTTTTAAAACTTAAAAATAAAAATATGAGACCATATATGGTAACAAAATAAAATAAAAAATTACAAATAA
>Ga0194123_10004386_pt1 | contig 16015 bp, 16 predicted proteins | sample TA2MahsurfametaG_5_FD_155479 | JGI IMG/M metagenome (GOLD analysis project Ga0194123, IMG submission 155479) | Freshwater microbial communities from Lake Tanganyika, Tanzania - TA2015023 Mahale A surface | ecosystem: Environmental > Aquatic > Freshwater > Lake | place: Tanzania: Lake Tanganyika... | reverse complement strand
ACAGCGCCACGACGGCTTTGGACTTGCAGCGCATGCCCAGCCGGATGACCAGGCAGAGACGGCTGTGCTCGTCGATCACGTTGAGGAACTTGAGCCGCCGGCCATCGGCGGTGGCGTCGAATTGGAAGTCCAACTGCTTCGCAGAAGCCCAAGGGCTATGCCCAGAGCTGGTGCGGGTGCTCAGCCTGGTGACGTCGCACAGAGCCGTCAGCCGGGCGTGCCCTCTTTTGCTTGCGGGGGGTGGGCCGCTGCAGGCCCTCCTCGCGCCAGAGCCGGTGCACCCGCTTGTGGTTCACCGTCCAGCCTTCGCGCCCCAACTGGCGGTGGGCCATGCGCCAGCCCCAGCGGATGTGCTTAGCTGCGATGTCGCGGAGACGATGCCTCAGCTTGGCCTCCTCAAGATCGACGACCTCGCCGACATGGCGCTGGCTGCTGCGGTGCTGGCCCACCACGCGGCAGACCCTCCGCTTGGATGCCCGGTAACCCTCCTGCAGGACTATGACGGCCCGCCGACGACGCTCTGGGCTCAGAAGTTTCCCTCGGCGAGATCCTTGAGCATCGCCTTATCGAGCTCTGCTTCCGCCAGAAGCCTTTTGAGCCAAGCGTTCTCCTTCTCAAGCTGGCTGAGCCGTTTGGCCTCTTTAGACTTCATTCCGCCGTAGAGCTGCTGCCAGCGGTGGTAGGTGGGCTGGGAGAGCTCGAGAACTCGGCAGGTGTCTGCAACTGTCTGGACCTGGGCCTGCAACTGCTCAGCCGTTTTGAGCTTGCGGATGATCTGCTTGGGTGTGTGTCGGGTTCGTTTCATGGAGGAGTTCCCGGCCCAGTCTGGCCGGATGAGGACTCTCATTCACCCTGGACCGACTTCTGGGGACCACGCCACTACCACCAACAGCAGGAACCACTGCGGGTAACGCACCCCGCGCCGGTAGCGCCCATCTCCGGCAACCGGGCAGTGTCTTGAGAAAGCTGATCAGATCGATTGCACCAGCAAGGGGCTCGAAGGAGGAAGCCAAGGTTGAACAACTGGTCCTGCCCACTGAACTGAAGCGATCGGGGGCGAGCCAGCGCTACTGGGTCAGACTTTATATGGGCCTTGCTTTCAGATCTTTAAAACATGTTTCGATCAGTAGCTTCTGATGTTCAGTCAATCATATTAAAGAAATTAATTCTGCTATCTTGCATAGATGCTCCAGCTCTCGCGCCTGATAGAATGAAACCATTTATCAAGTTTATCAATCCTCAAATTCGTTAATGTCTCTTCGTCCTGATTTAATTCAACTTCCGAAAAACCCTTCGGGTGGCATTAAGCAATACATTAAACTGCTGCAATATTTTCAGGGTGGGGTAAACAAAGCAACCAAGTCATCTTTTTATCAGCTTGCTCACTTTCATACCTTGTCATCATTTATACATTACCCGCATTATGCGCTCATTCCCTTTGTGCGTGTGATTTATACGCCTCATTCTTATGCATCTTTTTCATATATGAAAACTAGCATCCAGGCAAAGGCAAAATTCACCCTGGCCGAAATTCTTTATTATGTTCTTCATCTAATTATATTAGCGCGTGTACACACAGTTATAGCTTTAACATTCGAAGAGCTTCGGACTTGGACAAAGCTCTTCCCTTTTTATTCTTCTAAGTTTAGACTAGTTCATACAGCTATTCCTTTGCCTGATTCTGACGCTAGATCCTGCATGAAAAGTTTCGAATCGAAGAAATTTATTATCTTATTTGTTGGAAGCCTAGATTCCAGGAAAGATCCGTTACTACTCCTTAAAACGCTCGAAAAACTTAACCAATCTATTCCATCTGCTCGCACTTGTGTGGAAGCGTGGATTTGTGGAGATGGTATTTTATCTAAATCTTTAAAAACCTATGCTTCAAACAACTCAATGGACAATGTAGTATTTTACGGATCTATTTCTAATAACGCAGTCCAGCTGTTAATGAAAAAAGCTTCCATCTTATTTTCGGTGAGTCATCAAGAGGGGTTACCCATTACTTTTTTAGAGGCTATCTGTCATCGTCTACCAATCGTTGCGTATGCCTATAAAGGTGGATCTTACGAGTCTTATTTCAATCCTTTATCAACAATCATGTTTTACAGTAGAGATCCTTCATTAATATCATCTATCCTATCTAAGTTAATTAATTCCCCTCATACGCTCGCGGCAATGGCTTCTAGCTCGCGTTCCCTGACTAAATATAAAGAATTTATAGATCAACACTCATCTATATATTCTCTTCCATTGAATTCTAGGCATGATTAATAATGAAATCTCAGTTTATACCCCTCCTTATATGTAGTTCAGAAAATACATTTGATGTATTCCGTGAGACGCTACGCATAAATAAAAGTTTCCTTACTAACTACCCTGGGCCTATCTATGTTGGCATAAATGGCCAAATTTTTGACTCTAAATATGTTCTTAAGTATGTTGACTTTATTGTTGGCAGACCAAATACCTCCAACTGGAATTCAGAGCTAATTGATCAACTTAAAATTCTTAAGCATGATTTCTCTGTTGATCATATTGTCATGCTTTTAGATGATTTTATCATTTATCATTGTGACTACTCTCTGCTTCGAGTTGCTTCGGAATTTTTTATCAAATATAATCTCAGCTCTTTGCGTCTTACTATTCTTCCGGACCACTTGATACGACTGATCGTAGATTATTTCTCTCCATTCCGCATTTACACGCTACCAATTAGTCCATATTACTCTTCTCTCCAACCTTCAATTTGGTCTGTCTCTCATTTAATCAATCTTTTGGAAATCAATAATCAAGGCACAATATGGAGCTTTGAGCATCTAATCTTAGGAAAGCACCACGCATGCTCAAAAAAAGTGATCGCTAATGATCATCTTATTGAAAAAGGTAATGTACGCTTGCATATCCTTAGCAAGTTAATTTCAAAAAATTTATATTATCCGAATATCCGTCGCCCAGTAATCGTTGAATCTGTACTTAGGCAGCTTCTAGTTCGTATCAAGATTCTTTTCACGGCCTTTAGATTCTCATCTCTTCGTAATGTTTACCATGGCTAGCTTATCTCTACTTGTCTGCGCTAAAAACGCAGATTCATTGATTCAGTCTCTATTTGACAATATATCAGCCCAAGTAAATGCTGACTTTGAGGTTGTCTTTGTTAACAATGCTAGTTCTGACTCGACTCATGAGATTGTAATGTCATTTATGAAATATTCCAGATTCCCCCTAAAATATGTTTATGAGCCTGTCTCAGGTCTTGCTTATGCCAGGAACTCAGGACTTAAGCAATGCTTACGTGACTATACTCTTATTCTAGATGCTGATAACAGACTTAATCGTAACGACTCTTTGTCCACGCTATGTAAGCTCATTGATAGGCTTAATATGGGTCGAGGGATCAATAACCCTGTTCCCCTCATCTTTCTCTCAACCATTGGCAGCACACCAAATCCAACTTGCTCAAGTAAATGCATAGATACTTACATTGATACTCAGCAGCTTCTTTCAGATGTTAATGGCGAATATACTCCTTGCTTCAATAGCTCAATTTTATCTTACTTTCACTATCCCGAGTTTCCTGGCGTAGTCTCAGAGAACCCTACTGTATTATATACATCTATTTTGACTAGCCTTTCTGAAACCGCATACATAAGCTCACTAGTCTGCCAAGAATATAATAACTCTTGCAATTTGTCAAGAATTTCAACGCGCCCCATTTTCTCCAAGAAGAGAGTCGCAGATATGGCATTTGGGCGAAGCCTCATCATCTCCCAGTGTTTTAGCTTATTCAAGCATAACACCTCAATGGAAAATTTCTACTTCATTCTTAAAACAATTGCATTCGTATGTTGCGCACGATTACTGCTCATTCCCGTTCCAACCATAAGCATTCTGAATCTGCTTCATCTTCTGCTTGGATACATTGCACTTGCAAAAATGATAAAGCGCAACTATGTATAATTTATTTTCACTTCTCTTGTCTATAGTACTTACATTATTCCTGTACTTTTTCATTGGATCTCGTAGCTTGCCTTGGCCCACCAAGCTCTTTTATTCCACTAGCTCTATAACGCTTTTGCTCATATGGAACTATCCGCCCCCACAGCCTAAGTTCTTTCCCATAGTCTTTTCAGACAACGCCCTCTATCTATATTTTTGCCAAGTAGTAACATTGGCTTTATTCTATATCATTAGTTGCAAGTCATTGCGATTTACTTGTCCAGCCAAGATGCTTCCGGCCCTCTCTAGTCAAGAATTATATATCAGTAAAAGACCAAGATTCGTATACAATTATTTATTGGGCTCAGTGCTTTTGTGCGCCCTATCTTTAATTATAAAGCTCTCTATCAATGATTGGAGTCTTCTGAATATAGTTTCAGGACAATCAGAGTCTTCAAACCTTCTTCTCCTGCTTATTTCCAGGTATTCTGGCTTATTCGCTTTAGCGCTAATAATTACAGTCACTCCTTTTTGCAATACCTTGTGTAAGATATTGTTGCTAGGATTAACAATAGCCTCTCAACTAGGAGTTTCTCGTTATACCATTGCGATGTCTGCTATGATTGTTGCTTTCCAATCTTTTAGGGTTATTAGTCTTAGAAAACAGATCCTAATCCTTCTTGTAACATTAGCCTCTATCTTGCTCTCACCCTCTCTTTTTCTTTATCGTTCTTATTTTCACTCATCTAAATTAATTGGGGAGCTTAGCTTTGTAGATTATGTTGAAGCTTATTTTTCTTCCTCTTCGTCTCTATCTATTCTTGAGCTTTATATATCTAGTCCACGTCTTCAGTCTGCAATCTTTTCTGTTCAGAAGCCTTTGTTTGATATATTTTCTTCGTTTGAGAGTATATTCGCTGCTTTGATATCCCCTCTCCCAATTGGAACGGATCTGCGCTCTTGGCTCTATCCCACTTTGTCGAATACCTATAACGACATTATCTACGGCGGAGGCGTGTATGATCAAATCCTGAGTATTCAATCAGAGCTTTTTTATCACTTTGGGATTCTAGGAATATTTGCTATGTCACTCCTAATGTACCTCAACCTTCTTTTAATTCGCTCAAGCGTCGTCGGAGCAAGATCAGCTGGCATCTTTCTTTTGCCATTCCCATTTTTATCTATTGCGGCAATATCGCAACATGTTTTCTATTTTGTAATTCCGCTTCTCTTTCTTCTTGGTCGTTGCCGTACTCGGCCCACCCAATATACATCAACTGCTTAACGTAATTCATGATCCCTTCTTTCATCTTCACCTTTTTCTCCTTAAATTCCTGGCATCATCACTTTATGTTCTCTCCTTCTATTAAAAATGGGTATTGACATTCATGCAAATAGATTTCTTAAGTATTGTCCCTATCTTAAGCCTTTGGGGACTGTTATGACACTTGGTAGACAGTACCTTTATCACCAGACTATGCCTAGAGATTGTCACAAGCCTTGCGAATCCTTCATTGTTAAGTGGCTGAATGCAGTTTCTGTAGATTCTGTCGACGCCTCATCTTATGAAGGCGCAAAATTTATACATGATCTTAATCTTCCCTTGGACAGCAACCTTTCCTCTGCACGTTACGCTACGATACTCGACATTGGAACACTTGAGCATATTTTCAATCTGCCTCAAGCCTTTTCTAATTTGGCAAGTATGCTACGTAATGACGGCCAATTTATTCACGTAATGCCTTCAGATGGCTTCTGTGGTCACGGTTTTTGGTAATTCAGTCCTGAACTATTTTTTTCACTATAAGCAGTCTAGAATGGCTTTTCTTCGGTTGAAGTGTTCCTTGTCGACATATCTGACAGCCGGCATTGGTACCATCTCTCCAAGCCTTTTCCTGGCATGAGAATTGAACTAACCATTCCTTCTTTACCACTCTTTTCCGTTCTCGTCCGGGCTGTCAAGGAATCTGCATCCAAATCGTTTGTTGTATTTCAATCTAATTATGATCATATATGGAGTAAACATAGCAACTCCTCTGGAAATCTATCTCAACCAATGATGCAATCTGTATCCAACTCAAGCTTTGTCAATAAATCCAAGCTTTGCACCAAGCTATCTATTGACTTTCAAATTAAGATCGCACAGCCCTTCAGAAACATGTTGAAGCTTTTTGGCATCTCTACGTGGCGGTGCCATCCAAATATTAAAAAGGTACTAACTAGGTAACTCCTTGCGTAAATGTCTATCTTGGTTCATGATATTTACCCTTGTGTCTTTTTCTTATTTCTGCAATCACTCTTCATCCCATGCATGACCTCTTTTTATCACTGCGTCAGCATTGTTTGAATTTCCTCTGTTTGTTGCAAGTGCATAATCGCAAATCGGCTTTATTTGTTGCCGGAGACTGTTTCGATCTTGAGGTGCTTCAAAATGTTCTTCGTGCATATTGGGAGAGTGGTTATTCCTGCTCTTTCCTTCAAGGAGAGCCATTGGCCAGTGTCTACAGAACAGGCATTCTGGTATATCTAAGAGGAGATGTCTCAACTGATCTTATACACTCTATTGATGCGAAGATCTGTCATATATATGACTACTCAAGGACAATAAGTCATGCTACGCTTGATCTTCTTATGTCACGTTTTACTTGCACTTATATCTCTTTGCAGCGCCCCCCAGCTCAATGCACAACTCCTATATCTATGTATAAGTATGCTCCCTTTTATCACCCTGTTTATCCGCGAGACTGGTTATTTCCCGGAAGACTTAGAGCATTCTTTCAAACCCCTTCCTTGTCTGTCCATATTGGTAACAGGAAGTCTTCAATCCGCGATCAGAAAGATCCAGTCTATATGCAATTCGAGGATATTCTTTTAAATCATCTTCTGCCAGGCCCGAGCGCTTTTGTCTATGGAGATGGCTGGCACTCTATTGGTGTGAATGCTCGATCTGTTCCCCTGCATCTTGTCCCATTTCTTTATTCTTGCTCCCGCCAAAGCATAGGAGTGTTATGGGATATACAGCGATACAAGACTCTTAATACAAGATTCTGGCTATCTCCTATAAATGGATGTGTCCTTTATGTCGAAGAGAATTCAAATATTATCCATTGTCCATTTGTTTACCAATATTCAAAGCTCGAGGGTGTGTCGAGTCTGCCTTCTAAGTCCTGCATTTCCTCGGGTTCGGTTCCTTTCAACCGGCAAGAGGTGTCACTTCTAGCAGTTGAATTTTGGGATAACCATACTTCATCACTTCTACACTGTATTGGGGTTGAGCCAACCTCCAGATTTTGGCCTCGCTTTGTTCAACGTGCTTCTTGGAAATTTGTTAAACTCTTCTTTTTTGCGTGGTCTGCAGGTGCATTTATCAGTGCCAATGGTCCACTTCATTTCTTGCAATCCCACATTGCCATTCTTCGCGCTCTACGTCTTTTCAAGCCTGTCGTCTTTCGAGGTGTGTAATCTGAGATCTGAGAGCCCTGATTAAAGAGTGAACTGAGGTGCAGGGGCTTTTCAGGACAAGCTCCATCGTTAACCCCTTAGGTGTGTAGTCCCACCAGGTTGTTCAGCTGACAAGTGGATGTGAGGTCGTCATGGTCCGGGTGTCACCACCGACCCACTGACCTCACATCTCATGCATACCCACCCGAATGCTCGGCTGACACCCCTTGGCTGTGAACGGTTGCTGCGTCGACACATTGAGGACCACCTGCCGCTGTTGGTTCTGGCGGCTCAGGCGGGGATCAGTGTCCGGACTGCCTACAAGTGGCTGGTGCGTTACCGCTCCGGTGGTGCCTCGGCCCTGGTGGATTGACGAAGTGTTCGCCGCACCCAGCGGCGGACGCTCGATTCACTGCAACTCCAACGCGCTGTGGACATGCGCCATGAGCGCTGCACTCTCCGTCGCGTCGCCAAAGTATTGGCAGCGCCGCTCTCCATTGTTGGCCGAGTGCTCAAGGCCATAGGGCTTGGCCGGCTCAAGAACCTGTTGCCAGCCGAGCCGGTGCGCCGCTACCAGTGGGCCCGACCCGGCGACATGATCCACGTCGATACCAAACAGCTGGCTCGCATTGAGCGAGTGGGTCACCGGATCACCGTTGATCGGCGCCTGGGCTCATACCGTGGTGCGGGCTACGAGAAGGCGCATGTAGCCATCGAAGACGCGACACGGTTGGCCTACGTCGAGGTGCTGCCGGACGAGAAGCAGGCAACCACGGTGGGGTTTCTGCTGCGGGCTGTGGCTTGGTTCGTTGGCCAGGGCATCAGCTGCAAGAGGGTTGGTTCCGATAACGGCAGCGCCTATCGCTCCAAAACCTGGCGAGAAGCCAGCTCAGCACTTGGGCTCACACCAAAACGCACCAGGCCGTACACCCCACGAACCAACGGCAAAGCCGAGCGGTTCATCAAGACCCGGCTGGCGGTGTGGGCGTATTCGATGGCCTTCCACAACTCAGAAGAGTGGAACCGCTGGATGCCGCGCTATCTGGCGATCTATAACGGTCGCAGGTGTCATATGGCGCTGGCTGGCCGCACCCCCATTCAGCAGCTCGGAGTGTTGCGATCTACTGAATGAACTGGTGAGAAAACACACTTAGGCTGGGCACTGCCGCTGACCGGGGCTCCCACCAATGACCAAGCGCCGCACCCACAGCCCCGAGTTCAAGGCCAGGGTCGCCATGTAGGCGATCAGTGGCCGCAAGACGATCCAAGAGATCGCCGCCGACCACGCCATCCACCCCATCCAGGTGAGCCAGTGGAAGCGCCAGCTGCTGGACGAAGCCAGCGAGCTGTTCGCAAGGGGCAAGAACACCAAGGACAAGGAGGAGAGCCAGGCCAAGGAGGCAGAGCTGTTCCAGCTCATCGGGCTGCTGCAGATGGAGCTGGAGTGGCTCAAAAAAAATCTCAGCTGCTCTGATGTCCGTGAACTGCGAAAGCTGGCCGATCACGACCACCCCGAGTTCAGCGTCATCAGCCAATGTGCGCTTTTGGGCCTGCCCAGGTCCACGTTCTACTACCGGCCGATGCCGGTGCGCGAATCGACCCTGCAGATCATGGCGAGGATCGACGCTCTCTACCTGGAGCATCTCTGCAGCGGCAGTCGCCGGATGGTGGACTATCTGGCCAGAGGAGGCATTCCAATCAGCCGTGACCGGGTACGAAACCTCATGCGCCGCATGGGTTTACGGGCGATCTACCAGAAGCCACGCACGACGCTTCCCGGACACCCATCGGAGCGATTCCCCTGCCTGGTGGATCTCCGGCTGTTCACGAGTATGTATCAGGTCTGGGCGACCTACATCACCTATATCCCGCTGCAGAAGGGATTTCTCTACCTGGCGGCAGTCGTTGATCTGTTCTCGAGAAACGTCCTCAGCTGGAAGCTCTCGAACAGCCTGGACACAGAGTTCTGTCTCAAGGCACTGGAGATGGCGCTGGAAGGTGGGTGAAAGCCGGAGATCTTCCATTCCGAACAGGGCTGTCAGTTCACTTCCGGCGACTTCGTGGCCAGGCTCCAGGCAGAGGTGATCAAGGTCAGCTGGTCAGGCCGGAAGCGCTGCTACGACAACATCCTGGTGGAGAGGCTGTGGCGCACGGTCAAATACGAGGAGGTGTACCTGCATGCCTACAGCGATGGCTGGGAGGCTGAGAACAGTCTGGCTCCATTCCTATGGAGGTACTGCCATGTAAGGCCACACAGCTCTCTGGGAGGTAGAACTCCACATGAGGTCTACACTGAGATCGAACCGTGTTCCTCCCGCCCGGAGTTAACGATGTCAGGGGTCAGAACTGTCCAATTAAAGGCACCCATTTTACTTGTGCGCATGTGCCCCTCGGGGATCGAATTGAGAAAGCTGATAGGCTCGAAATCAATTGCGGCAGGGCCAGTTTCGGGCACAGGCAGTGAATGACCGCCTCCAACCAGTTCAATGACGACAGCTCAGAGCGACCTACTATCTCATGGTTTGAACCAGCCTCGCCGCTGTGGTGCTTTGCTAGGGCTGTTTTTTGGGCTATTCCCCGGTTAAACACTTGATTATTCTCGAATTTCTAAAATAAATGTGCGGCTTTGCTGGCTTCTTGATGCCTGTTTGTACTTGTGCTGGCGTCACTCAAGATCTTTTGACCCGCATGGTCGAAACCATCGTGCACCGCGGGCCTGATAGTGCAGGTTATTGGCACGACTCGGACAGTGGCATCGCGCTAGGGCATCGACGGCTGGCCATTGTGGATTTGTCGCCCGAAGGAGCCCAGCCCATGCAGTCGACCTGTGGGCGTTATGTGTTGGCTTTCAATGGGGAGATTTACAATCACCAAGATTTGCGCAAAGCACTCGGTAATCTGCCTTGGCGCGGCTATTCAGACACCGAGTCGCTTCTGGCGGGTATCAGCGCTTGGGGCGTGTCAGCCACGCTGGCCCGTTGTATCGGTATGTTCGCTATCGCTTTGTGGGACAAGCATGAGCGCAAATTGATCCTGGCACGCGATCGCATGGGCGAAAAGCCGCTTTATTACGGTTGGCAGGGCCAGGGCGAGCACAGCTGCTTTCTTTTCAGTTCTGACCTAGCAGCACTCAAGGCGCACCCAGCCTTCGCTGTAGCCATCAACCGTGATGCATTGGCGCTGTACATGCGTCACAGCGTCATTGGGTCGCCTCACTCTATTTTCCAAGGTATTTATAAGCTGCCACCGGGCTGCTTGCTGACCGTCTCGGTTGCATCGCGGGAGCCCAAAGTGGTGCCCTATTGGTCGCTGCCGCTGGTGGCCGAGCATGGTGTGGCCTACCCATTTGAGGGAACTGATGCCGAAGCGGTGGATGCGTTGGAAGCCTTGCTTATGGATGCGGTGCGCCAACAGATGGTGGCCGATGTCCCCCTGGGCGCATTTCTGTCGGGCGGTATTGATTCGTCCACAGTGGTGGCGCTGATGCAGGCGCAGTCCAGACGGCCTGTCAAAACCTTCACTATTGGTTTCAGCGAAGAGAGCTACAACGAGGCAGTGCACGCCAAGGCGGTGGCGCGTCATCTGGCAACGGAGCACACCGAGCTGTACGTCACCCCTCAGCAGGCGCTTGACGTGATTCCCAAACTACCTGCGCTCTACAGCGAGCCCTTTGCTGATTCGTCGCAAATACCCACCTTTCTGGTCTGTCAGCTGGCACGCCAGCATGTGTCGGTGTCGTTGTCGGGCGATGGGGGAGATGAATTGTTTGGCGGTTACAACCGCTATGTCCTCACGCGCAAGCTGTGGCAGTGGATCGGACGCCTACCCATGTCTGTGCGTCGGCTCATGCTCGCTGGCATTTATGGCTTGACCCCCTCGGCGTGGGATACGGTGCTGAGACCTCTTCAGCAGCTGATACCTGCATCGCAGCGGCAGGTCGGTGTGGGCGACAAGTTGTACAAGGGAGCAGGGGTGCTGGCTTCCCCCAGCGTGGATCAGCTCTATGTGGGCTTGGTCACCCATTGGCAGCCCGATTCCTTGTTGCTGGAGCCTCAAGAACTCTCGACTCATTTGCACTGCAAGCCTTTGCCGCTGACAGGCCTAAACGAGGTGCAACGCATGATGGCGCTGGACTCAATAACCTACCTGACCGACGACATTCTGGTGAAGATGGACCGAGCCGCCATGGGCGTGTCGCTGGAAACGCGTGTGCCCTTCGTGGACCACCGTGTGGTGGAGTTCGCCTGGCAATTACCTCAGCACTATAAGCTGCGCGACGGGGTGGGAAAGTGGGTACTACGTCAAATACTTTACCGCCATGTACCCAAGGCCTTGATCGACCGGCCCAAAATGGGCTTTGGCGTGCCTATCGACAGCTGGTTGCGCGGTCCGCTTCGTGAATGGGCAGAAGACTTGTTGAGTGAGTCGCGCCTGCGCCAGGAAGGGTTTTTCAACCCTGCCCCGATTCGACAGCAGTGGGCCGAGCATCTAAGCGGGAAGCGCAACTGGCAACATCATTTATGGGATGTACTGATGTTCCAGGCGTGGCTCGAGGAACAGAAATCAGTATGAACTAGGTAGCTATGAAGGTGCTTGTCATCGCGGGTTTCGCAGAATCCTTACTCAATTTCAGAGGCCCTCTGCTGGCCGCCATGGTGGACTGCGGCCTTGAGGTTCATGTGGCTTCTCCCGATTTGCCCGAAGTTTGCGCACTACGGCAGCAGCTGGTAATGCGCGGCATGAAGGTGCACGACATCCCCCTGCGCCGAACTGGTACCAACCCACTGGCAGATTTGTACGCCCTGTGGGCGCTGTGGGGTTTGATGCGGCGCATTCAGCCAGATGTGATGTTGGGCTACACCATCAAGCCCGTTATCTACGGCATCCTGGCGGCGTGGCTGGCCGGTGTTCCCCGCCGCTATGCGCTCATCACTGGGCTGGGCTACGCCTTCACTGGGCAGGCCAGTGGAAAGCGGCGCAAGGTCAATGAGGTGATACAGCCCCTCTACAGGCAGGCCTTGTGTCGATCACATAAGGTTTTCTTTCAAAATCCGGACGATCAAGCCCTGTTCCGCGACATGGGTTTGTTGCCCGCTGGCACCCCTAGCGTTGTGGTCAATGGTTCGGGTGTGGATTTGGAGCGCTTTTCCGTGGCGCCGCTACCTTCGGGTACACCGCACTTTTTGTTGATTGCACGTCTATTGGGTGACAAAGGTGTGCGTGAATACGCGAGGGCTGCCCAATGTATAAAAATCACTCACCCAAATGTGCAGTTTTCGCTGGTGGGTTGGTTAGACGAAAATCCCGACGCCATACACCAAGCTGAATTGGATACCTGGCTGGAGAGCGGCACGCTCCACTACCTGGGCTATCTGGAGGATGTGCGCCCGGCGATTGCTCAATGCAGTGTTTATGTGTTGCCTAGCTACCGCGAAGGCATGCCACGCACCGTGCTTGAGGCCATGGCCATGGGCCGTGCCGTCATCACCACCGATGCCCCAGGTTGCCGCGAAACGATTGTGGATGGCGGCAATGGACTCTTGGTGCCAATAAAGTCGGTAGATGACTTGATCGGCGCCATGAATCGGTTCATCCAAGTACCTGAATTGGCCCGGTTAATGGGGCGACATAGCAGGGTTCTGGCTGAACAGAAATATGACGTGAACAAGGTGAATTCGGTCATGCTGCGCGAGATGGGTTTGTTGTGAAGCGCCTCTTTGACTTGTTGCTTTCAATCTTCGCCCTGCTTGGCTTGGCAATCCCCTTGCTGGCGCTCATCTGGTTAATCCACCGCGAACTCGGCATGCCAGTGTTGTTTACCCAAGTGCGATCAGGCATTCGTGGTAGGCCCTTCAAAATGGTGAAGTTTCGCACCATGACGGTCGAACGCGGCCTCGACGGCCATCTTCTGCCCGATGCCGTGCGTCTCACGCCCCTTGGGCGCTTTTTGCGTTCCACCAGCCTGGATGAACTCCCCGAGCTGTGGAACGTGCTCAAGGGCGAGATGAGCCTGGTCGGCCCGCGCCCGCTGTTGATGGAGTACCTGCCGCTCTACAGCGTGGAGCAGGCCCGCCGCCACGAGGTGCGCCCCGGCATCACCGGCTGGGCCCAGATCAATGGCCGCAATGCCATCTCCTGGGAGGAAAAATTTCGTCTAGATGTCTGGTATGTGGATCACCAGAGCTACTGGCTGGATCTGCGCATCTTTCTTCTCACCATTTGGAAGGTAATTCGCCGCGAGGGCATCAGCGCCGCTGGTGAAGACACCATGGCGCCCTTTACTGGTAGTGCTGTGAGCCGATGAGCGATTTGCTTATCCTCGGTGCCGGCGGCCACGGCAAGGTTGTCGCCGAAACGGCCCTTGCCAGTGGTGCTGCCTCCCGGGTCGCCTTTCTCGACGACCGCTGCACCGGCTCTGATGGATCCCCACCTGTGCTGGGTTGGCCCGTGATCGGCCCGCTTGCTTTCTCGCGGCAGGCAGGCACCCCGGCTCAATTTGATGCGGCCGTGGTGGCCATCGGCCATGCCGCTACCCGCCTGCACTGGATCCAGCAGCTGCAGTCCGCCGGCTATGGCCTGCCGGTGCTGGTTCACCCAACAGCCTGGATTTCTCCTTCTGCCCAGATCGGCCCGGCGTCTGTGGTGTTCGCCCAGGCAGCGGTGCAGGCCCAGGCCACCATCGGCATCGGAGCCATCCTCAACACCGGCTGCAGCGTTGATCACGACGCCCAGCTCGCCGATGGCGTGCACATCTGTCCAGGCGCCCGCCTAGCCGGTGAAGTGCTGGTGGGCCCCCGGAGCTTGATCGGCATCGGCGCCTCCGTGATCCAGCAGGTGCGCATCGGCTCCGATGTCACCGTTGGCGCCGGCGCTGCTGTGCTGAGCGATCTGCCCGATGGCGTCACCGCTGTAGGCGTGCCTGCGAGCATCTTGTCGCCCTCCTGATTCCCGTTTCTCGTTCGTGACCCTCGCCTCCTGGCCTCAGTTCGAAGCTGACCAAATCGACGCCGCCACCCGCGTGCTTGCTTCCGGCCAGGTGAACGCTTGGACGGGCGAGGAAACAAAGGCCTTTGAGCTGGAGTTTGCCGCCTGGTGCGGCAGCAAACACGCCATCGCCATCGCCAATGGCTCGCTGGCCCTCTCCGCCGTCTATCTCGCCCTCGGTTTGGGCTCTGGCGATGAGCTGATCACCACCCCGCGCACCTTTATCGCCACCGCCTCCAGCGCTGTGTTGCTTGGCGCAAGGCCGGTGTTTGCCGATGTGGATCCCGATTCCGGTGCCATCACAGCCGCCACCATCGCCCGGCTGATCACCCCCCGTACCAAGGCGATCGCGGTGGTGCACCTAGGCGGCTGGCCCGCCGACATGCCAGCCATCTGTGATCTCGCCCGTGCCCACAGCATCGCCGTGCTCGAAGACTGCGCCCAGGCCCACGGCGCCCGCATCCACGGCCAATCGGTGGGCAGCTTCGGGGATGTGGCGGCCTGGAGCTTCTGCCAAGACAAGATCCTCACCACCGCTGGCGAGGGCGGCATGGTGACCACCTCCCGCCCCGAGCTCTGGGATGCCATGTGGGCTTTCAAAGACCACGGCAAAACCCAAGAGGCTGTCTTCGGCCGCGAGCACCCGCCTGACTTCCGCTGGCTGCATGACCGCTTCGGCTCCAACTTCCGCCTCACCGAGCTGCAGAGCGCCATTGGCCGCATCCAGCTCCAGCGCTTGCGCGAGTGGACTGCTATTCGCACTCGCAATGCTCTTTTGCTCGCTGAAGCACTGGGTGATGTGTCCGCTTTGCGCGTGCCCCTGCCGCCCGAGGGGATTGAGCATGCCTGGTATAAGTTCTACTCCTTCGTGCAGCCAGAGGCCCTGGCCGATGGCTGGAGCCGCGATCGTATCCTTTCGGAAATCACTGCTCTCGGCTATCCCGCCTTCTCCGGCAGCTGCAGCGAGATCTACCTGGAAAAGTGTTTCCAGGATGCAGGCCTCGCCCCAGCCCAACGCCTACCCGTTGCCCGTCTGCTGGGCGACACGAGTCTGATGTTCTTGGTACACCCCACCATCACTCCGGAACAGATGACCGGTTACGCGGAGGCCGTGCGTACGGTGGTGCAGCGGGCCTGCCGTTGAGACCGTTCCGCATGCCGCTTGCTTGTGCCTCTTGGCTTGTTGAGCGCCGTTCTCGCCTGGACTGTCTGGCACTGGATTGCTATTCATAGTCCGGTGGTTCCGGGCCCGGATGGCCATCAAGCCGGGGATCTGACCGTGGTGTGAGTTGGGTGCCCTTTATTGGACAGCTCTGACGCGCCACCGGCAGCACTGGTGCATGGCTGGCCCCTGAACGGGCCGCCCGCAAACGGGCCTCCTGCGGCCTGTGATTCAGCCGGGATCAAAGAACCGTTTGCTATCGCCCCGTTTGAAGCTGGGCCGCCGCGCTGAGCGCCGCGTGAACTCGCTCACCGTTGGGTTGGGCTGGAGTTGATCCACGTGGGCCACCTGCTGCCACAAATCCCGCGGCGCCCAGCGCACCGTGTGTTCCACCCGGTTGTGCCTGGTGATGTGGCACCAACGGCTGCTGCCGCAGTGCGGGCAGAACAGCTCTTCGAGCCATTCATCGCTGAGCACCAGCACCGGGTA
>Ga0194123_10004374_pt1 | contig 16040 bp, 13 predicted proteins | sample TA2MahsurfametaG_5_FD_155479 | JGI IMG/M metagenome (GOLD analysis project Ga0194123, IMG submission 155479) | Freshwater microbial communities from Lake Tanganyika, Tanzania - TA2015023 Mahale A surface | ecosystem: Environmental > Aquatic > Freshwater > Lake | place: Tanzania: Lake Tanganyika... | reverse complement strand
ATTCGAAGAAAGAGGAGTCAACGATGCTAACTATCTACGCACATTGCGATCTTCCATGCGGCGTTTACGATCCCGCACAAGCAAAGATCGAAGCCCTTTCAGTTAAGGCCTGCATGGAGAAATACGCTGCATCAAGCGATCCAGATTTCAAGTCACGTGCTGTTGCAATTAAGGAAGAGCGCTCACATCAAGTTAAAGAACATCTCTGGGTACTTTGGACCGATTACTTCAAGCCCAACCACTTCGAGGCTTACCCACAACTCCATGCTCTCTTCAACGAGGCAACCAAGTTGGCTGGCGCTACCGGCACAAAGGGAACAAATGATGTTGCTGTTGCCGAGAAGCTAATCTCGAAGATTGATGAAATCGCAGAGATTTTCTGGGCTACTAAGAAGTAAAGCGGCAGAGAACCTTTCATAACCCGACCCGATAACTCTTATTCACCGGGTTGGGGGTTCGAGTCATACACCACCTACTTCAATGTGATTCACCAAGTCTTCGAGCTCAAAGCATTTGAATAGTAAAAATAATTGAACTTCAATCTAGTTTCTATGCTTGTAAAGTTTATTTCTCTCTTTCGAGAAAAACGGGGTCCGATAGCCTTAAGCAATCCAGTTGTTGCTGAGTATTTAGAACGATTGACTACTTCCTGCCGATAAGTTCGAGAAGACAATGCTGAAAATATGAGGCAAGCGACACAAAGAGTTAAAAAATGCACTCACTTAACACTCATAATGTATGAGTAGTGAGAAAAAAATATTTGCTCATAGTTTATGAATTAACATTTAATCGAACGCAAAAAGCCTCTTTGATCTTTAGTCCAAATTAGACAAAATTATCTTTTTAGGAACCTCAGCGAGTCAAACAGAGTGTATTCATTGCCCATAGAGACTTCGATATGTGATAAGTCTTTTCACATACACTTCTAGAAACGATTGCCTAAAGTCAAACACTAACGACAAAACTAAGGTGTTATTGCAAACACAACTTTAAAGTGCACAAAGGTATTAAACCGAAGAAAAATGAATGAATAGAGTATATTGTAAAAATTGAATTTCAATATTCATGTAAAATCCAGACATATTCCAATCTTTAAATGTCGCATACAATTAAAATTGGTCAGAATTTCATTCGAATTTTCTGATTTACTGAGTGATTGGTTAATTCTCTGATTACTTTGCAGGGATAGATTTTCTAGACCATAAGTTATAGATTTGAGCATTAGTTAAGGAAATCTGTTCACGAGCCCAAGTTCCTTCAGCCCCGTCAAAGCAAAGGTTAAGTTTCGAATACTTGCTCAGTACAATCAATTCGATAGCTGATTTCTTGACTTCTTGGCAGTAAGCATTTTGATTATTGGGCTTACGAAAAACGTAGGTTCCTGTAGTGTCCGCCCAAAGTCCATTATAGATATGACTTGTATTTGCCGCGTGTGGGAATCCATGCCGTGATTCATTCAGTTTCCAGTGCAAGTACATATCCTCTGGTGCAAGAAAAAATGGGCGCGAATAAACCAGATTTGAAAATCGTGATTCTAAAGCTTGGGCGAGTTGTTGAGAAGGATGCTCTCTCAAAAGGCGACCATCAACCCCCATCAATGTTACTAAAATAGTTGTCCCGGCAAGAATAAATGAAACGAAAGTACTTGGGTTAAAATGTGGTAAAAAACGATTTGGCAAAGAGTGAGAAAATTTCTGGTCAAGAAAAATCAATTGAGTAGACAGAATAATTGAGAAATACCAACTGAAAAGATTTATATAATGAGGCCAAAAGTGTTGAGTTAATATTCCTCCAGCGAGTAAAAGCGCACAGATTGGAAAAAGTGCAGAAATCACTCGTTCCCGTTTCCTCCGAAAACTTTGTCCTAATAGGAAAAGAGAATAAAGCAACATACCACCTATCCACAGCCGAAACATCCATCCCTGCAGAGAGGGGCCGGGATAAATCAAATAGGTGATGAGTGATTTACCAGCCTGGGGAGTGCTTATAAGGAATGTGAGACCTGAAAAAAACTCTTTAGTCCTTCCAATTAATAAGTATGGCCCCAGATTCAAAATGACTCCGAACAAAATGGGAGTAATGAGGAGTCCAGAAATCCTGAACAGTTTTTGATCTGAATCAAGAGACTTTTCAGTTAATATCAGGAATCCAATCACAAGGATCCCAAATATGAGTGGAAAAATGAAGTACGGCCGAATCGAAACACTGATTGCAGCCGTTAGGCCAGCAATGCTAGTGATGCATAAAACCCTCAAATACTTTTTTTCTTGGCGTAAAAGGGTAAAACCCAAAAGGGTGGGCATGATTGCCATGCTTGCACTTAAGACATTGATGTGCGTGAAACTTCCTGGAGCGCTATTAGATACCAGCAGGTAGATACCTCCTGAAAGGACTGCCGCTTTGTCTGCCTGATTTTTGGGGCAGCCGATTTTAATTAGGATTTGAGGAAGTATTTGGACCACACATACAATTGCAATAATTGCTGAGGTGAAGGATATCAATCTCCATATAGCTAGGGGGTCATCAAAGGCCGCCGCGATAGCAAAAATTAATTGGAGTGCAGGAAGTTTGTCGTGAAATTCTGCCATCCATAGAAGATTACCTCGTAAAAGTTCCTGTCCAAAGTAAATCTCGTGATCAATATCCCAGTCATATCCTTGTCGAAGGAACTCAAGCACGATCCTACCAATGGAAAAAACATAGAGAATTAAAATCGCAAGGCTACTCAGATGAGTCGTGCTTCTAGTTGGTAATTTTGTATGCTTCCAGCGCGTTGCAGCATTAGCATTTTGTGAAGTCAATTTTTTAAAAGTCCATACTCGGTTGGCCAGGTATTGGGCACCGACCACCAGTGGAATGGAAGTCCATTTAGCTTCTAGAGGATTAAACCCTATATAAATCAATAGTTTTAACAAAAGTGTCGAAATAGCTAATCCAAGAAGTCCAACACTCATGAATTTAACGCCACGTATGGAATTGAGCCCAGTTTTAAAGTTTAAAATAGAATTCCATATGAAATTGTTACTAATTCCCAACAGTGTGCTAACCAGGTTTGCAATTATTGGAAAAACGCCAATTCGAATTAGGAGGTAGTAGAGGATAAAATCTAAAGTAACGCCTGTTACCCCAATTAGACCGTATCTTCCAATAGATCCTTCTCCCATGAAAACCCCGAAGAATTTTCCCCGAAAATTGCCTTCTTCAATCAATTTCTATTTCCAAAAGTAAATTTCAGCCATCCCCAAAAAGCTCGAATACAGAACTTCAGAAAACGCGAGCTAGGTAGAAAATGACTTTTTTGATTCCAAGTTGATCCCTCTTTAGATGAGCCACGTCGCGGAAGTGATTCAATCTGAACTTCTTGCACCACTGTTGACCAACTCCTGACAAGTGAAGAAGTCATTAGGTTCGGTATTGCTGAATCTGCGGGAAGACTATCCAATATTTGGCGCAGCAAATCAGGTCGATATGCGCGAAATGGGGTATTTGCATCACTGACAATTTTTCCGGTTCGTATCCAGATAAGCGACCGCGTTGTTGCACTTACGAGACGCCGAAACCAGGGATCGTTGCGGCTAATACGTACACCTTCAGCGTATTTTGATTCACCATGAAGTATAGAATCGCAGAGAACTCGTAAATCTAGACCTGAGATTTGGCCATCGCCATCAGTAGAAACTATTACATGTGGGGACAGGCGCAGACCCGCTTCCAAGGCAACTAAAGTAGTAGGCCCATGTCCACGATTTGTCTCTTGTGAAATAACCATAACTTCTTTCAGTTGAGGTTTAAGTTGACGAAGTACATCAACTGTAGAATCAGATGAATGGTCATCCACAACAATTAGCGACAATTCGTAATCCATAAATGAATTAGAAATTTCAGATAAAAACTCCGCTATTCCATCAGCCTCATTGAAAGTGGGCATGACGATCGATACTTTGTGTATTTTGCTACTGAAGTCATAAACCACGCGGTGATTATATAAGTGTCCAACGCCCAATTGAATAGCAACCAAATTTAAGCCCAAACCCTGAACTTACATATAGCATTAGGTCGCAATCCAAACTTGGTCTTTAATTTCATTGCGAGGTGAGTATTTGAGTACAGCTAAATTAGGAATACTCGAAGACTTACATCGCGCAGATTTAGTCATTGTCGGAAGTGGTTTTTACGGACTCACGATAGCCGAAAGGGCTGCGAGTACAGGATTCAGAGTTGTGATCTTAGAAAAGAGGAGTCATTTAGGTGGTAACGCCTTCTCTTACGTGGAGCCTGAGTCCCTCGTGGAGGTGCACCAGTATGGTTCGCATCTTTTTCACACTTCAAACCAAAAGGTCTGGAATTACGTAAACCGATTTACTAAATTCAATGATTACACCCACCATGTCTTTACCCGCTTCCAGAATGCGATCTATCCAATGCCCATTAATTTGCAGACGATGGTTTCTTTCTTTGGTAAGGTACTTACACCTCAAGAGGCACGAGAATTAATTGCAGAACAAGTTTCTGCCGCTCAATTGAACAAGGTATTTAATTTGGAGGACAAGGCAGTTTCACTAATTGGTAGGCCACTTTACGAAACTTTGATTTATGGATATACGGCGAAACAGTGGCAAACCAACCCCCGCTTGTTACCTCCCGAAATCATTGCCAGACTACCCGTTCGCTACAATTTTGATAATAGGTACTTTTCCGATAAGTGGGAAGGTTTGCCTATCAATGGCTATTCGGCCTGGATAAATGCCATGGCAAATCACCCACTCATTTCCGTAAAACTCTTGACAGATTTTTTTGAGATACGTCATCAGATTCCAAATGGTCTTCCAGTAGTTTACACAGGACCTCTCGATAGGTACTTTGACTACTCTGAGGGAGAACTTGGGTGGCGTACATTGGACTTTGACACACAAATCCATGATGTTGAAGACTTCCAAGGCACATCCGTAATGAATTATGCAGATATCAACGTTCCCTTTACTAGAATTCATGAATTCAAACATCTTCACCCAGAACGTACTTACACGACTAATAAGACCGTCATAATGTACGAGTACAGTCGATTCGCTGCAAGAGAAGATGAGCCCTACTACCCTATAAATACAGCCTTAGACCATAAAATTCTTGCGAAATATCGGGAACGCGCCCAGAAAGAAACTGGAGTCTTCTTTGGTGGGCGACTTGGAAGTTACCAATATTTAGATATGCACATGGCAATTGCAAGCGCACTTACATCTTGGGAAAATCACATCGGTCCTAGCTTAAGGAAGTGACCAAAAATCCCTAAAACATATCCTTAGAATAGATGTTTTTTAGACGCCTTCGGGATTTTTAAAGATATATAACTCACTTCTATTTTGGTGAATATTTGATTCGTACTGAGGGATAAATAGTCTCTTGAAAACCTTTAATCGTTGAACTAATCTTTTCGAATCTTTAATCTCGAACAAAGGTCGCACATCCCAAATATAAGACTTTTCATAAACTATAAAGGTAAGGCAATCTTGAGATGATCCGGCCTAGTCGCAAGACACTTCTCGTACTTAGCACTAAAGTTCAGAATTTATATATTCTTACCTCCAGCAAATAATTTTCTTCAAATGAACGTTCCCAGAACGGTTGACCTGCCAATTAATAACACCTCTTCCTAGGTAGTCAGACCTGCTTGATTCGCAGATCCTTGTTTCTCACGTGAAGCAATTGCGAATTTCAAAGCCTAGACCCCTTTCCTATAAATTAGAAATGTCTAGACTTCCGGTATGCACGCAATTAAGAGAGTGAGCCAGAAAACGTCTCTCTTAGAAAAAGCATCTACACGACTTCTGAGAAAGTCCCTGGAGCGACGGTCGCGACGACATTTACAGAAACATCCAATCCCCATGGCTGTCCTCGCATTCGACTTCATAGGAAATGAAATTGCGACAAATGGACTATACGAATTAAGTGAATTGGAGTGTATTTTCGAAATTCTGAAGAATTTTGAATCCAATTTCAAAGATGGCACTGCGTGCGACATTGGAGCAAATATCGGCAATCACACAAGATACTTTGCAAACAAATTTAAGAAAGTAGTTGCGTTTGAACCAAATAAGCTACTCACAGAGATTCTTAAATTTAATATTGCAAGTTACGATAACATTGAGATTTCGCAATTTGCGCTTGGGGATTTTCAAGGTCGCGCAACTTTGGTTGGTGAGAGAATTAATCTTGGAGGAATGTCAATTTCACCCGAGAGAAAATTACAACATAAAAAGTTTTCAGACGAGGACATCTTCGGCACTGAAATACAAGTCACGACACTCGATTCAATGCAGGGCATTCTAGAAAACTTACAATTTATGAAAATTGACGTTGAGGGTTTTGAATACTCGGTCTTGAGCGGTGCAAATCAGATGATTCGTAGTTTCAAACCCGTAATTGCTTTTGAGCAATGGCCAACTGATTTCGTGAATTCCAATTCACAAGCTATTAATCTACTCAGGGAGATGGGATATTCATTCTGTTGGCCAACCAAATACTCAAGATCAAACTGGGTATTAGTTAAGTTCGTTTCCAAATTTCTCCAATCAATTATCGGTCGAACGAGATTGTATATCGAGTTTTCTGAAGAAGTTCCGTCAGGCCACTACTCAATGCTGCTCGCTATTCATAAAACTAAAATGTCGAAACTAGGAGTGTAGGCTTTCATTCATGTTCAAGGAGCCAATTAATTGTAGTTTGATAATTCCCACTTATCGGCGACAAACGGATTTGGCCAAGTGTTTGGATTCTGTGAAGAATTTGAAATATCAATTTAAAGAAGTGATTATTGTCGTTAGGGAAAATGACTCAGAAACTATTGATTACTTGAACGGAATCTCTCAAACCTACACGAGCGTGGCTCAACCAGGTCAGATTGCAGCAATTAGAAAAGGAATAGAAAAGGCAACAGGCGAGATAGTTGTTTTTATCGATGACGACACTGAAGTCGATGATCAATGGATTGCTTTTTCAATTGTTCATTTTCAAAATCCTAATGTTGGAGCAGTTGGTGGCAAGGATTTTCAACCAAGCAATCGAAGTGTGGGGAACCTCGCGAAAGTCGGGAAATTTACGCGAAGAGGAAAGCTTATTGGAAATCATCATCTAAGTAATCGAACTTCCGAGAATGTCAATTTCCTCAAAGGCTGCAATATGTTCATTAGACAGCACTTACTCCACAAAATCAACCCTATTCTTGATTACTTACAAGGAGATGGCGCGCAATTAGGAAACGACTTGGTAATTTCTATTACTTCTAATTTATGTGGATTCCAAACAATATTTGATTCACGAGTTCGGCTTATACATCATGCATCCGCCAGACCCGGTCAGTCGCGCGAATACACTAACCACAAAACGAGAGATCAAGAGATTTTCAACATCTGGCTAATCAAAATTGCATTTGCTAGAAAGTACTATTTGCTTCTGGTCATATTGTATGGAATTTTAGTAGGTGATCGTCAAACTCCTGGACTTGTTAAGTCTTTTCAACTTCACAAAACAAGTTTTGGAATTATTCGCAAGGAAATAATCTCAAATTTGCGTGCATTCAAACAAGCCTTTCCACTAGCATCCAGATACCGACAACCTCTCAGTAAATAGATTCCTTAAATCACAACTTTATTTCTGATTCGGTAGATAAGGTAAAGACATATACATAGATTCGAAATGCCCATACAAATGAACAAAATTTCTAAGGCATTAATTTTTTCTCGTAAGGACACCACGAATGTTGCTGAGAGAATTAGGCCCAGAAAATTCAGTTTATTTCCTAAAAAGTCCCGACTCAAACCTCGATTTATAGTGGACAAAAGTTTAGCGAGCGATAGAAAAAAGCCTGAAAATACTATGGCAACGGCAAGTTCTGATATATGTGCGTATTTGATTCCAAATACAATTGGAGCAAATTCGATTATCCCCAATATGCCTATTAGAGCATATGAAATTCCTCCGATAAGAAAGCATGCAATTTCTTTCCATTCTATTTTGTGCAATCTAGTCTTTATTTCTCTTGCATGTTTGAGTGGGTAGGGATAACTTGCGGTGAATGGAGTTCCAATTACTAGTACGAGACTCATCGCAATTGTCAGAATTCCAATATCTGACGTGGAGAGTACGAACGCTAAAATTAGAATTACAAGTCGATCGCCCAACATATCTGTTACGTAAAATAAATTGTTGTAGTCTAATCGCTTTCTAAAGGTATCTAAGGTAAAGGAAATCTGAATCAACGGAGTAGACTCTTTGCTGATCCTAAACAGTACTGTTGAGAAAATTAATTCAGTTAAGAGTGAGATGACCATCCAATTACTTAGGTTTAGTAGCTTCAGTATTGACAAAGAAATTATCAATAAGAGTATTACTATCAAATGTAGAAGTTGCAAGAGTCGATCTAAGGCTATTCCTCTGGCGTCAAAAATCCGATTCAATAGTCTTGAATTATAGAAACTAAATAATATCATCAAGTACAACCAAGATAAATGAACCTGTAGATTTAGATTGAAGGAGACAATGACTAGAAGAGTAATGATGGTCAATTGTTCAGGAACATTGATTTCTATATTATGTCGATGTAGTCGATTACGAAGTGTGCTTTCGTTTTGGTCAGTACTTAGCCAAACGCTGAAAATTGCCACAAGACTGAAGAGTATGCCGCCATTTCCTCTTTCCCATAGAGTAAGATTTCTCGCAATAAGAATTCCGGTTGCGAGGTTAATCGAAAGAAATATAAATTTAAAGAAGATAGCGAGAGCAATTGATTTCTTTAGCTCCATTTGTCTAGTCTGAGGTCATAAGATAGAAGCATGCAGGAGAAGTTGATGGTCGGCGAAATTTTCACTGCAAATAGTCTAGAGACAATCGAGTACATTGCGCCATGTTTCTGAAACCGGTATTTCAAGACTCTTCGCTACCGCTTTAGAGCGAAGCGCCCTTCTTATCGTTGATTTCAAACTTGGAAGCTGAAACTGCTCACTCACAAATAGGTTAGGGTTACCGACCAACCAATCATTTATGCCTACAAAAGGGCTTGTAACTACCTTCATTCCACTCTCAAGAGCTTCGAAAACGGCCAGACCATAAGATTCGATGGTGGGAACGATTAAGACTTCACTCATTTGCATTTGTCTGAATACACCGCTTTTCTCCATTCGACCCAAATAAACAATTTTCGGAAATTTTCGCAACCAAGTTACAAGCTCGGGTTGGAGCGCACCGATAACCGTCAACTTCACATCTAAGAGCGTTGCCACTTGGACTGCGATATCCAGTCCTTTTGACGGATAACCTCTTCCTACCCACAGTAGAGTGCCTGCTTCACGGAGAATAGAGGTTTCAAAAGGCACCTTTTTGACAGGAAGTGGCGCGAGAAATATCTTTTCAGCAGGAACTCCGGCGGAAATAAATGACTTTGCCGATATCGAAGAATAGGTAATTAATCCCTCAAATTCAAATTTCCTTGATTCAAATTGCTTCTCCCAAATTCCAGATCCTTCCTCTAAGACTTTGTATGGACATGCAAGCTCAATTTTCGGTCGAAGGGAGTTTATTCCTTTGTGAATAGATCTACATTCAAGATAGACTTTTGTATTGGGTGGGATACGAATCTTATTGAGCGAAAAATCTGAAGCGACTATGGCGATGTCCACGAAAGGCAAAATCTTATTCAATCTTTGAGTATAACGATTGCTAAGGAACGTAAGTTCAAAATTTGTTGCAGGAGACCTGGTGACTCTATTTCTCAATGGCAGATAAAATTGCCATATACCTAAACTAAAGTGTCGATTAACTAAATTACTAGCACTTTGATTTCTAGATAACCTAAAATAAATTCGATCAAGTAGATTTGTAGTTAAGAATCGATTTTTTTGCCTATAGACCAGCACCGTGAGTGCAAATATCTCTGTGAAATCATTGCTAGATAAACTCTCGTATACATGCGCACCATATGAAGTTGTAGAAGCATATAGAAAACGTCTACCCACATGAGGAGAGTACATCAATAATGCACTCATAAGTTTGAATTAAAAGATAAACACTTGAAATTATTAAACATATTCTAGGATATGGTTTATAATCGAAATATATGAAAAGTCGCTTCGCTTGGGAAGGGCTACTTTTTTTGTGGCTGTACTCTGGAATACTTCGTAATCTCTTACCACAGCTAAACTATGTGCTTTATCTACTGCCTTTTCTAATTGCTTTTACTTATTTTCTCGTCGCTCGCCCAATTTTCAAATCAGCGCAGACAATCCGAGTATTTCTATTACTTTTCTTAATTTTGATTTTTACTTTTCAGACAATGCACTATTTGTTTCGGTCAATTGATTTGAAGGTTGTATTTACTGGATTAATTCTGTATGGAATGGCACCTACAATCATTTTCATAGGATTTAACTCGGAGCCTTGCAAGTTACTTCAACCGCTGATTCGTTCTATAGAAATTGCAATCCCAATCAATTTCGTTCTTGTTGCTTTACAAGTTATTGGAAATTTGGAGTTTTTTAGAATATCTCCATTAACTGGCGGTGAGGCAATGACCACAGATGGCAACGTCTTAAGAGCTCTTGGAACTTTTACCCATCCCACTGGATATGCCACTTTTTTGAGTGTTGCATCAGTAATTGTAATTTATCAATTTGAGTCAGAGACTAAAATGAAGCGATCCATTAATTTATTTCAATTAGGGTTCTTGTACTTACTGTCTGGTAGTAGAACTGTTTTCATAAATCTCGCATTGATTATATTGACATTAGTTTATCTGAAAAGAAGATCTTTAAGGGAACAAAGCCGTTTAGGGGCATTAGGTCTAGTTATTCGCATTATTATCGCTCTTGGTTTGGCTTTTGTTTTGTTGCGATTTAGTTTTAGTTGGGTTCTTGAAAGTTTTGCTAATCGAATCAGCGCAGCGTTAGCTCAAGAAAATACCATTAATAGAATACTCAATCAGAGTTTTGGCTGGTATAAGGACATTGGAGAATCACTTTGGGGCCAGGGATTGAGTTCTTACTCATCAGTCTCTATCGGTTTCGCTAAAAACAGATCAGTTTGGATTGAAAATGATCTTACAAGGATCATTGTTGAAGCTGGATCTATATTAGGTATTGCAATCATAGTGTTACGTTGGGCATTACCACTTTTTATTCACATTCAAGTTAAGAATTCTCAAACAGAAAAGAAGGATTTCATCTACTTGCTGTTGTCCGCATGTTTCACCAACCTAATGGTGGGCTCTTTGACAGGTCAAGGTTCGGTTTCATTGCAAGTGTGGATTTGTCTCAGCCTTTGCATAAACTTGACAAGGAACACTAGACGCAAGCAAAAAGTTTAGATTCACACTAAAGATATCTAGGCAATAGGTAGACTCAAAATCATGTGCAAATTAGATTCTGAGACTTTTCTTTCGAATTTTTTTTCAAAGATTTCTCTTGATTTTTGACTCATCTCCCCAAGATTTGAATCATATGTTCTCAATAATGCTTTTGCGAAATCCAATGTAAACGCGTTCCCTTGTGGAACTAGAAATCCATTGCTTCCATTTACAACATATTCTCGAGCTCCATGTGTATCTGAAGCGAGAACTGGTAGGCCGAAGCTAATTGCTTCTATGGCTGCTATACCTAACCCCTCCTCGAAAGATGCCTGCAGGAATATCGATGCCTTACAGAGTAGGCTATCGCGCTCAGCATCGGAAAGATTTGAATATATTCTTATTGGGTACTGACTTTGAATCTCCTCTAAAACGCCTTTATCAATGTCAACTAACTCACCTGAACCAATCAAAATGAGATCAGGTAATTTTCCTTTTGCTTTGTAGGCCACCTTATAAGCTTCTATCAATCGCGCCCAACCTTTTCGCCTATCCCCGAACCTGCCAACAGAAATAAACGGAGCTTTCTTGAGATTATCGGTGCTCCTCTGTGAGTATCCCTGAGGAGCTTCTAAGCCTGGATACCAAATCAATGGTTCACGCTTCGATCTTTTACTAATCCATAAGTGCATCATCGAATTTTCTGGAAGAAGTTGGAATCTGGAGCGAATAACTCGAAGCTCTTGAAATGCTAGAAATGGCAGTTGGGTTCGAAGTGCAAACTGTTTAATTTTGGGCATCTGGGAATATTGTGATTTACGTTCCCATTTTAGTCGAGTCGCGAATTGAACAAATACTGGTACGGCGACTTTTGGAATAATATTGGCAAATTGTAGAATACCGGTGACAACAATAATTAAATCGAATTGATTGAAAAATTTTGTCAGCTCTCTTCTTTTTCGATATCGCATAAATTCCATTTCGGAACCCACTGACCCAATTTTTGTCACAGGAGTGCCGTGAAAAAAACCTTCACTACTTATACGTTTGTTTCGGAAAGTCTTAGGATCGCACAAACTCACTGAATTGGAGTTTCTCTTTGAATTCGCAAACGAAATGATTTCAGTTTCGCACCGCATTGTATTATTCAGTGCTGCTAGGATTTTCAAACAAACACTGTTGACTCCACCGTATCGCTCTGCACTGAAGTCAAAAGTCACTAAAGCAATTTTCATTTCTTGTCTCTTACTATAGATGTAATCTCGAGTTCCCGCTTAACTAGAACTATTTCCCACGTGAACTCTAAACTGGACTGAGAAGCGCGCCGGTGCATCTCAGATGGAACTGAATTGAACATTTCCGTTACTGCAATCGCGATGTACCGCTGAGTCAAATTCGAAAGAAACTTTCTTGCGCAATATTTCAAGACAAATTCAGCAAGTGCAACGTGACGAGATAGAATACAGGGCAATCTGGCAGCAAGAGCTTCTCCAGCCGCAATTGCAAAATTCTCATCTTCCGAAGTTAGCAGAAAGCAATCTGCATTCGCAAGAATTTTGGAATTCTCGAGGTCGCTAATCCACCCGCCAAAAATAAGCGCTTGTCAAAGACTGAGGCACTCTTGACACTTCTCAAATTTGACTACACATAGTTTGTATCTCCGCCCCCACAGATTAGAAGTCTAGATTTCTTTAGTATATGCTCTGACTTATAGCATGACTGCTAAACGTGTAGTTGTAACAGGTGGTTCTGGATTCATCGGTATTCACCTTGTTGAATTGCTTTGTCAGCAAGGTTATACGGTCTTTAATCTTGACATTAAACAACCCCTTGATAGTAAAAATCTAAACGTATGGACAAATGTTTCATTATTAGAAAGAGATTCTCTTAAAGTCTATATGGATGCTTTCAGTCCAAATTATATTGTTCATCTCGCGGCAACGACGACTCAGAATGCAGAGTCACTAGATGATTTTCAGTTGAATTTAAAGGGCACACAAAATCTAATTGAAACTGCAAATTCATTGACGGACTTAAAAAAATTCATATTTACCTCTACGCAGTATGTTAATTCCCCAGGCTATCCATATTCGGAAAACTATAATGAACTGAAACCATACGGTTTCTATGGTGAAAGTAAGCTACTGGGAGAAAAAATGACCAAAGAGTTATTACGTAGCTCAAATTGGACAGTAATTAGACCGACTACAATATGGGGATCGTGGCACCCTATTCTAGTAGATGGATTATGGATGCAGATTGTAAAAGGACGGTACTTACACCCTAAAGGGGACAACACAATTAAGGCGTATGGGTATGTAAAGAATTCAGCCTGGCAAATAGCTAGACTATTAGAGATTGAAAACTGCTTCACCGATAAAAAGGTGTTTTATTTGGCAGATGAGAATATTCATCAGGAAAAATGGGTTAGTGCTTTTGTAACTCGACTTACTGGTAAAAAGATGAGAAAGATTCCAAGAATTGTTTTATACATCATAAGTGAAATTGGCGAACGCCTTAATAAATTCGGTTTTAAATTTCCTTTATACAGAAGTAGATACCGCAATCTAGTGACTTCGAACCCATCGCCGCTTGAGGCAACTTTAGAACTTTTAGGACCTTCACCAATTGCTTTTGAGATAGCAGTTGAAGAGACATGTTCTTGGCTCGAGCAAATGAACGGTACGACAAGAAGGTTGGATTAATTGCGTATTTGCCACTTTTGCTTTTCTTTGGACGCTTCACAGGGTGGGACTCCTATAGGCATTTTTATGATCGCAAAATTCCTGACAAAATATGGAATTAAGAATCAAATCGTTTCTACTGGAAATACAGAAGTTCAATTGACAAGAAACTCACCACAGATATTAGATCTAAGGTCAATTGGTGTTGAGTTTAATTATACAACGTCTAGGTTCCAAAGTAATTACGGGTTGGGTTCATTAAAAGGTTTACATAGAACGCTCTCTCGAATGTCGAAGCCAGATTTTATCGTTCTTCATCAAATATACACTTTTAGCACACTTGTCGGTTACTGGTATGCAAAGAAAAACGGAATTCCGTATGCAGTTCAACCTCACGGGTCTTTGACGAAATATCACGAATCCGACAGCAAGCTGATAAAAACTTTAGCCAAATGGCTTCTAATTTCTAGAATTCTACGTGAAGCGGACGCAATAATAGTTACTTGCGAGAGCGAGAAAGCCGACTTGAATCCCGGCCTTCAGATAAAGGTATGTCAATTACCTTACGGATCGACGATGACTGTCTCAAGAGAAAATTCGCTGTCAACGTTGCCGGGTGGTGATAGAAATTTACGAATAATTTTTAGCGGGCGTTTTGACAAAAAGAAAAATCTACCCCTATTGATAGCCTCTTTGCCTCAAGTTCTAGAGCAATATCCCAGCCTGATATTGGATATTGCAGGTTCTGGAAATTCAAATGAAGTCAAGAAGCTGCAACGTCTTGTTTCCTCCTTGAAACTGGAAAGTAATGTTAAATTTCACGGCTGGATTGATAGTTCAAAAATGCAAGAATTATTCGCAACTGCCAGGCTCCTAGTACTTCCATCAGAAAATGATAATTTCGCCCTTGTCGTAGCAGAGGCACTGAGCGCAGGATTGCCATGTGTAGTATCGAGATTCGTCGGAACTTCAGACATCGTCGCCAAACACCATGCAGGTGAAGTTATTCATGACCTAACACCGATCTCGGTGGCGAATGGAATAATGAAAGTTTTGCAGGGTGATAAGATTAAGTATAGAGAGGCGGCATTTGAGGCAGTAGAAAAATCATTAGACTGGTCAAAAATTGCACTTAGATGGAAGGCTTTAGTGACTTCCCTAGCTTACACTCAACACTAGCGGCACGGGCCTAGAGAAATATTTTTGGAACTGGAGACAAATCTTAATGGGAATTGAAGCGGGACTTCGCAGGAATCCCTTTGCGCGATCTGTGCGAGAATTTTCATCAAGAATGATCTCGGGAGTAGATTCACCGTTTACATCAATTGTTCGAAATTTGAAAGAGTCAAGTGTCTCTAGCGTTTTGGACGTTGGGGCGAATGTTGGTCAGTTTGGCATTGATATTCGCAGGTACGGTTTTCAGGGTCAAATCGTTTCCTACGAACCCGTAAGTGAGACTTTTAGATTATTGTCCCAGACGATAAGGCGACATCAACCGTGGAAAGCGTTTCAACTGGGCTTGGGTGCAGAGGAATCTGTGCGTTCAATCAACATAAGTGGTAATGATGGCCTAAGTTCATCGTTACTTAAAATGGGAACTACTCATCTTGAAAATTTTCCAGGTTCTACAACCGTTTCACAACAGACAATCTCAATTTCTACAATTGATAAGGAATTAGAAATCTTAGGAATCCGACCACAAGAGCTTCTACTAAAACTTGATGTGCAAGGTTTCGAGGCCGAGGTTTTGAAAGGTGCTTCTCAATCGTTATCCAAGATTCCCTTGTGCTACTTAGAAGTATCCATTACTCCCCTGTATGAAGGAGAAATCACATTCCTACCAATTCTCATGGAGCTTTCCAATAACGGACATGAAGTTGTAGATGTTTTCCGCGGAATCAAGACCAAAAAAGGACAACTCCTTCAATTAGATATTCTCACCAAACTTAAAACGATTTGAAGTAATTAGGTATGCATGTTCTCTTGGTCGCGACCAATTACTGGCCAGAACCAACTGGTATCGCTAT
>Ga0194123_10004367_pt1 | contig 16055 bp, 10 predicted proteins | sample TA2MahsurfametaG_5_FD_155479 | JGI IMG/M metagenome (GOLD analysis project Ga0194123, IMG submission 155479) | Freshwater microbial communities from Lake Tanganyika, Tanzania - TA2015023 Mahale A surface | ecosystem: Environmental > Aquatic > Freshwater > Lake | place: Tanzania: Lake Tanganyika... | reverse complement strand
CCGCTCGGAATCACGGCGGGTGTCGCTGCTGCAGCACTTTGCGGCCTGTGGGGTGGATGCCCGCAGCTATTACCGCCTGTCTGCGGTGGAACCCCGCGGCGATGAGCCCGAACTGCAGCGAGGCCTGAAGAGCCGGGGCGAGCTGGGCATCTGGCAATCCATGATCCTGGCCCTGGAAACGATCGCTTCGGGTGATTTTGCCCTGGTGGTGCACCTGATTGAAGACGACATCCGCTTGGCCCCCTGGGCCCCCCAGGGGCTGGGGGGCCTGCAGACCCTGATGCAGACCAACACCGGCATGGAGCCGGTGGATGTGGTGTTTCTCGACTACTTCATGAATGCGGCCCTGTGCCAGGCCGTGGTGTCGAGCCCGGCCTATAGCCATGAGCCGATCGGTGGTGGGTTGTCGTTTTTGCCGGGTAATGCGTATCTGGCCTCGCTCTCCTCGATGCTGGTGCGGCGTAGCTCCGCCGCTTACCTGGCCCAGGTGCTGCGGCGGGCCCTGAATACGATGCAGCCGCTGATCCCGGTGGACAATGCCCTGCGGGGCCTGATTCGAGCGGGGGCGGTGAATGCTCTGCTGGTGGCGCCCACGTTTTCAGCCTTCTCCTGGGAAGAGGATGAAGCCAGCACCATCCAGGTGACCTTGCCGGATGGGGTGCGTGACAGCCAGAGGGCCCACTTGCTGCTCAGGATTCTGGCGGCGGGGTTGGAGACGCCGCAGTGGTGTGCTGAGCGGATGGTGGGTATCTATGGGATGCCACACTGCCTTCATCAGGGAGCCACGATGCAAGAATTTCTAGGTTATTTCAGCCAGCATGTGGAGCAGATGGCTCGTTTTTAAGCTTTCTACTATTTGTTAAGCCTTTCGCGTAATCATGACTGGGTTTCAGGGCGCAACTTTTTTACAACAAACTTATGGAGATTTTCTCCCTGCGTCTCAAGTTTTAACGGCTGGTTCTTTGCCAAATAATCTCTATCGCTTAACTATTGCACTTTGCTTGTATCGCTCTGATTATTGGGCTCGCCGAGCTTTCTTTTCTGCTTATCTGCCAGTATCCCAGTCTGATGATATTGAGCTTTTAGTTTTAGATAATAATCCATCTGCAGAAAGGGCTGATATTCTCTCGCTGAGATCTGATAAGGTACGCTATATAGCGCAGCCTCGCAATTACGGCTCCCCAGGTAATGCGCTACGAGGTTGGCGCGAAGCCCGAGGTGAATTTGTGATGTTCATGGGTGATGACGACTTTCTTGATCCATTCTTTTTTGAGAATATTTGCGGCGAGAGCTCTCCACTGACTTGTCGAGATTGTGATGTTATTGCATCCTCGCCTACTGAATTTGAGAAGCATTCTGAAGTTCGGCGTCTCTCCCGGAGTGCTGATGATGTAGCGGCTATGGCTGATCCAAGGCCTTTGGTAAGGGTTGTGCCTGCTATGCACTGGCGTTATTCCACTTACTTGCTGTGGGCTATGTATAGGCGAGATAGTGTAATCCTAGACGTTCAGTTTAGCTTCATGGCCAATTGCCCTGGTTACATTGTTGGCCTGGACTGGCCTACTGTTGATGGCATTGCTATATACCATCGAATACGCCAGCTCAATTACGGCTTCTATGTGTACAATCGATCCAATTGGGATACTTCTGGTGAATTTTCCTGGATGACCAGAGAGTTAGTTAGCTTTCGCAAGGGCCTTAAAGGACAATTTCAGCAGGTGGATGACCAGGTGGTTATGGCCATAAGATCTGTCAACATGGCAGCAGTTGCATTAGCTTATTTTTTGGCGTTGTCGCAAGTGTATCAAGTTAAGAACTCGGATTTCAATCAAAGCGAGTTTTTATCAGGTGTTGCCCTAATTTTTAGGAAAAACTACCTCTCACAGATTCGTTTTGCTGGGATTGATCTTGACAAATTCTGTCAACCTTCTGTAGATGCTCTCATCCAGCTGCTTCGTATTCTATGTGGGCCGATCGTTGAGCATTTGGAATATGGACAAAAGCTGCTCGACTATCTCCTCATGGTCTCGACTGCCTACCAGATGAGTTCTGACCAAGAGCTCTTTGCGGTTTTTGAGGATCGCTATGCCGACTGGCATCACGTAGAAGTTGAAGGGTTGAAGCCATAAAAGCTCTTATTCTTGCTGGTTGATAGGTATGGAACGCGTAGCAGTGAAGATACCAAGTTAAAACCAATGCCTATGGTTGAAATATGCGACAAGCCTATCCTTTGGCATATCATGAAGGGGGTGAGCGCGCACAGGATCAACGACTTCATTAGTTGTTGTGTAAACAAGGGTTATATCGTCCAAGAATTTTTGCAAATTATCTTCCCCTATGAGTGAAGTCACTTTCCCTATGGATTTTAATCGGATATAGATATCTATCGCAAAAAACCGAGACCTGGAAGGTTGCGCTTGTAAACACAAGCGACAATACTACGATAGCAGGCTATTTATTTAAGGCGAGTCACGGATTACCTCGACAAAACACTTTTCTGATGACCTGCAGAAGAGACGGTGTGGCTGATGTTGTTATTTCGGCTCTCTTTGCTCTTCATTTTCGGCATGGCTTAAAGGCCACTGTTACAGCTGTGCAGCCTCTAGGCCATTTTGGTGCCTTGGACCTTGATTTGAGTGATCGTGTGAGGCGTTTTCAAGAAAAACCCCATGGAGAAGGTGTGTTGATCAATGGTGGTTTTATTTTTCATCCTGATGTGCTCAATCGGAACGAAGGGGAACAAACATATTGGGGAGTGAGCCGCTGCACTCACTCGAATACGATGGTGAGCTTGTAGAGTTCCGTCAATATGGATTTTGGCAGACTATGGATAGTCTGCGTGATTGGCAGCATCTTGAAGAGCTTTGGATCCATGGACGAGCACCGTGGAAGGTGTGGTAATGGTCGATCCCAAGTTTTGGTCGGGTACAACTGTTTTGTTGACAGGTCACACCGGTTTTAAGGGAAGCTGGCTTGCGCTCTGGCTTACATCCTTAGCAGCCAAAGTTGCTGGGTAAGCATTGCCACCCCAGGGCGAGCTTAATCTTTTCAACCAACTTTAGCTTTGTAATGTTGATCTCCTAGATCATATAGAATCTGATTGAGCTGATCACACCGCTCTCTGCAATGTTGTTGCCTCGTGTAAGCCCGACATTGTGTCGTATTTGGCGGCCCGGTCTTTGGTTCGGCAGCGCTACGAAGACCTCTTGGGCACTTGGGCTGTCAATGTCTAGTGTACTCTTTACATTTTGGAGGCTCTGAGATAATCTCGAAGCCTTATGTGGTTTTCGTCGTTATAACCCACAAGGCTGATCTTAACTGTGAACGAGCCCATCAGCCTTAATGACACTGGACAGCTATCTGTGGATCTATGATTGCCGCAGGTGGGAAGATGGCCTTGGTGGACCGCACACCCTATCAGCAGCTCGCACGGCTGCGGGCTGCCGAATGACCTGCGGACAAAACATGGCCAAGCTCCTTAAATATTTTTGTTTTTAGGAAATGCCATGAATTTGAGTGACCCGCAACCCCACAATAGAGCTGAGCAATAGCGCTCATAGGCTATTTGAGTACAACTTGGCTCAAGTAATTGTAAGGATGGGTTTCGCGAGTTAGAATGTATACTAGTTTCCTGACTGAGGGCTCCGAAGACATCCATGAAGATCTACATACAGAATCCTTGTTGGGGCGATACTACTATATTTAGGCAGAGCAGTCAATTTTCAGGAAGGGTTGGGCCTCACCAATGGACAACGATCCCAGAAGATGATATAGATTATATATTGTGTGACGACATCGACTCGCTGCCTGAGGCTCTTAGATGTTTCCCCAAAAAAAAGTACATATACGTGGTGCATGAAAATCCAGCCGTCTGGAAGCCGGAACTCTCCTTCCTTTCAAGATATGGCTTTATTGTAAGCCCATTCAAGTTTGACTGTCCACCCGATACATTATTGATCCAATCCTCCTCAGGCGTTCCTTGGTTTTATGGGATTCCATTCAAGACAGATCAAGGTTTGCTGCACTGCCCTCAAAGCACAACATTAGAACTTGATGCTTTGCTCAATCGAAGAATTTTTCCTAAAAAAAAGCTCTTGTCGATGGTTTGTAGTGGTAAGGCAGGCCTTCCGGGCCATCAATGGCGGATTGCTGTGGCGAATGCTTTAATTTCTTATTTTGGCAATAATATAGATGTGTTTGGCTTTGGTCATAAGCCACTTTCTGACAAGGCTGATGCTCTTGATAAATATCAATACTCGGTTGTGATCGAGAATTGTTCCTCGTCTCATTATTGGACCGAAAAGTTGGCTGATTGTTTAATCGGTGGCGCGGTGCCTATTTACTCGGGAGCTGCAAATGCTGTGCATGATTTAGGGTGGGAGTTTCCGTTAATCCAGTATGGAACAGAGCCCACTCTTGCTGCAAAACACATTGCAACGATAATTGATCGTTTTTCTTGTAGATACGAATCCCTTATTTCTGCTAGATATTTAACCCTTTATAGGTATAACCTTCTATATCTGATACCCCACCTTATCGAGAGCTGATCCTCATTGCATCAGGTTATCTTGACGGCTTAATCTCTGCCTCGCGCTGTTAGCTTGCTTTTCGGCAGAGAGTCCGCAAAAGTGTTTGTAACAGCACTATTCAAGATTGATGCAATTTCTGGGTAGTTGTGTATTGACGCCCTCGGCCATCAGCCACTTGGGTCTATTGCAATCATATGTAATCAGTTAATTTATGGCGCCTTCCGTGCTCGACCAGTTACAACAAAGATGGCAACCAATAGACAACTACACCCTGGGACTTGAGGATATGATCAATGTGTCGCTACAGCGACGCCCTTAAAGTTGATTTTATGTGTCGTATGAGCCCGCTCTATCGGCAGAGCGTTGCCCAGATCTCAGCATAACTGGGTATGTGACGTGACACCCTTTATCGGCCCATGCCCTATGAAAGTTGGTGGGTGTGTGTCCCGTGTCAATCTGGTTGAGAGTCGCATTGCATCAATGATTTGTTACCCATTCTTATTGACGTCAGGTAACACCTTTTCTCTCGTCTCCGTCTTGGTTTCTCGCCGCTGCCTAGCGCTCTCCAAGCACTGCTGCACCCTGCCCACGCGCCAATCCCTGATCCGCCGCTGCAGCGTGCGTTTGTGCTGAGGCCCATAGCGCTCAGGGTCCAGGGCCATCAATCGGCCCAGAAGCTCCTGGCTACCAACATCAGCCTCTGCTTCCAGCCACTGGGGGATGAGTTCGGCATGGGCCTCAAAGGGATCCACACGGCTGCGGCGGCCCTGCCGCGGCTTGGGCATTTTCTGTAGTGGCCTGCTCTGACGCCATAGGGCCTGCAAACCCTGCAGGAACCGCTCCAGCTCACGCTTTTCTGCCTCGGGGGTCTGCCAGCTCAATGGGTCGCCAGCCATAGCGCTGGCACGTTGACCGCTGATCAACAGGGCCAGCCGGCTTTGGCAGCTGCGCATCGTGGCCAGCAGCGCCACCGGGTCACACCGCTTTCTGAGCTCCCTGAGGCCCTGGGCCTCTTGATCGCTGAGTACTCCAGTGCGCAGGAGCTGCTGCAGCGGCGTTCGCGGCGGGTGGTGCTGCCGCTTGATGCGGCCGCCCTCCCGCACGCTGCTTTTGAGCTTGAACGAGGGTTGAAACAGGTTGGTGAACAGCCGCAGTGCCGCGTAGAGCTCGGCCAACAGCTGGGCTGCCTCCAAGCCCACCAAACGCTCGTAGCCCACCACCCGGCGGATCAGCATCCCGTTTTTCTGCTCCACCCAGGCCTGATCGTTGCTCTGGTAGGCGCGTGAGTGGGTGAGTTCGATCCCTTGCTCCGGTGCATCGCACCACTGCTCCATCAGGGCGTTCATGAAGGCGGGATCGTTGTCCGCATCGATCCCGCGCAGGGGGAAGGGCAGTTGCTGCCGCAGCCGCTGGATGGCGGCCAACACCGAGGCCCCATCCCGTGTGATCACGGGCAGGCTCTTGCTCCAGCCGGTGGGGATATCGGTGGCAACGAGGGTCCAGATGAACCGCCCCTCCAGACGGCCGCTGCAATGGGCCACCAGGTGGATCTCCAGCCAGCTGGGCTGCTTGTGGTCGTCCCAGCCCTTGAACGTGCGCACCTGAACCCGCCGCCGTACGCCGCTGTGGGCCCGGGGAGGGCGCCGCCATCCATTGCCCCCACTGCTCTGACGGACAGGGGCCAGCAGCCGGTCAATCGTGGCGCTGCTCATCAACAAAACCCGTGCCCGCACGGACGGATCTAGCTGCAAGTGGCTGTGGTGCTCAAGCGATTCCACCAACTGCGGCACCAGCGCCTCGAGCACCTCGGGGCCGTAGCGGCTGCGGTGCTGACCGCGGAGGCTGGTCTGCTGCTGATCGGATTGCTGGTTCAACCGGCGCAGCAGCGATTTGCGGTGATAGCCGGTCAGCGCCTGCAGTTCATCCAGCAGCCGTTGCTTCCCCGTGCGGCTCAAGCTCTGGTAACGGGCTGATGCCGCGTTGATCGTCAACGTAATCCGCTCTCCTTCCGTGAGAGAGCCCGCTTGGCCTGGCCTCAGGCCTTTCCCCTCAGCCCGCGCCGCTGCTATGGGCAGTTGTCAATTCTGATGCAACAACCCTAAACGGGTAGCAGCTTTAAAGATGCAATGCGCCGCCTATCTAATCGTCGCCGAACAACCTCGTGAGAAAACACATTCAGGCCTTTCTCCCTCCAGAGCCCTTGCTCTCGCTTCCACTCCCTTAGAGAAGCGTTCGGCTATAGCTGAGCGTTCTCCTTCTCCAATAAAGTCAGCCGCCTGGCTTCCACGGCCTCTATCCCGCTGTATCCCTGTCACTAACGGTGATACGTCGGATGACCCACCTCGATGACGCGGCAGACCTCGACGACGCGCCTGTCCTGGGCGACCAGTTGCTCCGCGGTCTTGAGCTTGTGGATGATCTGCTTCGCCGTATACCTGGTTCGTTCATGGTGAGGCCTCCAGCCCAGTATGGCCGGATGAGTACTCTCATTAAGCCCGGACCGACTTCCGGGGTTCACGTCACTTTTTCATGGCAGTCCCCTCACGTGTAGGATTGCTGATCTATGAGAACGCCTTATTCCGCTTCGACTATTGGAGGGTGTTACGGCATGCCCAAGACAGATGCGATATTAGATCCTTCTTCCAATGCAAACACATAATTATTGCTATTTGAATTGAGACATAGAGATATTTAAAATGGCATATCAGCGTCTTTGAGTGAGTGCTTTGTTAATTTATTTCTATTGCATATTTGAAACCCGAGCAACCAGTCCAGTAATCAAAAGATGGATCTGTCTTGAGACCCTTTCGATCGCCAGTAATCAAAAGGTATGATACTGGATTATCGCTAAATATTGTCGGCCACGTACCGCTTCCAAAAGGCCCCACAAAATAAGCAACACGCTGAGCGTACATTAGTTTGGTTTCGATAGTCTCTCCAGCTAGAATATATGACTCTATCGTGCCTGTTGGGCGATGGGTTTCGATGCTAATCTGGTCTAATATGCTTGCGGATGAGTTTTTCTCAAGTTTTACTTTTTCGATTATTGAGCTTGCCTCTACAGTGCCATGGTCAATGTGGGTTGAGCCATCAAAGACAATTTTGGTTATCTTGGTGTCTTTTAAAAGAGATGTCGCTATATCTATAATATATTTATCTTGCTTAGGATTATGCCTCTCTTCAAGGGCTGATCTTATGCTTATCCACAAGGTGTCTTTGATATATGATTGCTCGGTTGCCTGAGAGAACAATTTTTGCCATCCATCTTGTAGATAGCCAAAGGCTCGACTGCAATACAAATAACTAGTACTCCAGTCAAACTCCCAATACCAGCTTGGGTCGAAGCTGTTTTCTGTCTTGGGTTTGATATCGTCTTGCAGCCTGTTCTTGATGTAGCCGTCAAATAATCCAGGTCTAAAAATCATGAATTCATACTCAAGATTTAGCGCTTTAGCTCTTTGTGTCAAGCTAATCAAGCCGGGCGTATCATTCAGAAGATTGTGACCCATCGAGTTGGTTGCCCCAATCGCTATGTAGCGTTTAACCGTATTTGTTTCTATGCAGCGATTATTCGAACTGATCACATTCGTGACCATCCCTATCAAGTCTTTGTATTCATTGTAAAACTGCTGGCAGCCAAATGTATCTTCGCTTTGAGTTATCAGGAGTCTTCCATCATCAATTATTCCGCTCAATATGCCATATTCGTCTCCGTAGAGAAGTACCAGCGGATTCCCGCGTGAGTCCTGCGCAAAGTAAAGTTGAAAAAATGCATGCTTGCTTTTTGATGGTAGGACAATGCTGTCTTTGGCTACGTATTTGATTCCGCGATGATTGATGGTCATCGCACCGCCTAGAAATGCATCTTGGTGAAATGGAAATACATCCGAGCTTGCCCACCTTGCTACTTGAAGGTGACTTCTGAAGCCAGCCGAACTCATTTTATGTGTTTCCCGAGATATATCCATACTATAACACCAGTCGATTCAAGCAGCGTTCGTTACGTTGCATTTCGGAATGCGACTCATTCGGGGAGCCCCCCATTATTATTCCAAGACAATGACCTGATGATTTGATGTAACCCCTTCATTTGTCCAAAGCTTAATGAGATAAATCTGTCATGTTTAAGCTGTTTAAGTTGCTTCAGGAGGAGTAGGCCCCTAGCTGTTCCCTCTCAGCAGTTTGGTCAGTAGCCAATAAGGTATAAGGCCGCTACCTGTTGAGGTGTCACCACCCAACCGAGACCTCACGCTTCATCTATACATACGCCAATGCGCGCCTGACGCAGCGAGGCCGGCTGCGATTCGTTTCTCGCCACCTGAACCATCACCGCACCCTTGTTGAACTGGACATCGAGTAAGCAATCAGTCTGCGCTGCACTTAAAATGGCCGGCCCGGTGCCGCTCAGTTGGCGTGGCTGCGTTGCAAAATCGTCGCACTTTTCGCCGCATTCAGCGGCGGATGCACGATCTGAGCGGCCTCCAGAACGCCGTGGAGCTACGTCATGATCGGGGTGCACCTTCTCCACTTGACGTGACCCCCTTTATCGGTACAGGGGCAATGAGAGTGGGTGGTGACGCAGCCACTGGTTGAGCCGCCGCATGACCACTCCCACCAACTCTCAAAAGGCCTGGACCAATGAAGGGGGTCATGTCAGGACCACGTTATCAGGACAATTCTTTCACCACAGAATCAAGTTCTAGAGGGTCAGAAGGTCCTTCACTAAATATTAGGCTGCAGCCTTGTGTGGCTGCTGGAGAGCAGAAGCAGTTATTGACTCAGCTTTGGTAGCCGCCCTTCTGCCGATGGACCTCTCCGGTTCGTCGGATCGCTTCAGCTAGGGCGATGGTGAGGTTGAGGCCAAGCTCTTGGTGAGCCTTGCTGATTTTGGGCACGTAACGATTGCGGGTAGCACCGAGGGTGAACTGTCCGAGGATGTGCACGGCTTTGTCTGGCGCCAGGATGTCGCGGACGAGATTGGCGAGGCAGGCGATGCTGATCACCTCGTCGGAGCCGACGTTGTAGGATTGGCCAGGGCGACCCTGCTCGAGCAGGGTTAGGAGCCAATGGGCCAGGTCGCTTTGGTCGAGGTAGGTGCGCAGGGGAGTGCCGTCTCCGGAGACGGTAATTGCATCGGCTGTGAGGGCATCGCGGATGAAATTGCCGATGGCGAAGTGCGCGTCCAGCGGCAGGTCGGGGCCAACAAACGCGAAGCAGCGGGCGATCACGGTTTCTAAGCCATGTTGCTGGCCCACCAGCGCGCAGAGGTGTTCGGCGGCGCGCTTGGCTTGGCCGTAGGCCGTGCTGGCTTCGGCCAATGGCGGACTTCCGGGCCAGTCTTCCGGGATGGCGACTAGATCAGCGGGCTGGGGGCCGTAAATGGCGCCGGAGCTGGTGAGAAGGAAGCGTCGGGCGCCTGTGGCCACGGCTAGATCAAGGATGTTGCGGGTGCCATCTACGATCTGGTCGTAGCGCTGCAGCGGGGTGAGGCTGGGGCCGATGGTGGAATCCGTGGCGGCGTGGAGCACATGGGTGAAGCTGTGGCCCCATGGCAGCGTGTCGCGCAGCTGGATATCGCCTTGCACGAAGGAAATCTGACAGTGCTCTGCGAATTCGGGAAAGGCGGCAAGGAATGGAGCAGGGTCGCGGCTGAGAACCACAACCGATGCATCGGTTGGAATGAAGGTCGCTTGAAGGTGGCGTAACAGAGCTTTACCAAAAAAGCCGGTGCCACCGGTGAGCAGTAAGTGCATTCAGCTCTCTGCAATCAACTCTCTGGATTCAATGCCAAGAGACTTGAATTATCCTTCCAGTACTTTCCAGCGGCTTTCCAGCATCTCAATACGTGACTGGTCTTCATGGTGCATCAGTCCGTAATATTCGCGTTTGTTGAGCAGCCACAGTAACTCGAAGTGCACTGCCTGCCGAAGGGCCTGAGCGAGGTTAGGCGAATCGAGGGCTGCACCACTGAACACAACCTTCCGGGTTTCAAACCGGGTGAGATGGATCGCCTTGAAGCGCTGCAGATTGGCCAGGGCATCAATGGAGATCGCGCCTCCCACCACAAACTCCAGGCCGCTCTCCTGGCAGGCGCGGGAGGCTGTTTCCACCGAGGCAGTGACCCGCTCGGATTCAATACCATCCCGCCCAGCCCCGAGCGAGCCGCTGAAGTCGACACGACCGAAGACAACGCCATCGCAGCCGGGTTTGGCTGACGCCATCGCGAGCATCGCCTCTAGATTTTCATAGGCGGTGATGGTTTCGAGATTGAAGAGGAAGTTAACGTCTTCCTGCTCTTCAGCTGTGTAGACCTTGTCTTTGGCTGCGATGTATTTGGAAAGGGCGTAGGGCGTTTCCACCATCGGCGCGATGATGTAGCTCACACCAAATTGCTTTGCTTCGAGCATGTCGCGGATCGCCTCGCAGCCGCCCACCTTTAGCGCTAAGCCCACATCTGCCTTGTTGGCAATTTCCAGCAGTCGTAGAAGTTCGTCGGTGCGGGTGCCTTCGGCTTCAAATTCAGCTTTTGTCGCAACTACTCCGAATTCCTCCCTCCCTTGGCGGAGGATTTCCATCATCTTCTTCTCAAAGGAATTCATGGTCAGCTCAGCTCAAGATGGGGAGGAAAAGGGGCCGTTTTGGTGCCAGTAGTGAAGAGCTTGTCCTAGAAATAGCGCATCACCAGATGTTTTGTTTCATCGACTAGATCCGGTGTCATCGAATGGAGTGGATTAGATTCCATTCCGCCCGAAGCGCTGATTCGGCTGGTGATTTTTGGAAAATAGGTCTGATCGGGATGCAGGGGTACGAGGAATAGCGCAGGGCTTGTGTTGTTCCAGACCTTCAAGAACTCAGGGTTCAAATCCCATCCCTCGTTGAGCCTGTAGAAGGGGATGCGATAAGCCTCTGCTAGCTTTGGCCAATCGGGGAAGCTAAGTCCGGAGGACACATCGCAGCCAACATAGGAGCCATCAAAGTAGTTCTTTTGGGTCATACGGATGGAGGCATACCCCTCGTTGCAGAAGAGAAAGATCTTGAGATTGAGCTTATTCACCGCCACCGTGGCGAGTTCCTGGAGGTTTTGGGTGAAGCCGCCATCCCCTTCCACCAGCACGGTGCGCCGCTGAGGATCGGCAATTGCTACGCCGATCGCTCCCGAGAGGCCATAGCCCATGCTCGCCAGGCCCTTATCGGTGAGCATGGTCTGACCACTGCGCAGCTGGAAGCCTTGCATCATCACGGTGAAGGCGCCGCCGCTGCTACATGGCACGATGTGATCCCACTCTCCACAGAGACGGGAGAGATCTTCGACCATGCCATAGGGATTGAGGAAGCCCTCGGGGGTGGTATTGCACGGCTCAGAGAGTGGTAGGCGGGCACGTACTACCTGGCTGAATCTCAGCCATTCGCTGTGCCCGCCTAGGGGGTGGTCCAGTAGGGCTTCCAGAAACAGATCGGCATCGGCTTTGATGCCTATAGCCAAGGTCGGATTGGGCTTGGCCAGTTCGGCAGGATCAATGTCGACCTGTATCACATCACCAAGTGGCACGAACTGTTGCCAGTTGAAGCCGGTCTGCTGCAGGCCAAGACGTGATCCCACGGCAACCACCAGATCTGCCTGTTGAAGAATGATGTTGCTGGAGCGTTGGCCCCAGGTGTTCGGGCGGCCGGCGTAGTTGGCGTGATCAGACGAGTAGCGATCCGCACCATTCCAGGTGGTCATGATCGGCAGATCCAGCGACGCGAGCTTTTGCTCAAGGGCGCGGGCCTTGCGATGGGAGAGCCCACCACCCAGCAGCAACAGCGGCCGTTCAGCCGCCCCGAATCGGGCTGCCACCTCCGTGACTTGCTGAGGTTCAGGAGCGAGCTTGCTGCCAGGGAGTTGCGCTAGTGCAAGGTTGCATGCCTCACCCCAATCACCCGGAACCTCCACAGCCTGGACATCAAGGGGCAGTTCGAGAAACACAGGGCCAGGACGCCCGTACCAGCTCTCGGCCACTTCAGCGAGCACTCCAGCGGCGGGAAGAGGCTTCCGCAGGCAGAGGCTGCGTTTGCATACGGGTGCCGCCATTGCCACGCCATCCACTTCCTGGATACCCAGCTGCCGTAGACCCGGCGGGGCGAGATCTTCCACCTTGACCTGCCCGCCCAGCACCAGCAGTTCGCGGCTCTCGAGCCAGGCTCCAGTCAACCCTGTGAGCGTGTTGGTGAGACCTGGCCCGGCTGTGACCAGCGCTAGAGCCTTGCCAACTCCAGGTGCGGCGACTCCGGCCTGTACTATTTGGTTGTGGTACTCCGTGGCAATCGCGGCGGCCACCTCATGCACCACAGGCACGCACACCAGCTGCTGGCGGGCGGAGTTGAGCAGGTGCATGATGTTGCCGCCCGCCACGAAGTAGCAGTGGCTGAAGCCTGTGGCCTTGAGCCAGCTGATCAGGGCATCGGAATACTTCATCTTGCGAATGCGGGCGTCCCTTGAATAGCTTCCAGAGCCTCTTCCATGGCCTGAAGGACCGCTGCCATGGAGGACTCGGTGGCGGGCAGACGCACCTCTTCCACACCGAGCCCACTCGCCGATGCGGTCGTTGGGACAATCAGGTGAATGTGGGTGGGAGAGTGCTTCTTGTCGGCACTGAAGGCCTTCAGAAAACGATCGGGATGGAAGGCCTGAAGCTGAGCGGGTTCGATCACTGGGTTTAGCAAGGCCAGGCAGTGGTTCCAGAGAGCGGCGGAAGAGGGCTGCTCTCCAGAGAAACGGATGGCGGCGAGCATGCCGAACGCCACGGCGAGGCCATGGGGAATGGCGAAGGAAGTGGCTGATTCGAGGGCATGGCCCCAGGTGTGGCCGAAATTGAGCAGGCGGCGCTCGGCCTGATCGAATTCGTCAGTTTCGATGAACCACTGCTTCACCGCCAAGGTGGCGTGCATCAGCTCCGCCAGCTGCCGCTCCTGCCAGTTGCCGTTCAGCACGGGCTTGGCGAGCTGCTCATAGAGGGCGAAGCTGGAAGCGCCACGGCAGTAGGCGATCTTGGCGGCCTCGGCCAGGCCCCCGGCAACTTCCACGGCGGGCAGGGTGTGGGCAAAGGAGGGAAGGATCTCGATCCGGCGAGGGGGATGGAAGTTGCCGATCAGGTTTTTGTAGGGGCCCACATTGATCGAACTTTTGCCACCCAGGCAGGAGTCGGCCATGCCGAGCAAGGTCGTGGGCACGTAGCGCCAGGGAATGCCGCGCATGAACAGCGAAGCCAAGAAGGTGCCGATGTCCTGCACCACACCACCACCGATCGCGGTGAGCTGAGAGAAACGCCCGAGGCCGGCATCCTTGAGCGCCACAAACAGGGGCAGGGTCTGTTCCAGGGCCTTGGCTTCCTCGGTAGCTTCGATCCAGAGCACAGGCCGCCCATCGGGTAGGGGCAGCCGATCGCGGAAGAAGGCATCCACCAGCAGCAGATCACCCTCCGGATGCCACTGGCTCAGATCGGTGATCGCTGGAAAGGCCACGCTGTAATCGGCGCGGGCGCTGCGGATGTGGAGATCGGGAAGGTGCGCTGGCATGGGAGCTCAGGCGTGCTTGAGGCCGATGAAACCGGCATCCACGGTGAGGAACTGGCCGGTGATGGCGCGATTGGCTGGTGAGGCGAGGAAGCCCACCGCTGCGGCGATGTCTTCAGGCTCGGGAAGACGCCCCAGGACCGACTGGGCGGTGATTGTGGCGATCTGTCCACTGGACAAGTGGGCGTGGGTCATGGGGGTGTCGACCACACCGGGCAGCACGGCGTTGATCACGATGCCACGGGACCCGAGATCGAGTGCACAGGATTTCACCAGCCCCTGTAGCGCTGCTTTGGAGACGGTGTAGGAGAACTTGCCGGGCCGACTTTCGAGCTGCCAGATAGAACTCACCACCACGAGACGGGACCCCTCGCGAAGCCTGTCGGCAGCCAGCAGGGCCTTAAGGCTGGAGGCGATGAACAGCACATTGCCCTGCAGCAGGTGCTGCAGGTCGGCGGCCTCGAAGGAAGCGACCGTATCACTGCAGTTGAGCCCCTGAGCCCACACAACCGCATCAAGGCTCGGGAGGCCCGAGAACGTTGAGGCTCCCATGGCGCTATCGTAGTTTAGGGGCAGATAGGAGGCGGCGCCCCGGAGGGAAGAGCCGCCTGCCGTGTGCAGAGTGAACCCCTGGTCCAATAGATGGGCACCAATTGCGGAGCCGAGGGCTCCACCTGCACCAAAGAGCAGCAGATCTGCGGTCACCGGCTGCTTAGGAGCGGACAAAGCTCGAGATCACCTGGATCTCCCTGACCAGCATCGCCTGGGTAAGGCCCGGATAGGTGCCAAGAAAGAGCGTGTTGGCCATGATCTCGTCTGACCCCTTCATCTCACCAATCACCCGCAGCGCCTCCGGTTGATTCTCCTGCAGCTGCACGAAGGCCGGCTGGCGCAACAAGTTGCCGCCAAATAGCATGCGGTTTCCGATCCGATGGCGATCCAGCTCTTGGGCCAGCTCAGTCCGGCTGAACGGTGCATCAGGCTTGACAGCGATCTTGAAGCCAAACCAGGAGCAATCCGTGCGGCAACCGGTGTCGTCCCAACTCAAACCCTTCTCCACATCCCAGCCGGTGGCATGGGTTGGCAGAGCAAACTCGAGCGCGTTTTCATGGGATGCCAGGCCACGGCGCAATGTCTCCCAGTTCCGTTTGCGGGCTTCGATGAACTCGGGCAGTCGCCTCAGCTGCACGCGGCCGATCGCCGCTTGGGGGTCGAGGGGTTTGAGGTTGTAACCCAGATGGCTGTAGGTGTATTTGTGGTCGTAGCCGGCGGGTAGTTCACCCAGCTGCCACTCGAAGCGTTTCTTGCAGGTGTTGTCGATACCGCTTGGGCACCAACAGTCGCGGCCCCAATCGCGGAAGCTCTCGGCGATCACCTTGAGCTTGGCGTCGCGCACGATGTTGACGGCACCGCCCTCGCCCATGGTGAGGTGATGTGGCGGGTAGAAGCTCTGGGTGCTCAGGTCACCCCAGGTACCCGTCCACCGCACCACCCGATCGGGGCCTTCATCGAGACCTGGACTATTTTCCGAGAAGCCCAGGCTTTCGGCCAGGGGCCTGGGCATGGAGTAGCTGCAGCCCAGGGCATCGCAGTTGTCCTCCACCAGCCACAGGTCGTTCTTGCGGCAAAAGGCCAGGGTGGTTGCTAGGTCAAAAGGATTGCCCAGGGCATGGGCCATCATCACGGCCTTGGTTTTGCCAGGGCTGTAGGCCAGCTCCAGCTGGTCGCAGCGGGCATTGCCGGTGATCGGGTCGGCGTCGATGAACACCGGCACCGCCCCCACCTGCACGATCGGTGCCACGGTGGTGGGGAAGCCCGCCGCCACCGTGATCACCTCATCGCCGAGGTTGATGCGGCGCGCCTCTGGGAGCTTGGGCGAGGTGAGCGTCGAGATGGCGATCAGGTTGGCGCTGGAGCCGGAGTTCACCAGCAGGCTGTGGCGCACACCCAGGAAGGCGGCCAGTTCCTGCTGGA
>Ga0194123_10004363_pt1 | contig 16060 bp, 14 predicted proteins | sample TA2MahsurfametaG_5_FD_155479 | JGI IMG/M metagenome (GOLD analysis project Ga0194123, IMG submission 155479) | Freshwater microbial communities from Lake Tanganyika, Tanzania - TA2015023 Mahale A surface | ecosystem: Environmental > Aquatic > Freshwater > Lake | place: Tanzania: Lake Tanganyika... | reverse complement strand
GCGGTAAAACTGAACAACTGATAGGGTTAGAAAAAGCAAAAGCTGGATCAGATGCAGAATTATCAAGATTACGAGAAGAAACATCCAAACTGAGACAAGACAATGCAGTCATGCGAAGTGAGGAGGCACAACGAATTAAAGAACGTGATCAGGCTGTAAACAATCTAGCAAAGTTTCAAGATAAGATTCAGCGTGATCAAGATGCGTTTGTAGCTGCGCAAGCTCAAAAAGAAATAGATAGGCTTGAGAACATGAAAGCCACATGGGCGAAACATCAAATTAGTACAGCAGAGCGCATTAAATCACTTTGTCAAAAACATACTATACAATATTTGAAAGAAGTGCCCTTCAAAGGTGAGCCTGATAATACTGTATTTATATGTGATGAATACATCGTTTTTGATGCAAAAAGTCCGGCTGGTGACGACCTTGGGAATTTCCCAACTTATTTAAAATCTCAAGCCGAGAAGGCCATCAAATATGCCAAACAAGAAGGGGTAAAAAAAGACATCTATTTCGTTGTGCCTTCTAATACACTTGAGCACCTATCACAGTTTGTATACCCTCATGCCGACCATGATGTGTATATTATTTCTGCTGATTCGCTTGAACCGATATTGCTGAGCCTACAAAAAATCGAGGAATACGAATTCGCGAAAGAATTAACTCCAGACCAGCGTGCTAATATCTGCAGAGTAATTGGGCGCTTTGCACACCTTGCCAAACGTAGGGTGCAAGTAGATAACTACTTTGCCACACAGACTATTGAGCTTGCCTACGCCTGTGAGAATTACCTGCCCGAGGAGATCATGAACGAGGTAAAGGAATACGAGAAAGCCGAGAAGCTCAATCCACCCCTCGAAAAGCGTGTAAAGACCATCGCCGTAGGTGATATTGAAAAGGATACTAAAAAGGTACAGCGCGAAGCCGAAGGAAGAGGAGTGAATATTGATGCTGAGGCGGTTTCGAAAAAGCTGGATGATACGCCCCTCCATAAGCTGTAGCTTATGGGAGCCCATTAAAGAGTATTGATTAACTTTAAGAAAACCATCCGCAAACTATGAATTTCGAAGAAGTCCTTTCGGCTATAAGCAATCTAGCAGCAGAACACTCAAAAAGTGGAGACCAAGTAGAAGATTTAAAAGATACAGATTGGCTAGAGAACGATGCCTTCAACTTGATTATTGACTATTGCAAAGAAAAGAATTACCAGATCAACGGATTTCCGGATAGTATTGGCAATGACGATAGTACTGAAATTTCTGAGGATCATTGAATGCTCTACGTTGATAAACTGACGTTAAAAAACTCCGATGTGGCTGAACTACATTGCCACTGGGTATATTCATTTTGGCCAGACCAGTTCAAAGACAAAGAGTAATTTTAAGATTCTACCGCTACTCAAATTAGTGGGGGATTCTATGATATTTGAATTTAAAAATAAACTTTATGGAAACAAAAGAACTTAAAACCATATGTAAAGAACTAAAGGAAAATTTTCTATTTCAAGCATCCCTTGGTTCAAAAGAGTTATTTCATAGCAATATGCTTGCTTGGTTACTTGAACAGCCGAATGAAAATGGTGAATATGAAGCTTTGAGTATTTTCTTAAAACTAGTACTAAAAAGACCACATTCGCATACTAATTTAATAGAACTAGCTGAAATAAAAAGGGAAGAAAAGAAAATTGATTTAACTATTTTATGGAAGGAAGAAGGAATATTAAAATGCATCTTTATTGAAAATAAAATGAAGAGCATTCCGACAACTGAGCAATTAAAAAAGTATAACGAGACAATAAATAAAAAAATAAAAGATTCTAATAATATTTCTAAACTAATTCTAACACCATTTGAATCACCTGAAAAAGGTGAATTTGAAGCAATTGACTGGTTTAATGTAAGTTACGAAAAGCACATAATACCCTTTTTAGAAAAATGTAAAAAAATTAACTTTTATACAAATAAAAGGGAGGATGAAAAAAGGAGACTTAGAATAACTATGCTGGTTGATTTGTATCTAGAGTTATTAGACAATACTTTAAAGGTGTTTCAATCGTTAAAAATTAATCACGAAAAGGAATTTTTAAATTCAAGCTATCATAAATTCTATCAGTCAGGTCCCGAGATGGAGCTCATCAAAGAAATAAGGATAGACGATCTAGTTTTAAAGATAATTCATGAAAAAATAGCAAGTATTGTTAAAAATAAAATTAGCGAGCTTGATACTGAAAATATAAAAAAGATAGAATTTAGTGCTGGCTATTTTCGTACAGAGGGAATCACTGATTTAAAAATCAGCATTCATCAGAAAAAGGGATTATGTCACCAATACATAATCTTACAATTACAAGGGCTAACTTTAAGATATGGTACCGAAGTAATATTTGAGAAAAAAAATAAAAATACTCAATATACTGACGATGCAGTAAAAGAAGAAATAAGTAGAAATATAGCTTTTGCAAAAAACCTTTATGAAAAAAAGATATGGTTTTTTGAAGATCGAAATATTAAGACCCTTTTGAAAGGAAATGGTAGAAGTGTCGACTTAAAAATTGAACACTCTGGAAAAAATTCTTTTCACTCTTTTTCAAATAATAGTTTTGTTTGTATGAATTTAAACCTTACAAAATTTGAAAACGTAAGCGAAATAGTAGAACTAATTTTTAAAGAAACAGCGTATGTTATTCAAGAAATAAGTCACGGTAAAGGCAAGAGTAATATAATTGATAGTTATCATGAATGCTGAGTATTAGATAAACAAACAGGTATTAAATTTTTAAACACGCTAATTTCTATACTTCACGAAGCAACAGTGTCTAGAAAACTTGGCTAACCTGATAAAAATTTGTTTAAATATGCTGAATTTATCCAAATCCCGCTTTCTCTCAGGCTGCCAATGTGAAAAGAAGCTCTTTTTCGATATCTATCGGAAAGATCTAAAGCCACCAACAACGGAAGCGAAACAAGCAGTTTTTGACACAGGCCATGTAGTTGGGGCACTTGCACAAAAACTATACCCAGGAGGAAAAGACGTAAACGAAGGAGTCAACAAGGATTGGCAAATAGCAATCAACAGGACAAAAGAATGGCTAGATCAGGGTATTCAAACTATCTATGAAGCAACTTTTAGTAGTGCAGGTGGATTTGCAGCCGTAGATATTTTACACCACCAAAACGGTGAGAGATGGGCTATTGAGGTAAAAAGTAGCGGGTCCATAAAGCCCCACTACATCACAGATGCCTCATTTCAATATTTTGTGATGAAGCAATCGGGATATACGCCTGGCAAGGTCTTTTTGATGTATGTAGATAAAAGCTTTATAAAAAATGGAGAGATAGTTCCTGAGGGGCTTTTTACGCTAGAGGACATCACTCAACAGGTAGTCGAAAATCAGGCCGCAATTGAGGCTAAACATACTCTTTTACTTGCCATGCTTTCCTCAAAAGATGAGCCTATCCGCGAGATTGGCAAGCACTGCGAAGAACCTTTTGAATGCGATTATATGCGGCACTGCTGCAGTCATCTTCCTGATAATAATGTCTTAGAAATATACTCACATAGGGGGAAAGGCTGGGAACTTTACCAGCAGGGTATCCATTCCATAACAGATATTCCAGAAGATGCCTTTACTAATGCAAGGCAACAGGTACAAATAACAGGTACAAAAAGTAATGCTCTACAAATTGATCATCAAAGCATAAAGGAGTTTATGAGCTCATTTTCGGCTCCCCTCTATTTTTTTGACTTTGAGACCATCAACCCCACCCTTCCCGTTCTTGATGGGACTAGCCCCTTTCAGCAAGTACCCTTTCAGTATTCTCTTCATATTACCGACTTAAAAGGCGAGATACTTGACCACCGGGAATTTTTAGCAGAGCCAGAAGACTTCTACAGCACTGGGGCAATAGACCCTAGACGTAAACTGATTGATCAGCTCAAAAAGGATATCCCGGCTGATGGTACTATCGTAGTCTACTACGCAGGTTTTGAAGTACCCAGGCTAAAAGAGCTTGCAGAAGCTTTTCCAGAGGAAAGAGAATTTATTGAATCACTAATTGGACGTGTAAAGGACCTCCTTATCCCATTTAAAGCAGGATGGTATTTTGATCCTAAAATGAAAGGGGGCAACTCCATAAAGATAGTATTGCCAGCTATTGACCCTAACTACTCATACAAAGACCTTGAAATAACAAATGGCTCTGATGCCAGCAATATCTTCTTATCTATGACCCTAAGTCAGTTTTCAGGAGATAAAGAAAAAACAAAGAAGGCCTTCTTAGAATACTGCAAGCGAGATAGCGAGGGTATGGTGGTCATATATAGACATCTGATATCTCTTTACAATTAAAGTACTCCAAAAGCATCGCGCTCTCAATTTTGGTCAAAAAGTAATGGCATCAAGAAGACTCCTTTGACTCTTTAAAGATGAAAGTATTTATCGTAAGCCAAAAATTAATATACCCTCTAAAGGATTTTTTATAAGAACACAAACACCAAGGTATGAAAACAGATAGCCTCTCTGAATTTTTAACCATATGCGAATTATCAAAATGGATTAGGCTATCTAAATCGCATATCTATTGCCTTGTAAGCAAAAAGAAAATTCCTTTTATAAAATTAGGTGGTAAACTACTTTTTAGCTCTGCAGAAATAAGGAATTGGGTTGACCAGAGTTCGTATAACCCTATCACAGAAAAGTCAACAGCAAAAAGAGGGCGACCCAAAAAGTCCAGTACAAGTAGAATTATTTAGGCCTGATTCCAATTAGCCACTTGGAGGAAAAATCTACTTTTTTTGCCAGTTCAACAACAATAGTGCTGATATTGATAGTAATAACAGAGGATTTACTCAATAACTCGTATGCATTTGTAGCGCCTGTAATTGGGCTACTTCTCATCCCATCGAGATTAACGACCCCGGGGGTTGCCTCTTGATCAATATAGATCACCATGTTTGCTCTCATAATAATCGAGGAGAATAGTATGCAAAAAAATAAGCTGAATTGTGTCTCTTCCAAAAGGTCTGAATCGATTTCTACATTTTTTAGGTCGTTTGCATTAGATATCCCGTTTTCGCGCAAAAGTCCTGATAAGGCTGTATCTGTGCCTAATAGTTGATCAAAGGGAGCTACAGAAATTACTTCCGTGAGAAAATTATCCGGGAAAAGCCCCCCTTTGATCTTCTTAAGCCGATCTATTGCAACTCCTTGCTTTCGGAGCGCTATCAAGACCTTAAGCCAAGACAGCTCCATAAAGCTGAAACGGTTCCAGGTCTTTTTGTTGGCATCCACCTTGTTACGAAAAGGAAGGAGACCGTTTTTTTTCCAGGTAAAAAGTAGCTGTCGTTCCAGTACAACTCCAGACTTGGAAATAGTGTGCTTGCGCTTCGCTAGGTCATCTAGAAATCCAAAAAAACCACCAGGATCGGATTGAATAAGGCCCAGATATGGTCCTAAATCAAACCCCTGGAGCTCTACTTCGTTACTATTTTGTATATTCACGTTGACAAAAATAATCATTTTTGATTAATAGACAACAATCATCAAAAACAGGCACAAAACAGGTGATACACATTGATGGCGAATAATGAAAATGTGTATCCCAGTTTGCCTATGTAAACGAATGAAATCTGTGGTATATACGCGATTATAGTCGTTGATTGTACAGTTCCGAAAATCGGTATCAGGGGCCTGCTAAGCCCTCTATGACCTCGGTAGCCACGGGGCCTTTTTGCTTTTAGACAAATATAAATAAAGATTTATTTGTCCATTTAATTTGACGTTTATATATTTGCTTGTCATTCTATCGTGATGTAAAGGGGGACTTCTCAATTACGTCCTTTGGAGTGGCCCGGCTACAGCACAAGCACGGATTAATAGAACATAAAAACTCAACATATGAAAGCAGAAGTTATCTCCTTTAGGCCTGGCCATGAGTTAATGACAGTAATCATGGCCGATTGCGAAAGACTCGATATAACAGCAACAGACTGGGTTCTACGAAAGGTGTATGCCGCCATGGATAAAAATAGTGAGTGGTCGGATCTACACCGCATCAAGAACTTACTCGGAAGCGCACGGCGAAAACTCCGCTGGGAGGGCAACCAGGAACAGGCGCTAGAAATACTGAATGAGGCTTATGAATCAATAACAATAACTCTTAAAAAATGAATAACAACTTAGCAAACCCAGAGCTGCTCAAGGCATACCTAGAGCCCATCATATACGATATGGTGGACAACCGCGTAAAGCAAGAGCTGGATAGAAGACTGGAATCCATAAAGGCTCGAAATGAACCCGAGAGACCCATCCTCATAGACGAGGCCGCAGAGATGTTGGGATACAGCCGTAGCCACATGTATACCCTTTGTAAAAAGGGCAGCATCCCGCACGCTAAAAAAGGCAGATGGCTACACTTTTACGTATCGGAACTTAATGAGTGGCTGAGGAAGTAATAGACTGATAATACCCCTTACCCTCTACCGCATGTCGTATACCACCTCGTGGATCTACCATGTCGCCCTTGTAACGAGGTATGACGTGACAGTGGAAGTGCATGATCGTCTGTCCCGCTGCCGGGCCACAGTTCATGCCAATATTATACCCATCGGGCTGATGACGCTCCTCAATGATGGATCTTGCTTTATCGATCAATTGGGGTAGAATCGCTTTTTCTTCGGGAGTCAAGTCAAAATAATCCGTTCGGACATGCTTCGATATGATAAGCACGTGACCAGGTGAGACCGGGAACCGGTCAAATATCATGAAAAAGTCCTTGGACTCATGAACATATTCATGTCTAGGTATCTCGAGAAATATATTCATAGGGTCAGATATTCAAATCTGTTATTTGCAGCAATGGTTATTAGCGGTTGAAGATGCTTGTAATACTTCTCCCTTGTAATAGATGCATCAAGGTCGGGGAAGATGGTAAGATAATCATCTAACAATGGGTTGCGTGGCTGTTTCTCTTTCATCAATATCAGTGATTTCATTTGTAGGTCAAAGAATGCATCAAAGTACATTTCCAGACGTGGCAGCTTGTCAGACTTTACCCTATTAAAAGATGGATTCGCAGGTATTAAATTCCAGAGCAGATCGTGAGAAACGAAACTATAGGGTATAAAATGCTCAACCTCGTATCTACCCTGTTCCAATTGCTCCTGTGTATAAATGCAACTTATTGGCCCCATATCGCTAATGACCTGGTCCCAATACATGCGTTGCTTTGTCAAGGCATTACGCTGAGCGGGTTTAATTAATTTATTCGGTATATCAGGAACATTGGGATTCCTTGCCTGCAGATAAAGGGCCAACCGCCAATAACAAAAGTCGCGTATAAGTGCAGCATTAACGATGAGGTAATTAGCCCATAGCAGATTTAACGAGATGAAATCTCTCTCGAGAGCATAGATCGAAATTTCCTTAGGATCATTAGATCTGACATAAACTTCATTCTTCTCTGCACCAGGGAACCAAGGACTCAAAAACCGGTGGGGTACATGTCTATCGAAGTGGAGAAGCAATGAATGTGTTGCTGGATTTAATGAACCGATAAGCTGAGTGCGTATTTCCTCTTTGGATGCAGAGATTGAAATTTGCTCAATTTCCTTTACAGCTATAATGTGTTCTTCGAGAAGGTCGTGTTCGCCGAAAGAAACGTGAAAATAATTTACTGTATACCATGCTTGGCTTACCATACCTGCAAAAAGCTCTTTCTTTGCTATAAGCGTTTTACCCTTTTCGACTTGTTCAAGAATAGATAAAAGCCAAAAAAATTTGTAAGTAGCTGTTGTATTATTGAACGAGGCTGCAAGTTTCCCGATTGGGAGATGTTCACTAGATGGGAATTCGCGCATTGATTTTATTAGAAGTTCAATTTATATTTCCTTGCTGGTGAATCTCTTTAATGAAGTTCTCTGTAGTTTGTTTTGGCTTCTGTTCCATGTCATTATTGGTTTAATTGTTAATGATGGAAACACTCTACTAATTTAGACTATATTTTGTCTACTTTATGCTGACGATTTACATCTGTGGCATTGAGTGTCGGCTGTGTGTTTTGTATTTTTTTTGAAACAATGGAATTTTTTAAAAACAATTTTTCTGTTGGTTTGGTAATTGATTAGCTCTTAAACTATTACCAAACGTAAAAGAATAATTTGAAATATCCATTAATTTAGCTTCAAGAAATGTTTTCAACTCTAAATCCTTGGCGTGTAATGCCAGTATTAAAATAAGTTTTTTTTCAAACGGTACGCTTATGCATTTCCCATTAATCTTTTTGAAATTCTCATTTACAAAATCAAGAAGCTCACTATTATTGATAAATCCAATGGTGTAAAAGGAATAATCAGAATGTTCTCTAAAAATCTGTATAAATAATTTTCTAAATTCATTCCTGATTTTTTCCTTTTGCCTAAATAAATATTCAGCATTTTTTGAAATATAAGCCTTTAAAACATATGGAAAACTCATTTTATAATGAATTGTAAAGAGAGTGTCCCTATCAAATAACCTAAAGGGCCATTGCTGTATTATTTCAAAATTTTTCTCAGCTTCTGTTGTATTATTATAACTAATAAAAGGTTCCTTTAAATCTTTTAGAGTTTCAGTAGTTGTGTAGCCATAAATAAAAAAGTTGGGAGTAATATTGTAACCCTCTGTATTTTCATCCCTGTAATTGACTTGCTCTAATTTAGATTTATCAACTTTTATCTTATTTTCTTTATCGTCTTTATAAAACAATTCAACATTTAGCTGGATTGTATTTTTTGCATATGTAAACTGCTTATAAAAACTATGGCTATTCTTACTTACCCCATGTATCGTATTGGCTTTATTGATGTTTCTTTCCTCTTCCGTATCTCCTCCATTATCTTCATCATTTTCCTCAATAATTTCAGGACTGTAATACTTCGCATCAGCAATGTAGTATATATAGTCCTCCTCGCTTATCAGCGATAAATCCTTATAAATATGATCGATTATTTTACCGTCTCTGTTATGCTTTAATGCTTTTAATGTAACGCCCGCTTTATTTTGTTCGTCATAGTCAACCGGGCCAACCAATATTTTCTCAAGCATGGCTTCAAAGACAGTGTTGTATTTGTTAACCGCCATAAATTCAGGTTCACCTTTTTTTAAAGTACTGGTATCGGTTACTTTGAAATAAATTTCACACAATCTAAACATCTGCTTCATAACATCAGAATAATACCTGTGTTTTATTTTTTTTAATTTTGCATTTCCATTTCTTTTTAAACTTTCAAATTCTTTACCTTTTGCAATGTTATATGCTTTGTCAATTTTTATATCGAGTACATGTTCATTTTTAAAGTAATTAAGTATTGAAAAGAAAATTGTTATCAATTCTTCTTCATAATTTACAACCTTTTTTTTATTATCAAATTTAACATAGATAGGTCGTTTTGAGTTGTCTATAAATGGAAGGGATTTACGGACAGTTCTGCTCCAGTTAGTTTTTTTTACCTGATTTGAAATATGCTGGATGTGGCGAAAGAGAATTGTGTTTTTGTTTCGTAAATAGAATTCATTGAAACTTTCAATAAGCTCCCAGTATGTATACTCCTGACTCCCGTTTTTTGATTTTAGTTTAGAACTCCTATTTTCATCTGCAGACGCACTTTTTTTATAAATTTCAAGGCCTTTGTGAAAATAAACGGTAAGCTTCCTGGCCCAGGGTTGAATGTCATTATGCTTAATTTTTGGTTCTAGTTGCTTCTCATCATCGATGCCCGACAAATTTTTAAAAACTTTCGGCAACATATAAACTATTTCACCTGTTTTATTCCTGTAGTAACCTACAGAAATAATTTTCGCTTCCCCTTTACTATTAGACTCATAAAATTTAGAATCTAAAAAGATATTATCCTTTAAATGATCAATATTATAGTATGTACCCTCAATAAGAATTCTCATTTATTCTGGGCTTTTTTCTTCAGTAATATTGTCTAATTCCGGTTTAGTTTCAGAAGTATTTAATTCCGTTGATTTTCGTATGTCGTAAATTTTACCTTTCATTTTCAACGGATCTTTGGTGTTTTCATCTTTTCTGAAATTATCAAGTTTTTCAAGAATCTTTTTAATATTTTTCCTGGCCGTTTCTTTTGGGAAAAAATCCATAAATGTTATGCCTTTAAAAATTGACTCCCCTTCTTCATCATTCTCATCTTTAAAGACATCGTTCCACAAATAGAACAGTACTTTATTTATAAATATATCTTCTGGTATAATTATTTCGCCATCATTAACTTGTACAAAATAGTTGCCAAGACACTTATCCATGCCCAAGCTTTCTATTTTAGAAATTTTATAGTTAACAGTTTCAATGAACCTTATCCATGAGAATGATTCGTTATCGCCAATTTTTACTAAATAATTGAAAGATTCATTTTTTTTCGTTTTTTGCTCATCATTATATTCCTCATAATTTATTGGTACATACTTCCATTCCCACCTACGCTTAAATGCGCTATCCATTGGCATCAGTGATTGGTCAGATGTGTTCATTGTTGCCCAAAGTGTTATATTATCAGGTAGTAGCATTTTCTCGCCATTTTCCCAGAAAACCGTTGGTCTTTTTATAATATTGTTCCCTTCTTCATCTTTTCCATTTAGGTAATCCGCTAATTCCTTAGAAGGGTTAATTGAATACTCTTTGTTTCTATCAAGCAATTGAAATAAGTCTCCAAAGATTTCTGCGCAATTACCACGATTAATCTCTTCTATCACTAGGTAATACTGGTTGTCTGGGTCATTGACTGCCTTAACAAAAAGATTCGTAAAAATTTGGGGTACAAATTTGTATTCTATATCTCTTCCATCTTTTGAGTATGGTTTATACCCACCGACAAAGGAAGCGTGATCATATTCGGGGTGAAAAGTAACCCGAAACGCAAATTTGTCTCTGCATTTTTTGTCAGGAATTCTTTGCTTAAGCAGTTGTGAAATTTCATATGATTTACCTGTACCTGGCGCGCCAAAGTAAATTTTATTTTCCTTATACTCTGGGTTTTTTTCTGACTTACAACCACTATCATCCGTTGCTTTTAGAGGTGCAGACGTTAAATTATTGTCATGCAAAAGAAAGTCCAACGAATCTGGGGCAGCTAATTGATATTTCTTGTTAACATGCCTGTGCTCGTCAGGCTTATTGGAAGTTAAAAGCCCCATGAATTCAAGGAACCTAAGGTACTCATTGGCCATCCGTTCACCATTATTGACCGAATCCTGTGGTTTGGACCATAAAGCATAATCAGAAGGATTACTTCTAAATCGCAAAATGTTTTCAATATGAGTGCTAGTATCAGCTTGAACAGCAGACAATGGTATAATTATTCTGCATAGATCATCGCTGGTCAAATACCTTTGGATAACGTCTTCAGACTCTATGGCTTTAAAGATTTTTGCAATAATTTTGAAAGGGTAAATAAACTGTCTGTAGTTTGACCAATCTTGAATTCTCTTTTGTTTGTCAACATTTGTACCAGAATTAAACATTGCATAATTCGGCAATTCGTATTTTTTAATTCTCTCCTTCAGCAAGCCTTTGAAAACGTTAATATCGGATAGCGAGTTAAGAGTATCGAATGTTAGTGTTGAAGGATTGGGGCCATGACAAATTAATTGTAAATTAAACCAATAACTACCAGCATCCAAGAGTAAGTTACTATTGGCGCTTGTCCGTGCCTTATATGACCAGTCATATGCAGTAGTGACATCCACTCCATTTGCGATAGCTATACTTTCAATAAGATCTTTAAAAGTTGTAGTATACGTTAGCTGTCCATTCCCATTTTGCTCAATGCTTTTGCATATAACGAAAAGCTTCAATGGATCATTACAATTTTCGAAAACTCCAGTATTTGCCCAATACCAACAAAATTGAGGAAAAGGGAGAATGGGTGGAACTCCGATTTCACTTTCGGGCGTTCCTATTTCTTTTGTTTCACCACCGGGAATATTAGTGTCATGAAATTCCTTTAGCTTAGAAAGACAAGCAGAGTAAACCCCTGATCCTTTAGGATTAGCTTTTTTAGAATTCGCATACATTTCTGGTAATTCCAAAAGTAATTCTTGCTTTGAGGCCCAATCATCCTTATTCCATAAGAAAATATTTCCTAATTTATTTTGAACAGAAATATCATTCACAGTATCAATTTGAGACTTATATTGATTGATAGTATTTTGTGCTAGATCCGTTTTAGAATCAAGCCAATTTTTAAATTTTTCTCTTATTTCCATGATTTGTTGTTCTAGATTATATTCATCGTCTTCTCCTTGCTCTGGTTCACTTGGAAACTTATCAGCCCAAATTAATTCCTCGACAATTCTTTTTTCTTGTTCGCTTACACTTAATAATGCATTGTATTCAGCATCTTTTTTTAGCTTTAAAGTCAAAAGATAATAATAGCAGCTGAAATTCAAAAGTTTGTCTGGGCCTAATTCACTAAGACCTAAGTAATGATTTGTGAAGGCATCATAATCATGTTGTGGAACTCCAAAAAACCATAATGCCAAAAGCTGCCATTGCTTGTAAAATAAAGGATATTTATCCCCATCCTCACAATTCTTACATATAGAATACAAATATCGAATATGTGAAAGAAAGGTTCCATTTTCAATAAAAGCCTTGTCAATTTTACTATTAATCAAAAATTGTGTAAACCTAGGACTTGATTTTATTTCATTAAAAAGTTGAACAAGATCAATAGAATGCCCCCTAAGTTCACCATTTTCACCATTTTTAATTAGGTTCATTCTGTTATCAATTCCAACCTTACTAAAGTTTGTACCTCGTATCAGAGTATTAATTTTTTTTGTGAAATATTGAAGTTTATCAACATCCTTGGATTCAAATTTTAAGGATTTATTCTTTAAACAGTCAATAACATACTGAAGTGTCTTCTTGCCATTCTCATCAATAGTTTCAGGCTTATTGTATTTCTTAATTCTACTTTCTATTGTAAGGTCAATGGAGTTTTCGCGTTCCGTTTTTATTTTTTCTTCGAATTCAAAATTGAACTCAGACTTTAAATCGATATAACCAGTCATTGAAATTCTCTTACATACTTCAGCAAGCTTTAATTCCCTTTCGATTTTTTTAGTCATAAAATTATTTTTCAATTAATGAATAGTGTACTAGTCCGCTTAGATTTTCCTCTCTCCAATCGTTACTAATTGCTTTGGCAATCATATTTGCAAATACCTCTGCCGCCATTGGAGGGAAAGCATTGCCAACTTGCTTGCATTGCTGACCATGTGAACCAAGAAATTCCAGTTCATCAGGAAAAGTTTGGATTCGGGCAGCTTCCCTTACTGTCAATTGCCTATTAAGGGCAGGGTGAATTGGAAACGCGCTATGTCCCGGAACGAGGGTATGGCTTGGCTGATTCCTGTCCATGCGATAAAACACCTTTGAGAAACTTTGAATTTCCTTGCCAAATTGGCTACGCTTCAAGTGTTCAGGCAAGTCCTTCGGATCAAGCTTTTTCCCTTCCTTTATGAATGAAAATCTCTCCATGACTTTTCCTGAATGATTCATGGGCTCATGATTGAAATACTTGGAAATTGTTTTTGGATTAGCCAAGTCATTGATTACTTCCCAAACAGTCCTGTATGGTTTTTGCCAATCATTGGGCTTTTCATAATACTTTGGTTTTGGCCACGGTATCACTTGCCCCATCCTGTTAGCCAGCAGAATGAAACGCTTTCTTTTTTGGGGTACTCCATAATCGGCGGTATTGATTATTTTCCAATCGTGGTTCTTGTATCCTAGCTTTTCAATTTCCTTTATCAATTCCTTCAGGAACCATCCATCATCCAATGTTGGAAGCCCAGGCACATTTTCCATCATGAACCACTTAGGCTTAAAGTGCTTAACGTACTTGAGATAGGTAAAGACCAATTTGTTTCTTGGATCTGTATGAGGATCATAATCTTTTGTTTTTACAAACCGTCTTTTGCCAAATATTGAAAAACCCTGGCATGGTGGACCACCCACTATAATGTCCACTTCCTTTTCTCCAACTGTTTTCAAGACCTCCTTTTCAATTTTAGTGTCTGACAAATCACCATGAATAAATGGAATATCAGGATAATTATGTTTATGCGTTTTTGCTACTGAAGCATCAAAATCAGCATCCAATATTATATTATACCCTGCGTTCATAAATCCAATTGATATTCCACCTGCACCAGCAAATAGATCAATAACATTCAGCTTGTTTGATTTAGGTTTCTTGATTTTATTCTGTTCTTCATGCACTAGTCTGGTATTCGCCTTAACTAATAGATCCTTACCATCACCCTTGTAATTCTTGTCTTCAATATAGCTTTTAACTTCAAGTGCTATTTTTGCAGCCATAAGCGGAGGCACGGCATTTCCAACTAAAATACATTGTTCACGCCTAGGTCCCGTAAAAATAAAGTCATCAGGAAAACTCTGTATCCTTGCTGCCTCACGAGGAGTCAAACTTCGATGAAGGGTAGGATGAATAGGAAATGCGTTATTGCCAGGTACCATTGTTGTGGATAGTTTTTTCCTGTCAAGTCGGACGTAAGTATTTCCAAAATTCTTTCTTCTTATTTCAATCGGCAGATCTTCCGGTGGGGGAAGTTTTCCACCTTCAGGTATTAGTTTATATCGTTTTATAACAGTTTCATTGTGATCCAATGAAAGGTGATTAGGGAATGAATTGTCTTTTTTGGTTAAGTCCATTATCGCATCTCCAACAGTACTCTTGCTTTTTAATTTCCCAACATCCTTAAAATTAGGTTTAGGAAATGAAAAAGGCTTATTTGTTTTGGTACCAAAAATTATTACCCGTTGTCTGCTTTGAGGAACACCATAATCTGCAGAATTTAGAACTTTTAAATAAATGTTGTATCCAATTGAAGCAAATGAATTTGCAATTTCCGTTAAGTATCTTCCGCCAAACATTGTTTTGACGCCCTTCACATTTTCAAAAACAAAGCACATAGGTTTTAAATCCTCAACTATGCGAGCATAGCTTTCAAACAATGAATTTCTTGGATCCGCAGAATTTTTATCACCCATCACTGAAAATCCTTGGCATGGAGGTCCGCCAATTATTACATCAGGATATTTTCCTTTTGTACTTTCTAAAATTTCTTTTGAAGTTAGTAACCTTACATCCTTGCAAATGAAAGAGATTTCAGGATAATTTAGCTTTAATGTATTTTTACTCTCCTTCCAAATATCCGAAGCGCCGATTATTTCAAATCCAGCTTCTTTAAAGCCAATATCAAACCCTCCGCCACCAGTGAACAATGAATATACTTTTAGTTTCTTTTTTTTCATTTTTTTTTGCTTGATACAATTAATTCAACTACATCGACATCTAAAATTCTGGCTATATTATCGAGCACTTCTAGTCTTGGTTGTTGTCGGTTTTGCACATAGCCATTTACGATATTATAGCTTTTCCCAAGCTTTGCTGCTAGCCAAGTTTGCTTGATTCCTTTTTTATCTAAAACCTCTTTTATCCTATTCATTTAAAGTTGATAATAATAAGTTGTTATTAAAAAAATTTACATAAATATCATGATTTTCAATATATTTTATACATATATTACGATATTTTTTAATGCTACAGAAGTAAAAATCGAATATTTTAATACTTTTATAATCAATCCTTTAAATATTATTAATGTTACAATATACTAATTTTTTTAGTACTTAAATTAGATTTTTAAAAAAGGTTGTTTGCCTAATGACTTAAACGATCAGAGAAATAAATTATATGAGAAATATAATCACAGCCCTTATAATTTTAATCCCCATATCAACTTCTGTCTGTGCTCAAAGACTAAAAAATAGCAGCGGCACTACAATTGGATATATTGAAAGTGGCAGAGTTAAAAATAGTAGGGGAACTACAATTGGTTACATCGAAGATGGACGAGTAAAAAATGGTAGCGGCACTACTATTGGTTATTTTGATACGAATCGCATTCGAAATAGTAGTGGGACTACAATCGGATACTTTGAGGATAATCGAGTCAAGAATGCAAGTG
>Ga0194123_10004350_pt1 | contig 16093 bp, 17 predicted proteins | sample TA2MahsurfametaG_5_FD_155479 | JGI IMG/M metagenome (GOLD analysis project Ga0194123, IMG submission 155479) | Freshwater microbial communities from Lake Tanganyika, Tanzania - TA2015023 Mahale A surface | ecosystem: Environmental > Aquatic > Freshwater > Lake | place: Tanzania: Lake Tanganyika... | reverse complement strand
AATGGAAAGGCTAGCATTAGATGTTGAAGTGTCTAGTTTAGGGGTTATAAGGTGATACTTTTTTATATGGAAAATAAAATTATCCACAATCTCTTCGCTTTTATAAGCATTTAAAAGGTTCCTGGGGATATTTTCAGCGTTTATTAAACTCATTAATACCAAAAGGTCTTTAAACTCTTCATGAGATTCTAGGATTTTTTGCAAGGATAAAGCCAAAATACCGTAACGTGTTTTTTTATATCCACTAACTTCTTCTATTATTTTTTGCTGAATCGTATCAAATTGTTTGTCACATTTCATCAGGCGGCCGAGGTATTCGTCATAGGAAATGTTTGTTTCTTTTAAATAATAGGAGGCAATAGTAACATCCAGGGGAAATGGGGGGATTGCTTCTAAGAATTTTTGAGCCTTTTCTTTTTGAATTTCTTTTGAGAGAAGACCCTTTTCTTGCTGCATTATTTTAAGAAAGAGAGCAAATTTCTCATCAGGCTTCAATTCCTCTATCTGAATAGAGTTGGTATTGTCATCCATGCTTGTACCCCTTGTGGTGATAATAACTTTTCCTTTCCCCCAAGCGCGGTAATCAAACGGAAAATAGTTTTGAATATCACCCACCTTTTCTACATTATCATAAATTAAAAGCCAATTGGGATGAGCTTTAAGATATTTTTGGACGAGGCGAAGAATTTTTTCTTCTTTCTCTTTCTGGTTTTTAATCTCTTTGATATCCCTTAATTTCTTCTTTTCCGCATCCGTTTGAGAACAGGCGAAGGCTAAACTTTCAAATGATTCTCTAAGGCTTTCAGGCGTTTCAGCGTTAATTTCCCATGTTATGGAAAATTTGCTGCTATGGCCAAAATGCCGAGCAAAGGTTGTCTTGCCTGTTCCTCCTATCCCGACGAGTAGAACAGTTTGAATCCCTTCCTGTCTTTTTAATTTCTCCTCTATCTGGTTTAATAAAGCAGGGCGGTTGAGAAAGGTAGAAGTTAAGGGAGATACTAAATTTGTAATCATAGGAGTCCTTTCTTCTGCTTCTGCATTCTGAATATGGTTTTGTGCATGAGCTTTATTATTATCCTTAAAACTTAACACGAGAAGTCCGATACCACATAAGAAACATCCTACCAATGCTGATAATGCCTTCCATTTCTTGGTTCTTAAAAATTTTTCTAATTTAGAAATCAAGCGATCTTGTTGTTTTTCTATAATTTCCTCTTCTGAATAATATTGAAGGGCTAGGGGGTTGGAATAGCTGAGTAAAACTCTTACGCTCTCATTAAATTCGGTAACTTTTCTGTCAATGTCCAAGTGCGGAAGGAGTCTTTTTAAAATTTCAAATACCATGAAATAATAGTTTTCATCATTAATAAGGTCCAAATTCTCTAAACTAGTGGATTGCAAAGCCAACTCTTCTATTTTTGGGCAGATAAATACCTTATTTGAGTAAATGGAGTAGGGGGTTGCTGGATCGGTCGGATTGGAAGCCAATTCAGCATTTAATAGATTCAAACACATGTCTTTAGGTAATATATATATTCTGCAACTTGCACTTGGTATGTCATAAAACGCTTGAAACAAATTCAGAGAATTTTTTTTGTACTCTATTGAAACCAATATACCTGCGAGTTTTAAATGATGTTTCAGGTGGGGAACTATATTACAATCTGAATCTTGATCACCTCCTTGAACGAGTGTTGCTTTTATCTTTGCAGGTGATGTAGATAACTTTTTAAGTATGTTTTCAAATTCTGTGTGTATAAGTAAGCTCAAGTAATATCTCTTAACATCAGCAAAGTTTCCAGACTTTTCTATAAAATCAACAACTCCGTCTCGGGAGTTACATCCGAGTTTTTTCTTTATATTACGTATGTGGCTTTCAACTGTTTTTGAAGAGATAGAAAAGAACGATGCCGTTGTTTTTGCAGAACGGCCGCTTAAAGTAAATGCAATAATTTTTATTTCTTGTGGAGTAAACTTTATGTTTTTTATCTTAAATAGGTGCTTTTGATAGATATGATCTGGGAAGTAAATTTTTTCTTTTTCAATCAATTACTGCCTCATGTGGTCATAAAAATATAAACATCCTATTGATGTCATTCATACATTTTTTGTTTACAACAATTAATTTAAACGTTTTTGTATTAATAATAATTATCTATTTATCATGTTCTAATATTATTTTTATTTTGTATTTTAAATACTTTGTTCTTATTTGTTTTACGATATTCTATCTATAAGCACTGCTTTGTTTTTCTAACAACCACAAGTTTCCACTAACACTTTGAAAAATTCAAACATTATTCCGTATCATTTGCCCAAAAAAGCACAATACGCCCATAAGTAGTATACCGCGGTTACAGCCGTCAACATGTATTGTATGAATACCAGAGGTCACTCAAACGGGTAGCATAAAATAAAAGAAAAACTTATTGTTAACCTATTGAAATTTATAGAAATTCTTAAAAGTGAGGCTGGATAGCCCGTATTTTTACGGAATTAGATAGTTTATAAAAAAATAAGAAGGTAAAAAATGAAAGATTATCAGAAAATATTCATGGGTTTGATTTTTGTTGTTTTCTTTGTTGGAAGTTCTCAGCGAGAAAACATTGAGATTCCAAAAAGTTTTATGGCTAAACCAGGAACTGTATTAATGACACAACTTGGTGGACTTGAGACTTCCGGTTACCACAAAAAAGGGACTCAAGGGATCCTCGATGTTGGTATTAATGACTCAATGGGTGAAGCTATATGCACATGAATAGAGAAATTTGATGCAACTGAAATGTGAATAGCAATTATTACAATCGATTCCGGAATGTATTTGAAGGGAAGGCTTTTAAGGTTCTTAAGGCTAAGGATGCGTTTATTCAAAAGGATCTTGTCACGCCTGAAAATAATGACGGGCAGCATACTCCCTATGACATGAAATTTCTAAAGGGCAGATATAGAGCTGATTACGCATTATTGTTATATCTCCATTCGCACCGCTTGATACGGGATTACTCCGGATTTACTCCTCTTGACCGACCTTCTGGTCATGCAAGTTTGAGTTTTTACCTTGTGAATTTATCTGATAATTCAATAGGTAGGAATACAAAGCTACCTTACAAGAACCCTCTTGCGAGGACTTGGATACGCTCCCTGATTATAAGGGTCTCATTGAGGCGTCTAAAAACGCTCTGATTAAATCATTTGATGAAAGCCTATTCCTTTTTTAAGCTATGAAGGATGCCAGCGCGCGGGCCTCCCTGGTGTGTAGGGGGGCTCTCTAATGCAGAGAAAAGGAGTTCCTTAGAATGATCAATCTCTCTGTCAACCACTTCGATCCTCTTCGGGTTTCAAACCAAGAAAAACAATGGAAGGTTTTCTCATTGATGGTACCCAAGCTGTGCCAACCTGCTTGCTCCAAACGCTTCATTTCTTATTTTGAGCAATCATGTTGACAAAAGAATCTTGCTCGTAATATGTATATACATGTTTTGAGCAAGGATGGCAAGGTATGAAGTTTATTGGAAGAAAGGAGGAATTAAAAAAACTCCAGGATTTGAGCCAGTCTCAGAGACCCATTCTTGCTGTAATTATGGGGCGTCGACGTATTGGAAAAAGCAGACTTGTAGAGGAATTTAGCAAAGGGAAGATATTTTTGCCATTCTCTGGGTTAGCACCAACCCCCACTATAAGCGACCAGGATCAACGAGACGCTTTTGCCCGTAAATTTGCCGAGCACTTTAATCTTCCTCCGCTGACCTTCTTAGATTGGAGTGATGCGTTTGCCCACCTATCAAACCATTTAACGGATAAACCAACAGTGATTCTATTCGATGAAATGTCATGGATGGGTGCTAAAGATCATACATTTATTCCAAAATTAAAAGTTTGGTGGGATCTAACTTTACAGAAGTATCCAAACGTTTTTTTAATATTCTGTGGCTCTGTTTCAACTTGGATAGAAGAAAATGTTCTAAACAGCACTGCGTTTTTCGGTCGTGTCACGCTACAAATCAACCTCGAGGATTTAACCTTACCTGAATGTAACGAATTTTTGAAAGAAGTTGGTTTTAAAGGATCAGTTCATGAGATAATTACAATTCTGTCTGTTACGGGAGGAATTCCTTGGTATCTTGAGCAAATTAATCCCCATAAGACAGCCGATCTTAATTTAAAAGATTTATGTTTTAATAAAAATGGACTTCTTGTTAATGAGATCGATAAGGTCTTTCATGATCTTTTTAGTGACCGGGGGACTATCTATAAAGAAATCGTCCATATTCTCAGCAAAGGAATGCGAGACCGCGAGCAAATTCGCGCGGAGCTAAACTATGCCAAGAGTGGCTCCCTAAGTGGCCATTTAAAAGTACTTATAACTTCAGGATTTGTAAGTCAGCACTATGATTGGTCTCTAAAGACGGGCAAATTAGGCAAGAAAAGCCTATATCGATTAAGTGATAACTATTTACGTTTCTATATAAAATACATAGAACCAAACATCCCTAAAATAAACACAAACAGCTATAGAGAGTTGAGTCTAAGCCAGTTACCTGGTTGGGAATCTATGATAGGATTTCAGGTAGAAAATATGATTTTAAAGAATCGCCAACTTCTTCTTAAAGCACTGGACATTCCACAATCAGATATTGTCGCTGATAATCCTTATATCCAAAGAGCACTTGCACGGCAAAAAGGATGCCAAATTGATTATCTTATCCAAACTCATATGAAAAATTTGTTTGTTTGTGAATTTAAGTTTAAACGACGAGAGCTAGGGTTAGAAATTATTGATCAGGTAAAAGATAAAATTAAACGATTCTCAAGGCCAAGAGGGTATGGTGTGGCACCCGTTTTAATCCACATAGGGGGCGTGACTTCTAGTGTATATGACGATCATTATTTTTATCGTATTGTCGATATAGCGGATCTCCTTGATGGATAAATAATGCTCAAACGGTTGCTGGTTGAGTGAAAGCCCCCATAATATCATTTGAAGACATGCCACCAAAAACTAACTTTTATTAGCTATTCTCAATAAAAAGGAAGAGGGTCTTGAGTGAAGCTGGTTCAGGTACTGGTGAGCGTAATCACATAATTTGATATTGAGATTTGAAGGGCAATTTTGCATCGTTATTGTGGTAGATTCAATAACACCCATTTTTGATATTGGAGGCACAGGCCGATACAGATATTTCTCGAGAGGGCTTCAATACGCCAACATTTTTTACTTTTTCTTATGAGCTATAAACAGAAAGCATGTCCATTTTCTTATTTTTAGGGAGGATCTTCAAGCCTGGTTTTCTCCTTTCGCTGTTAGGATTTAGCAACTTTTTATAATCTTCTGATAGTTCAGTATTCCTATACCATTCCCTGCCTGATTTACTTTTTACCAGGCAATCATCTCTATTTATTATCACTGTCCGCTTATTTAACATCTCGGTTTCCTTGTAAGATTCTGGCCATCACTTTGTGCAAATGTAATTTAACATAAATAAACTACAAATTTCACTTAAAATATAAATACGGGGTTAGATAAGTGGTTGAGAAAGCTGTTGTGCGTAAGCCGGAGACATTACCTTAAAATCCTTTTGGATCTGTAGAACACTTAAATTTTAGGTAATACTTCTCCCACTGTTAACTCTCTATTGAGAGATATTTAATAAAACCTTAACACTGGATAAGTGTTTACATTTTATTGGGGAACTGGTTAGTACGGTCACATACTTACGGAGTCCTGGTGTCCAAAATTACGAGTATGTTAAGGAAATAGAGTCCATAAATCTGAACCTTGCCTTAAATACTATTCAAGCAGCACAAGGCTTGGTAACTAAACAATAAACTTGTGCTGGATAAGTGCGGGCTGGAGGATTTATAAAATCGGGCCGCTACAGTTAGAGGAGCCTGTGGAGGTAATGATAACGCTGCGCGTTAAACGCTCTAGAGTTTGAGGCAACAGGTTTCCCGTGATCTGCCAACTGCTTTTTAAACCATCTATTTCTGAGAGGAGTGCATAGATTTCCTCTATAGACTGGGGAGGTAAACCAAGTCTCTTTTGTACACGAAAATCTTGCCAGCTCATGATTTTTTACTCATCTTATATGTATGTGATATTATGTGAGATGATAATGTGAGTAAGTTCAAGCATTTTTGTCAAAGCCATGTGAGATCAGGTGATATTCTGTGAGAATATAAGAAAATTACAACTTCTTCTCCAAATTACTTGGGCTTAAACAAGCTGTTGGTGAGTTTCCATTGATCTATTTGGTACCCCTGTTTGGAGATAAGGGTTATAGTTTTCTTTATATAATATCACTGGTGAATTGGAATCGTCTTACATTATGTCTTCATTTTGTTCTTTAATAAAATAAAACGTTTTCTCATAAATGCAAAACAATTCCTCTTTTGAGATTTTATTTTCGATACAGTGCTGTAACACAAGCTTTGTTAAGCCAAGAGCTATGTTTTGTTGTGAGGCAATCATATCTGTTACAGCAGAAATCGCCTCTGCACCATTTTCTGCAAAAAATTCTTCAAAGTTTACCGTGTCTATAGCATTTTTTATGATTTAATCACCTGTATTCTATTTCTTTTTGTTGACAGCTTCTTTTAAAGCCTTTCCTGCACTGAAAGATGGAACATTGGTTTCTGGGATAGAGATGGGTGCTCCTGTACGGGGGTTACGTCCTGTCCGCGCATTTCTTTTGGAAACCTTGAAAGAACCAAAACCAATAAGGCTTACGGGTTCTCCTTTTTTAAGGCTACCCTGGATTGCGTTAAATATGGCAGCAATGGCTTTTGACGCATTCGCTTTTGTAACCCCTGCCTGTTCGGCAACTTGTTTGACCAAAAACTCTTTATTCATATTTTGTTTCTTTCTGATAGTATTAATTTGATTTTCTAAGAATGGATACGCTACCGCAGTGTTCCGGATTTATACCCGCATCATGAGATTTATTCATAATTACCAATATTTGTCGAGATACTTTTATTCTCCCATCAGAGGTTGGGTTCATGTATTCTTCAAGGTTATTCATATTCTGCCGAGTGAGCCTGATACTGACCAAGTTTGGGCAGAGAATGTGTTCTTGCACACCGCTCCTCCAACATTGACCAGCGCTTTATAGCTTTGTTGTTTTTAACGGCTATGGCTAACGCCTTTTTTTGACCATGGGGCTTTTTTAGTAATGGCGGCATACCAAGCAATGAAGTGATTTGTTGTACTGTTAAGAGTTTTAAGCCTTTAGCAGGAGTTCAGGGTCTTTTAATTTTAAGTGGGATAAAGTTGAGGAAAAAGGTCACTCACAATTTTAAGAGGAAAATTCAATCTGATTTTGCCCTTTGGTGTGTCCGATACGACCAACTCTTCTTGAATTAGGTTGTTGAGGATAGAACGGGATTGCCGTTCTTTATAGCCCGTAATGGAGGAGATTCTTCCCCTTTCCATCTCACCTATAAAATATAGTTCTCGTAAAACTGGAAAAGACCCGGGCAACAGCTTGTTTTGGTACCGATAATTTTCAGTAATCTGTTCTAGACGGAGCAGGAAAGTTTTCAAATCAAAGAGGTTTTCCATGAATTCAATTTGATCAATGCATGTTTGCAGAAAATAAGTGCAAAATGAACTCAGTCCTTTTTGGGAAAGGTTTCCTCTGCCGTCTAAATCATTAAGACGAGGCAGGCCTGCTTCGGCAAACAATCTTTTATAATCTTGTACCGTGCAGGCAAGCCCTCTGGATATAGACCAGAGATCATTTCCAACCCCGATAGATTTCAAGAATGTGTCAGAGAACAGCCGTGCAACGCGTCCATTACCGTCATAAAAAGGGTGAATCCAAAGAAGTCTGTGGTGGGACGCAGCAACAGCAATGATTTGACGTAATTTTGTGTGTCGGGAAGGATCATAAGCTTCAGAGAATCTCTTTAGGTAATGAGGAAGCTCATCGGCTGTAGGGGGGATATGTCTGCCAATTTGCACACCTGATTTGCGTAATTCTCCTGGTATTACGGTAAGTGAGAATCCTGTTTCAGGGTTATGGACTTTTAACAATTCCTCAGGGAGCCTTGAACAAAATTCTTTATGTACCCACAGGAGAAACTGTTCACTCACCAGCGGTGTTTCTCGGGGCAATCTATTGATGAGTTCTTGAACTTCAATATGGGCTCGGGCTTCTAATTGAAGGTTTCGTTTTTCTGGAAGGGTTTCATAATCCTGATTAAGGGCTCTATCAATATCTTTGGGGTGTGTGTAGTGACCTTCAATTAAATTGCTATAGTAACAATTCATTGATCTTACCAGGTGAGCCATGCTCTTTTTAAAAATGGGATTTATTGAGCCAGATAACGTATGTGCTTTAGTAGATAAGTCAAAAGCTATGTCTTCGAGGACCTTGTCCCCTTCGGGGAGCATCATGGGCTCCATAGAGTATGTCATCTTTGCCGATCCTAAAAACATTGATAATATCAACTATACTAAAACTTATCTGAATCATCAACCATTAATAATGCCGATGTTTTTGCCGATTGTTGAGTCCAAAAGTTTTTAAAAGTTTGTTCTCCTCAGCAACATAAGGCCTTGCAACAATCTCATCTATGCTGTTAAGTTATGAGGCTTTGAACAAAGAAGGAGCCTTTGATCGTAAGCGTTCTTCTAGCATGGACCACCTTCTCGTGGCCTTATTGTTCTTAACGGCTATGGCTAAGGCTTTTCTTTGCCCTACCAGAATCACGAGACTCTTTCCCCGGGTAATGGCGGTGTATACCAAGTTTTTTTGAAGCATTGTATAATGCTGAGTCATGAGGGGGATAATTACGGCAGGGTATTCTGAGCCTTGGGACTTATGAATCGTCATGGCGTAACTTAAGACAATTTCATCCAGTTCATTGACATCATAGTCAATATCTCTACCATCAAAGGTGATGACAACCTCACCTTCCTCCTTATCAATCTGCTTGATTATTCCAATATCCCCGTTATAAACTTCTTTCTGATAGTTATTTTGGATTTGCATAACCTTGTCTTTGACACTAAAGCTCCAACCGAACTTTTGAAGACTATGGTCATTAGGAGGATTGAGAACCTTTTGAAGTTCCATGTTGAGGGTGCGGGCACCCACCATTCCTCGTGCCATGGGAGAAAGAATTTGGATATCAATTAAAGGATTGAGGCCAAGCTTTTCTGGCAAGCGGCGTGTTGTGAGATCAATAATGAGGTTTAGCGCCTCTTCTGGCTCATTCGCTTCTAAAAAGAAGAAATCTGAATCTGGACCATATCCCTTCAATTCTGGCATAACACCTCGGTTAATGGTATGGGCTACAGATACAATTCTGCTACTTGCCGCTTGGCGAAACACTTCCGTTAAGTGGATGCAGGGTAAGCTTTTGGAGACTATAAGGTCTGCGAGAATCTGCCCAGGCCCAACGGAGGGAAGTTGATCAGCATCTCCCACCAATAGAAGAGCTGCTCGAGGAGGAATGGCTTTAAGAAGAGAGTAGAACAGGGGAACATCAATCATAGAGGCTTCATCAACCACAACGAGATCGCAATCTAAGGGGGTTTCCTCATTTTTGCCAAAGCCACCTGCCATGGGATTTACCTCAAGCAAGCGATGAATAGTTCTGGCTTCTAGACCTGTTGTTTCCTCAAGACGTTTTGCTGCTCTGCCCGTAGGTGCCGCTAGCAAAATATTTGTATGTTTGGCTTTGAGTATTTTAAGAAGGGAGCGCAAAAGGGTCGTTTTACCAACTCCTGGGCCTCCGGTAATGATCATAACCTTAGATTGAAGGGCTTCCTTTAAAGCTTGTTTCTGAGTTGCTGAGAGAGTAATTGCATGTTTTTCTTCTACCCACACGATTGCCTTGTCAACATCAATTTCTGGCCAGGGAAGGTGTCCTTGAGTTAATGCTTGTAACCTCTCGGAAATCCCTCGTTCAGCTCTATAGAGTCCCCCAAGGAATATACATTCTATGGTCTTTATGGTGTCCTTGATGACGTTTCCTTGTTCAAGCTCTAGAGTAAGAGCTTGGGAGATAAGAGATTCATCAACCTCTAAAAGCTCTTGACACGAGGCTAGAAGTGCCGAAGTGGGTAGCCCACAATGACCATCATCCATAGCTTTGCCCAGAGCATAAGAGATGCCTGATCTGGCCCGTATAAGGGAATCTTTTTCTATACCAAGACTCAAAGCAATCTTATCAGCACTCACAAACCCAACCCCAGAAATATCTTGTGCAAGACGGTAAGGGTTTTGGCGGATGAGTTCTATCGCATTATCCCCATAGGTTTTATAAATTCTAACCGCACGGGCTGTGCTAATTCCATGGCTATGCAAGAACAGCATAATATCTCGAATAGCTTTTTGAGCGGCCCAACCGGCAATAATTTTCTCTCGCCGATAAGGACCGATGCCTGAGACAGTTTTAAGCCGCTCAGGGTCTTCTTCAATGATTGCAAAGACCTCTTCTCCAAAGGCTTTGACAAGCTTGGACGCATAAACAGGGCCAATCCCCTTGATCATGCCTGAGCCAAGGTATTTTTCTATGCCTGCGAGAGTTGTTGGCGGGGTGGACTTTAAGTGTACGGCCTTAAATTGCTGGCCATATTGTCGATCTTGAATCCAGAATCCTCCCGCTTCAATCCATTCCCCAGCGGTAATGACACCACAAGCCCCAACAACGACAACAAGGTCTTTGTGCCCTTTAGCTTTTACTTTGAGAACACAAAAGCCTGTTTCAGGGTTATGAAATGTAACCCGTTCAACAAGGCCCGAAAATGTCTCTTGAAGGGATGAGACCATGTAATCAGCTACTTTATATAAAACGTGTAATTTATCTTATACATCAAGGTCCTATAAAACTCTTTAAGGTATTTTTAAGATGCCGCCCTTTATAATTGAAAGAGATTTCAACAAAAGAGGATAATTGTATGCTTAAAAAGCTATTATTTATCATCATGCTCGTCTGCCCTCTATTTGAGGCATGGGCTACAGGGCAAACAGAACTACCTAGTGTAAGAAAACCTAAAGCCTTTCAAGGCATAAATAGGAATTTACTTATGCCTTTACCCGGGTTAAGTTCACAAAAATCCAAGACCAATAGGGGAGGAGCACCAATTTCGCAACCTAAATCGGGCAATAAGGACATTTGCCAACAAAGTGCGGATACATCCGCGCCTTGTGCTGTAAAAAAACATGTCCCCCATTTTGGTTTTATTAATTGATGGGGCGTCTGTTCGGGTTATAGCTCAATTGGCATTATTGGAGGCAATAGAATCAAGTGTTAATGCTAAGATCATGCTTCATATTCAAGGTCAAGAACTCGACCCTCAAAACCATCCACCAATTTTTCATAATGAACCCCGGATAACATTTTTTGGGAATATTTTTTACTCATTTTCTGTGGTTTGGTACGCCTTGTATTTTTTGATTTTTTTTCCAAAGGGTCATCTTATACTCAAGCTGTTTCAAAGCATGATCTTTCTGCTCTTGGGTAACTTCTTCAATCTTTTTGCCATTGATGTCATACCGCCCAATTCTCTTGAAGAGTGGCTTTCAGATAGGCCTTGGTATTGACATACACTCCAAGACACTTACGTAACAGTTTCTTCCTGAAAGGGCTAGAGATGGATAAGAGATCATGTTGAATTCCTAGCTTGAGGGGCTTAGGTTCTTTAAAATCAAAAGATTTTGGGAAGTTTTCTTCAAGCCATATCTTGGCGGTTTGAAACTGTCTAAAAGATGCCTTTCTTGCTTTTATACCTGCTGGTGTCAGCGCAATTTTATGGTTTTTTGACCATAAATTTTCTTGGACATTTTTAGGAGTTTCAGAAGGGGGTTTGAGCATAATCACTAAAATGGAACCTCTTTGTTTTTTATGTATATGTATATCTATATCTATATTAATAAAATCTCATGAAACATAAAATTTACCAAGAACAAAAAACGGGCTGTAAGATTCATCAGAGGCCTCCTAGGAGTTTATGATATACAGTGCATAGTGAGCTTTTGTGGAGGGGTTGCCTGTATAAATGTTGGAAGACTTGTTTAAAGGATCCATTTACATAGTTTTTGAGGTGAATGCCCTTTTATAAAAGAGTTATGGGAAGGATTTATAAGTTATGATTAACTAATCTCTTTATAATTGTTAGAGAAAACGGAAAACATATGTTTTTGTTTTAATCTGTTCGTAAACTCCCAAACCAAGAGAAGCGCTCAATGACCTTTTTGCTTATAGTTTTTAAAATATCGTCACTTCCATCAAAAGAAATCATTTGGTAGGGGCACCCAATGCGCTTAGGAGAGGAAAGTCGACGCTTCAATTTTTGATTTATATAATCATATGCCTCTTGCTGTGTCTCAAATGTCTTAGTTTTACTAGTTCCCCAGGTTCGATAACGACCAAATGTAATGGTGACATACCAGTGATAAAATAGGTCTCTTCCTAAACCGATCTTATATTCACGATCAAAATTAAGGATGGGATTGACGGCCCGTAATCTTATTTTTAGAAGATTGTCCATATGAACTCTCCCTCTTTGGCTCTTAAACTACCATAAAATCAAACTAATCGGCCTAAGGTTATCAGTAATATTATTAATCTTGGTTTTGCTCATTCATTTCTCTACCTCTTCTTATTGTTTGGATATCTCCCAGCGGGAATGCCAATTTTTAACATATTTCTGTGCCAGATTCTTATTGTTTATGATAAGTAGGTTTTCAGTGTTTCTTTTGTAAGCCGCTGCACTAAAGTTATATGAGCCACTTATGGTAATTGCTTCGTCAAGAATTATTACTTTATTGTGAGCTATCCCTGAAGGAGAATCGAAACGAAGGGGGATGCCATTTTGTATAATAATATCCTTAACTGAGCGGTTATCGCCTCTATTGCTTTTATCTAACAGAACTTTGATGATGACCCCTCGTTTAGCAGCATTCACGAGAGCATAGGCGATATTACGGTCTGTAAACGAATATCCCTGCACGAAGATAGATTTCTTTGCCTTATTAATTTCAGCAATAATTTGGGTTTGACACTGTTTGTTGGGTGTAAAACACACTGAGACAGACGGATCATTTAAGAGTGTAGCTTGTTGGAAGGGTTGATGTAGGGCAGGGGGTTTGGACTCAAGGGGAATAAATTCTTTGACGGCAAATCCTGCTCCAAACCCGATTAACACGAGTACTGTATATAATACGGACGGAGAAATCTTTAAAAATTTGGAATAATTTCTTTTCATGGGGTATTAATCGCAGTTTTGTCAACTGACAAATAATTTGATACTATCATCTTGTTATTATCAACCTGATCCTATTTCTTGTGTATTCCATATGTTTCAGTATAGGTAAAGTTATCTACAATAGAGATACATAATATAGATAACAAAACAGAAATAAGAAAAATGTAAATTTTTCTATATCTATTATTCCCCCATAATTCAGGGAGGAGAATGGTTATGAATTTATAGATTGCATACAATGGAGCTCCCATAACCATTAAGTCTTTCATACTCATTTTTTTAGTCCTCACTACAGATTTTTAATTTCTTGTACACTAACTAATTTTCCGAATCTCATAGGAATATGGTAAGTTCTTCCAACCTAAATTTTATTTTCAGTGTAGGCGACTTTTAACAACACTTCCTGTTCTAAAGACCTTAGGAAGTTTATGGCTTCCACTTTTTGGAGTCTATTGAGTGCGGAAAATTCCGTTGGGTTTGATACGATGATCTTTGGATAAGCAATAATAGGGAGCACGAGAAAAAAATCCCTGCAAAACAAAGCAAAAAAAGATTTTTTTATCATCAGATATTTCTCATAATCAGCTGTCAATAAACCCAGTTTCAAATCTAACGGTGAGAATCATGTCCTTTTAACCTCGGACATAAGCTTCCCAGCCTCTTTGACAGTACCATCACATATTCTCCATCTATTTTGTATCAAAATCACACAATCGTCCGGTTAGAACTACTCAGTTTCTATTTTAGACGCTAACCTTCAGCTTTTCCTCCTGGAAAATAGTGTTCAATATTTTGATCAACTTCCATATCAAGAAAACAACTATTATTAGAATCCATTTGTCCTCGCTTTTACCCTTATTTGGGTACAAATAATAATTTTATTAACCGTTTGGCAATAACATGGCTTTAGATTCATTGTGGAAAGCTTATGCGATGAATTGCCAAGAAAAATACTTTGTGTTGTGTTATTCCTCCTTATCACTTTTATTTGGTGCTTGGTGGTCATTAGATTCACAGAGCTTGCTATATTGTACCTCACGATCAAACGTAGATAAAGTTCTTTCAATCATAATAAACATTCTTTCATTGTTGAAACGTCCTTTTTAAGGTTTTTTGGAAATACCGGATAAGTAGATTTTCAACTTCTCTTTGGTTAAACGAGATGTCTTTGACAAATTGCAGCCCATCTTTTGTCCATTTGGCGATGATTATTCCTGAAGGAAGAACAATATTCTCGTGAGGTTCTACTGACTGATCCAGTCCATTTACGATTTTGAAGACCTTCTGTTCAAGAGTTCTTGAGCCTATCCCTTTGCGGATATCTTCAGTTAAATCTAGTAGAGCGGATATATATTTTTCTCCTTTTTGAGAAAGGGCATAGATGGTTGCTGCTGTTCTCGAAGAAACTTTTGAGAGATTTCCAGTTGTCTCCCATATGCTTTTTGGAACCTTCTCAAAGGCCAGAAAGTTTTGAAGTTTGGGTTTTGAACATCCGATAGATTCTGCCAGTTTAGCAATGGTCATTTTCTTTTCTTTAATGATCCTGGCATAGTTGATCCCCTTGGAATAATCACAGATGGAGACGTGTTGATTTTCCTTGATTTGGGCAACAGCGGCTTGCTCGTCAGATAGGTTTTGAACAATACCTTTAAGGGGTACACCTGCTTCTAAACATGCTTTCCACCGGCGGCTACCGGCAATTACTTCATAATTATCCTCAGGGTTCTTAACTTTTCTCAAAATTACCGGTTCAATTTGTCCGTTTTTAAGGATATCTTGAGCAAGCCCGTGAATATCCCCAAATTCAAACCCTGAACGATCGGCTAATTTCCAGCGCACACATTTCTTGGGATCAACTTCAATAACTTGCATAGCATTCCTTCTCTTAATAATATTTGGGTATATCAAATGATACCCTAATATTTACTTGGGCTTCTGATCGTCTCTTGATTTAGGTAGATCAAAATCACAGTCTCCTTTTTGCTGTATAGCTCTCCCCATTATGCCAAAATATGCCATAGATTCCTTTGATGTAGTACAAGACATACAAACAACATCAAACTCATATTTTTGTATGTCCAGGGCATATAAAGATCGATCAGTAGTTAAAAGCTCCTTACCACATCTGCTACAGTTCTCTTTAATTAGGCTGATTTTCTTGCGCATTTTAACACCCTCCGTTGTCTGTACAAATAAATGTATCTCCGTATGGTAATCATACAAATATCCCCCCAAAAATGTTACTATCTCTCCTTAAAATCCTTGCTTCATATAAAAAACGAATATCATAACAATATCGAAATATCAAGTCTAAAAAATCAGTATATAACCTACAAGCATCTATTTATAGAATATGATACTAATAACCATATACAAGTGATTTTATGATTATTAAATATAATCAAAAAGTCACACGTGTGACCTTCACCTTTAAACAACGATAAAGGTATCAAAAATACCACAAATTTAACCGTATCAGATAATAATGTAAAAATATGTTGATTGTTAGAAAAAATATATGTCATACTGATTGTGTAAGCGCAGCCTTAAGGTCTTGAACACCGTAAGGCTGCTGACCAAAAACAAACTAAACAGGAGTTTATTAATGGCTAATATTGTTTTTAAACCTAATCATCAAAACTATTCAATGACAAATTTTGGCAAGAGGGCAGGGGAACAAACCCAGTTTTTACCAAAATCAAGGTTGAGTCCACAGCTCAGCCTTTATAAGGGAAACAGGCAAGATATTTATACCCGTGTTACCAACAGGATTATTGCTGACCTAGAGAAAGGGAACCTAACATGGGTAAGGCCATGGTCTACGGATTGCGCAGGTTGTGTTTCTCTTCCCCTTCGCTCAGATGGTACCCCTTA
>Ga0194123_10004348_pt1 | contig 16098 bp, 14 predicted proteins | sample TA2MahsurfametaG_5_FD_155479 | JGI IMG/M metagenome (GOLD analysis project Ga0194123, IMG submission 155479) | Freshwater microbial communities from Lake Tanganyika, Tanzania - TA2015023 Mahale A surface | ecosystem: Environmental > Aquatic > Freshwater > Lake | place: Tanzania: Lake Tanganyika... | reverse complement strand
GCCACAGGTGCGCGAGGACATTGCAACGAGAGCGCGCGCGCAAGGCTGGCCGGCGCTGCATGCACAGCTTGCGCGCATCGACCCGAAGACGGCCCAGCGGCTGGCTCCGGGCGACTCGCAACGCATCGCTCGCGCCTTGGAGGTCTGGCAGGTATCGGGACGGCCGCTGTCGAGCTTTCATCGCAGCGGCGCAGCTACTTCTCGCCTGCCGGTGGTTGTGCTGACCCTGGAGCCTCAAGACCGGACCTGGCTGCACCAGCGCATTGCGCAACGCTACGCGCAAATGATGGCTCAGGGTCTGATGGAAGAAGTCTGGGCGCTGATGCAGCGCCCAGATCTGCATGCCGATCTGCCCTCCATGCGCTGCGTGGGCTATCGCCAGTGCTGGCAAGCCCTCGAGCAACTCGCTGGCCGTCCGGCCCCCGGGGCAGCACTGCCGCCACTGAACGCGGCGCAAGAACACAGCATCATGCAAGCGGGCATCGCCGCCACCCGGCAACTGGCCAAGCGGCAAATGACCTGGTTGCGCAGCATGGACGAGCGCCGCAGCTTGGTCTGCGACCATCCGGGTCTGCCTGCGGCCTTGCTCAGTCAGGTTCAGTCCATCTGGGGTATGCCATGAGCGCGGCGCCGGGCCCATGGGTTGTACAGGTGCAGGATCTGGCTAAACGCTACGGCGCCAGTCCAGTTTTCGAGTCTGTCAACCTGCAGGTGGGAGCCGGGCAGTTTGTTGCGGTGGTGGGCGACTCCGGGGTCGGCAAATCCACCCTGCTCAACTGCATGGCTGGGCTGGACACCTGGGACGCGGGCCAAGTGCAGCTTTGCGGTCACAGCCTGCAGACAGCCCGCGATGATGAGCGAGCCCTCCTTCGGAGGCAGCATGTGGGGTTTGTGTTCCAGGCGTTTCATGTGTTGCCCCACCTGGATGTCCGACAGAATGTGGCGCTGCCTTTGATGCTGCTCAAGCGGGATGACCCACGGCGGGTGCAGGCCATGCTCGAAGCAGTCGGTCTGCAGGGGCTGGAGTCGCGTCTGCCGCAGCAGCTCTCCGGGGGACAACTGCAGCGGGTGGCTATCGCGCGGGCTCTGGTCCACCGACCCAGCGTACTGCTGGCCGACGAGCCCACCGGCAATCTCGATCCCCGCACCGCAGGCCTGGTGATGCAGGCGCTGATCGATCAAACCCGCTGTGAAGGCTCGGCCTTGGTGCTGGTAACGCATTCGGAGCAGGCGGCCTCACGCGCCGACCGGGTTCTGCGGCTGAGCGCCAACGGTCTGGAACCCGCATGAGCATCGCGTCCTGGTCATGGCCCTGAGGTACCTGCTGCGCACAGTCTCCTGGCAGGAGCTGCGCCACCATCCCTGGCGTCATGCAGCCGCGCTGGTGGCGGTGATGCTGGGCGTGGCGCTGGCGTTTTCAGTGCACTTGATCAATGCATCAGCACTGGGTGAGTTTTCGCAGGCGACGCGAACCGCCAGCGGCCAGGCCGACCTTGAGCTGCGCCCCTCCTTCAGCACGCTCGATGAAAACCTGTATCCACTGGTTGCCGCATCGACCGCCGTGGAGGCGGCCAGCCCGGTTTTGGAAATGACGACGCAGGCGCTGGTGGGAGACCGCACGGTCGCCCTGCGGCTGCTGGGCATCGACGCCTTACGGGTAGGGCAGGTCACGCCCGCGCTGGTGCCCAGGGCCCATGAAGGAGCGCCGCGCCTGGCCTGGTTTGCGCCAGCCACTGTTTTTCTAAATAGCAGCGCGGCGCAGCAGATGGGTTCGGCGACGCTGCAAGTACAAGCCGGCGACCGACGGATCGAGGTCCAGGTGGCTGGCACCGTCGCCGCCGGAGGGCCGCCGCTGGCGGTCATGGACCTGGGCGCAGCGCAAGACCTCTTCGGGCGCTTGGGCGAGATCTCCCGGATCGACATCCGGCTCGCGCCCGGCCACGACCGCGAATCCGCCCTCAGGCTTTGGCAAACCCAGGCTGGTTGGCCGGACAAGATTTTGGTGGCCCAAGCACAGGAAACAGCCTCGCGCATCAGCCAGCTCTCACGCGCCTACCGGGTCAACCTGACCGTGCTGGCGCTGGTGGCTTTGTTCACCGGCGCCTTTCTCGTGTTCTCGGTGCTCTGGCTGGGTGTGGCCAAGCGCGCGGGGCAACTGGCGCTGCTGGGCGTTCTCGGACTGAGTGCAAGCCAGCGTCTGCGCTGGGTGCTCTGTGAATCGCTTTTTTTGGGTGCAGTTGGCAGCGCTGCCGGCTTGGCTCTGGGTACCGCGCTCGCAGCCCTCGGGCTCGAGCTTCTGGGCGGCGACCTGGGCGGCGGTTATTTCCCGGGCACGCAGCCCAGCCTCCAGTGGAGCACCCTGGCGGCGCTCGCCTACGGGGCCCTGGGCGTGCTGGCCGCGGCTGTCGGAGGCTGGTGGCCAGCCCGAGCGGCGGCGGCCTTACCACCGGCGCAGACCCTCAAGGGTCTGGGCCTGAGCACAGGCGGCCCGGGTCGGCTGCTGCCCAGCCTGCTGCTCCTGCTAGCCGGGGGACTGCTGGCCCTGCTACCGCCTGTGCACGGCGTGGCTCTGGGCGCCTACCTGGCTGTGGCGCTCCTGCTCATCGGCGGTATCACCGCCCTGCCCGGCCTGGTGGCCTGGGCCCATCCCTTGGCCCGTCGCATCCTGGGCCACTGGCCGCTGGCCTTGCTTGCGGTCGAGCGCGCAGGCCGAGTTCGCGAGACTGCAGCGGTCTCGGTCAGCGGGGTGGTGGCAGCGCTGAGTCTGGCCGCCGCACTCACGATCATGGTCAGCAGCTTCCGGATGTCGGTCAACCAATGGCTTGACAGCGTGTTGCCGGCCGACCTCTACCTGCGCAGCAGTCAGAGCTTGGCGGCCGCCGACACGGTGTACTTCGAACCGGCACTGGTGGCCCAACTTCGCGCAGCCCCCGGTGTCGACCGGGTCGAGGCCCTGCGCGTCACAACCCTGACCCTCCAAACCGGTCGCCCCGCCATCAGCCTGATTGCCCGCGAGCTCAAGGAGCCACGGCGCAGTCTGCCGCTTCTGGATGAACCGCAGACCGTCCCGCCAGGGGCGGTGGCGGTGTATGTCAGCGAGGCGATGGTCGATCTCTATGGAGCGCGTCCCGGCCAGCGCTTGAAGGCACTCGAAGGCGTGCTCGGTCGCGGCAGCGAGCCGGCCGCCGGATTCTTGGTGGCCGGCATCTGGCGCGACTATGCGCGGCAGTTCGGCGCCATCGTCATCGATGAAGCCGATTACCAGCGTCTGACGGGGGATCGGCGAGTCAACGACCTGGCAATCTGGCTGGCTGCAGGCGCCGACGAAAAAAAAGTCCAGGCCGAGCTGCGTTCACGCGTACGGGCGCACAACGGCAGCCAGACCGTCGCCGGGCTCGAAATGGCCTCGAGCACACAGATCCGTGCGATTTCGATGCAGGTCTTCGACCGCAGTTTCGCGGTCACCTACTGGCTGCAGGCGGTAGCTATTGGCATTGGCCTGTTCGGCGTGGCCGCCAGCTTCAGCGCGCAGGTTTTGGCGCGACGCAAGGAGTTCGGTCTGCTGGCCCATCTCGGGCTCACACGCCAGCAGATCCTGGGCATCGTTGCTGGCGAGGGACTGGCCTGGACAGCCGCCGGCGCCCTCGCCGGCCTGCTACTGGGCCTGGCCGTGGCCGTGGTCTTGGTGCATGTGATCAACCCGCAGAGTTTTCGATGGACCATGGACCTGTACCTGCCCGTGCTACGGCTGGCCGCCCTCGGCGGCGCCGTGATCGTGGCCGGCACCCTGACCGCCTGGTTGGCCGGCCGCAGTGCCGCCTCGCGCCAGGCGGTCATGGCCGTCAAGGAGGACTGGTGAGAAGCTCCGCGCGTCGACTGTTTTTGCGCTGGCTCGGCGCCTGCGCAGGGCTGCTGGCCGGGCCCGCACGGGGGCTGGCGCCGCGCGCCCTGGAGTTCCCGCGCGACTTTGGCGCCCACCCGCAGTTGCGCACCGAATGGTGGTACGCCACCGGTTACAGCCTCCAGGCAGACGGCCGCCTGATGGGGTTTCAGCTGACCTTCTTCCGCAGCCGAATCGATATCGCGCAGTCCCTGACATCGCGCTTTGCAGCGCGTCAACTCATCTTTGCCCATGTGGCAGTCACTGATGTGCAGGGGGGGCGGATCTGGCACGAGCAGGCCATTGCGCGCGAAGGTTTTGGCATCGCCCAGGCCAGCGAAAACGACACCGATGTGAAATTGGGGCGCTGGCACCTCAGGCGGGAAGGCTCGGCCCAAACCAGCACCTACCGCGCGCGCCTGCCCGGCCGGCAGCTTGGCCTGGATCTGGTGTTGCACACCACACAGCCCGTCTTGCTGCAGGGTCAGCAAGGTCTCTCACGCAAGGGCCCCGAGGCGCGCCAGGCGAGCTACTACTACAGCCAACCCCAGTTGCGCGCCGAAGGCAGCCTGGAACTGCGGGGACAACGCTCGACGGTGCAGGGACGCGCCTGGCTGGACCATGAGTGGAGCGAGGAACTGCTGCATCCGCAGGCGCAAGGCTGGGACTGGATTGGCATCAACCTGGACGATGGCAGCGCACTGACCGCGTTTCGCTTGCGCCGCGCTGACGGTAGCGCGCTGTGGGCGGGGGGATCGTTTCGCAGCCCCGATGGCCAGAGGCGCAACTTTGCGACTCACGAGGTTGACATGCGGGCCCTGCGGCAGTGGACCAGCCCCCTGTCGCAAGCCCGCTACCCCGTGCAATGGCAGATCGACACCCCTGTCGGCCGCCACACGGTCACGGCGCTGCTGGACAATCAGGAACTCGACAGCCGTCACAGCACCGGCGCCTTTTACTGGGAGGGGCTGAGCGAGTTGACCGACACCCAGGGGCGGCGCCTGGGCCTGGGTTACCTCGAGATGACCGGCTATGCGGCGCCTCTCAAACTCAACTGAAGCCTGCGCGACGCGCTGGCAGGCTGCGTGCATCAGAGCGGCCAGATTCCATCGGACTTGACCTCGCGCAGCACCACGCTTGAGCGAACATGGGCCACGCCCGGCAGCTTGAAAAGCTGTCCCATGAGGATTTGCTCATACTGATCGATGTCCTTGACCAGCAAGGTCAGCAGGAAATCCGCCTGCCCCGTTGTCGAATAGCAGCGCAAGATGTGCGGCGAGGCGGTCACCGCCGCCTCGAAGGCCGCCACCGTTTCCGGGGTGTGTCTATTGAGATTGACTTCGGCCACCATCAAGCTCAGGCCCAAGCGCTTGCGGTCCAGACGCACCGTGTAGCCAGTAATGACGCCACGGGCCTCCAGATCCTTGATCCGCTTCAAGCACGGCGTAGGCGACAGGCCGACACGCTCGGACAACTGCTGCACGCTCAGGCGTGAATCCTGTTGCAAGGCTTCCAGGATTTTTTTGAATAAACATCAATGTTTTCTTTTTCAGCCATATCGAAGATTTTTTATATTGCTGTAGGCCATTTATAGGACCAAAAGAAATAATTTTCTTGTCCTTAAAGCATAAGCTTTTCTTTCTTGGAAAGAAAGGACTGACCGTGGAAAACTCAAGCTCCGCGCTACGAAATTACGCGCTGAAAGACAACATCTGGGGCCAGCAGGGCACGGTCTTCATGTCGGGCACACAGGCCCTGCTGCGCCTGATGCTCATGCAACGCGAGCGCGATCAGCGAGCAGGCTTGAACACGCGAGGCTTCGTCAGCGGCTACCGTGGCTCGCCGCTGGGCATGGTCGATCAAGTGATCTGGAAGCAAGGTAATAAGGTCCAGGCGGCGGGCGTCGATTTCGTGCCCGCCATCAACGAGGAATTGGCTGCGACCCAGATTTTGGGCACGCAACGGGTGGAAAGCGACCCGGAACGCACCGTCGATGGCGTATTCGGCCTGTGGTACGGCAAGGGGCCTGGCGTGGACAGGGCCGGCGATGCGCTCAAGCATGGCAACGCCTATGGCTCCTCGCCCCATGGGGGTGTCTTGGTTGTGGCGGGCGACGATCATGGTTGCGTCTCCTCGTCCATGCCCCATCAAAGCGACCTGGCCTTCATGGCTTGGGTAAGGCCTGCCCAAGTGAGCCAGAGCCTCAAAGCACCGATCGCAGTCGGGTGGAGGACCAGCGGCTTTCCTGCCAGAGCCGCTCGGTGTGCGCGCTGCGAACCACCAGAAAGGTCTCGACCAGGGGCGCCAGAATTTCGCGCTCGGGATCGGCCAGCAAAATCCAGAACGGCTCGCCCCCGGGCTCGAGCTCGGCCGGGGCGATCCATCCGATGTGCCTGAGCTGTTGCAACACCGGCTCGAGCGTAAACGGATCGGCCTGCAAATCAGCGGCCAGCTGGTGCGTGCTGCAGCCCTGCGGTTTGCGACCGCGCCAGGCCAGCAACTGGCGAAGCACGGCCAGCGAGAGCTCAAAGCTGCTCCCAGGGCCGCCGTGTCGACCCAACTGCCCCGAAACGAGGCTGGGCAGGTAGGCGCTGATCACCGCGCCCAGGAGCACGATGATCCAGGCCAGATAAATCCACATCAACAGGATCGGCACCGTGGCAAAAGCTCCGTAGACCAGGGAGTAGGTGGGCACCGCTCGCAGGTACAGCGCCAGCAAGGTCTTAGCCAAGACCAGGCCGGCTGCAGCAAACAAGGCGCCTGCCCAGGCATGAGCCCAGCGCACACGGGTGTTGGGCATGAAGCGAAACAGCGCGGCCAGCACCGCCGCATGCAGAAAAAACTCGAGCGTCTCCAGGAGCTGGGCCATAAGGCCGCTGCCCGTCTTGCCCCAACCCAAAAAAACCAGGGCCTGCGCTGTGGCAGCCAGACTGGCTGCCAGTACCAGGGGCGCGGCGGTGACCGCAGCCCAATACACCAGGAGGCGCTGCGCCAGTGGCCTGCTGCGAGGCACCCGCCAGATGGCGTTGAGCGTTCGGTCGATGGTCAGCACCAGGGCACTGGCGGTAAACACCAAAACCGCCAGCCCCACCACCCCAAGTCGGCTGGCCTGGCGGGTGAACTGGGTCAGGTAGCCCATCACCTGACGCGTCATGTGGTCAGGCACCAGGCTTTCAATGAGCCAGGTTTGCAGCAACCCCTGCATCTTGGCAAAGGCGGGAAAAACAGTGAAGACGGCCAACACCACGGTGAAAAATGGCACCAGCGCAATGGAGGTGGTGAAGGTCAGACTGCTGGCACTCATGCCCAGTCGGTCTTCGCGAAAGCGTTCACGCAGGGTGAAAAAAGCCCGTCGCCAGGGAAAACGCAGCAGGCCTTGCACAAAGGGGGGGTAGCGCATGACCGGTATCATGCCACTCCCATGCACAGCCCTTCCGACAATATCACCCGCTGGCTGGCCGTGGGCAGCCTGGCTGGCCTGATCGTGCTGGGCCTGCTGTGGGAAATGGTGCTCGCTCCCATACGGCCCGGGGGATCCTTGCTCGCACTGAAGGTGCTGCCCCTGTGCATCCCGCTGGCGGGCCTGCTCAAACGCAAGCTCTACACCTATCGATGGGTCAGCCTGCTGGTCTGGTTGTATTTCATGGAAGGCGTCGTGCGCGCCTGGAGCGACAAGCCCCCGAGCAGCTGGCTGGCCCTCTTGGAAGTGGTGCTCTGCCTGAGCCTGTTCACGGCCTGTGCCCTGCATGTGCGCCTGCGCTTGAAGCACGCCAAGCTGCAAGTTGCGGCCGAGGTCAACCCGTGACCCCACAGGCTGCGGTCTTGCTGCAGGAACTCTCCGCTATCTGTGGTGCGGCGCATGTGCTCAGCCAAGGCGACTTATCAGCCTGGGAGTCTGACTGGCGCAAGCGCAAACGCGGCAAGGCACTCGCGGTAGCGCGTCCGGCCAGCACCGAAGAGGTGGCCGCTGTGGTGCAGGCCTGCGCGCGGCACGGCGCTCCCATCGTCACGCAAGGCGGCAACACCGGTCTGGTGGTGGGCTCGACGCCAGACGACAGCGGCACCGAGGTGGTGCTGAGCCTGCAGCGCATGAACCGGGTTCTTGCCCTTGATGCGGCCAACATGACCGTCACGGTGCAGGCCGGGTGTGTACTGCAAGCGCTACAGCAGGCCGCTTTAGAGCGCGGGTTGCTCTTTCCGCTGAGCCTGGCGGCCGAAGGCAGCTGCACCATCGGCGGTAACCTGGCTACCAATGCCGGTGGCACCCAGGTGCTGCGCTACGGCAACGCCCGCGATCTGTGCCTGGGACTGCAGGTGGTCAACGCCCAGGGGCAGATCTGGGACGGTCTGCAGGGTTTGCGCAAAGACAACACCGGGTACGACCTGCGTGATCTGTTCATCGGCAGCGAAGGCACGCTGGGCGTGATCACCGCGGCCACCCTCAAGCTCTACCCTCAGCCCGCCGCTCAAATGACCGCCTGGGCCGCCGTACCCACCCTGGAGCAAGCCGTCGCCCTGCTCGGCCTGGCACAGAGCCGGCTGGGGCCGGGCCTGACCGGCTTTGAGGTGATGGGTCAATTCGCGCTGCGTCTGGTCGCGCGGCATTTCCGGCACTTGCGCGTACCTCTCCACGAACACAGCGCCTACTGCGTGCTGGCGGAGCTGTCTGACGCCGAGTCCGCCGAGCATGCGCGTCAGTCGCTCGAACAATTACTCGAACTGGCGCTGAAAAAGAACATCATCGACGATGCGGTGGTGGCCGAGAATCAATCGCAGGCTCGACAGTTGTGGCACATTCGCGAGGCCATACCACTGGCCCAGGTCGAAGAAGGCCTGAACATCAAGCACGACATTTCCATACCGATCTCGCGCATCCCCGAGTTCGTGTCACACACCGAGGCGCTGCTGGCCCGCAGCATCAGCGGCGTGCGTTTGGTCAATTTCGGACACCTGGGCGATGGAAATCTACACTTCAATGTACAGGCGCCCGAGGGCCAGGACGCCCGCCACTTCTTGCAAACCCGGGAAGCGCAAGTCAATGCCTTGGTCTATGAATCGGTGCGGGCCTTCGGCGGCTCCATCTCGGCCGAACACGGCATAGGCGCACTCAAGGTCGATGAGTTGGCCCACCACAAAAATCCGGTGGCCTTGCAAATGATGCAGGCCATCAAGCAGGCCCTGGATCCCCTCGGACTCTTCAATCCGGGCCGGGTCCTTTCCCGCTGAGGACGCCCCGGCCCAAAGACACCCGATGGCCCCGGCTGGGCGCGGCTCCTACAATCGTTCATCCCTGTTTCAAGCCTGCTCTGGAGCCCCATGAACCGCGCCAGCCCTTTCTCGCAATACGAAGACTTTATGCGCCATGTCGACACCCACGGCGTGTTCAAGTCGGACCGGACCGGCACCGGCACCAAGAGCGTTTTCGGATACCAGATGCGCTTCGATCTGAATCGGGGCTTTCCGCTGGTGACCACCAAAAAAGTGCATCTCAAGAGCATCATCTACGAGCTGCTGTGGTTTCTCCAGGGATCGAGCAACAACCAGTGGTTGCGAGAGCGCGGCGTGACCATCTGGGATGAGTGGGCCCGAGAGGACGGCGATCTCGGCCCCGTCTACGGCGTGCAATGGCGCAGTTGGCCGACTCCGGACGGCGGTCATATCGACCAGATCGCCGAGGTCGTCAAGACCCTCAAGACCAACCCGGATTCGCGTCGCATCATCGTCAGCGCCTGGAATGTGGCGGAGCTCTCGAAGATGGCACTGATGCCCTGCCATGCCTTCTTCCAGTTCTATGTCGCCCCCGGCCAAGACGGTGCGCCCGGGCGCCTGAGCTGCCAGCTCTATCAGCGCAGCGCCGATATTTTTCTTGGCGTGCCCTTCAACATTGCCAGCTACGCGCTGCTGACACACATGGTGGCCCAGCAGTGCGATCTCAATGTTGGCGACTTTGTCTGGACCGGCGGCGATTGCCACATCTACAGCAACCATCAGGAACAAGTGCAGCTGCAGCTCTCGCGCACGCCACTGCCCTACCCGCAGCTGAACATCAAACGCTGCCCCCCCAGCCTTTTTGACTACGCCTACGAGGACTTCGAGATACTCAACTATGAGCATCACCCGGCCATCAAGGCGCCGGTAGCGGTGTGATGACCCCAGGACCGCGCATTGCCCTGATCTACGCGCGCGCCGCCAATGGGGTGATCGGCCGCGAGGGGCGCATGCCCTGGCATCTGCCCGAGGACCTGGCCCACTTTCGCACGCTGACTCAAGGTCATCCGGTCATCATGGGCCGCAAGACCTGGGACTCTTTGCCCGATCGCTTCCGACCGCTGCCTGGCCGGCGCAATATCGTGCTGACCCGGCAGGGTCGCTGGCAAGCCGACGGCGCTGAAAAAGCTGACAGCTTGCCAGAAGCCCTGCACCTGTGCGCCGACCAGGCCGAGGTCTGGGTGATCGGCGGCGCGCAAATCTACGCGCAGGCCCTGCCGGTGGCCCACCGCGTCGAGGTGACTGAAATCGGCCAGAACTTTGAGGGGGACGCCTATGCGCCCGACCTGGGCCCGGCGTGGCATGAAGCATCCCGTCACAGCGCGGTCTCGGCCGGCGGCTTGAGCTACAGTTTCGTGAGTTACCGGCGCGCGTGAGGGGGCCGCAAGCGGCCCGGTCAGCAGATCGGGGCCTGTCGTCCTCGAGGAGGAATCACCGCCGTCCTGCATCTGCGCCGGAGGGCGTCCGAGCACCCGATTGGAGCGAATCATGGGTATCTGGCTGGAATTGGGTATCTTTATTGTGGTTTTGATCTGGGGCCTCTGGCAGATCAGGGATGCGCGTCAAGCCCACGCCCGCAGCGTGGCCGAGCGTAAGGCCCGCCAAGCCGCTGAAGGTGAGCCCCCGACCGGGAAGGATCCGGCGCCTTGAGTCGCTCGAGGCGCCGCCGGTCCGGCTCGAGTCGAGCCGATACCCGTAAAAACCCGAATCTGTCAGTCTAAGTTGACATAAATTAGTGTATGTATATGTCATACTTGAGCGATGGCGTACACCTTCCCCTTCGCCGCCATCGTCGGGCAGGACGAGATGAAATTGGCGATCCTCATGGCCGCGATCGACCCGGCCCTGGGGGGCGTGCTGGTACTCGGTGATCGCGGCACCGGCAAGTCCACTGCGGTGCGCGCCTTGGCCCGCCTGCTGCCCCCGATGAAGGTCATCAGCGCTTGCCCCTACCAATGCGATCCGGCCGAACCACAGCGGTGCTGCCCAGCTTGCCAGCAAGCCTTGAACGAAGGGCGCAAACCCAAGACCCACACCCAGCCCGTGCAGGTGGTTGATCTGCCACTCGGGGCCACCGAAGACCGCGTCGTCGGTGCACTCGATCTCGAACGCGCCCTGTCGCAAGGCGTCAAGGCGTTTGAGCCCGGTTTGCTGGCCCGGGCGAACCGGGGCTTTCTTTACATCGACGAAGTCAACCTGCTGGAGGACCACCTGGTCGACCTGCTGATCGATGTAGCAGCTTCGGGTGAAAATGTCATCGAGCGCGAGGGTCTGTCCATTCGTCACCCAGCCCGCTTTGTACTTGTGGGCAGTGGCAATCCGGAAGAAGGGGAACTGCGACCGCAGCTGCTCGACCGATTTGGGCTTTCGGTGGAGGTCAAGACCCCCGAAGACCTGAGCAGCCGGGTTGAGGTGGTGCGCCGGCGCGAGGCCTACGAGCGTGATCCAGCCGGTTTCTGTGCCGAATGGGAAAAAGACGCCGAAAAACTGCGCCGCAAGATCAGCGGCGCCCGCAAGCGACTCCAGGCCATCGATATTCCAGAGCAGGCCCGACTCAGAGCCTCGCAGCTGTGCATGGCCCTGGGCACCGACGGTCTGCGCGGTGACATGACCTTATTACGCGCGGCCCGGGCCTGCGCCGCGCTCGAGGGCCACACGCAGGTCAACGACAAGCACCTGCGGCGCGTGGCTCCGCCCGCGTTACGACACCGTCTGCGCCGCCATGTGCTTGACGATACCGGCTCAACCCCCCGGATCGAGCGGGTGCTGGCCGAGCTCATGCCGGTGTGAAGGGCCTGTTCGGCCCAGCCCTCGCCAGTCGTCCCGCCCCCTGCCATGCGCTCCGACGCCACCGCACGACCACCGGATCGGCTGCTCGACGAACTGGCGCTGTTGTCCGACGATGAGGCCCAGGCCGCCGCCCTGCTGGCCGTCGATCCGGCCGGTCTCGGCGGCGCCTGCCTGCGCAGCGGACCGCATCCCTGGCGCGATGCGTGGCTGGCACGGCTGCGCGGCCTCTTGCCTGAGGGTGCGCCCATGCGGCGGCTGCCGGCGGGCACTGGCGATACTGAACTCCTCGGTGGCCTGGACCTGACCGCCACCTTGGCCGGTGGACGACCGGTGCTCAAGACGGGACTGCTGAGCCAGGCCCATGGGGGCTTGGTGTTGTTGGCCATGGCCGAGCGGCTTTCCGCGGAGACCGCCGCCCATCTGCGAGCCGTGCTCGACACGGGCCAACTGCAATTGCAGCGCGAAGGACTGGCGCGACAGATGGAGGTCTCGATCGGCCTGGTGGCCCTCGATGAGGGACTCGACGAAGACGAGGGCCTGCTGCCGGCCCTTCGGGACCGACTGGCCTTCTGGCTTAAAGCACCGCAGCCGCTCGACGAAGAGCAAGCGCTCGGACGGGCGGTCCCAACCATGCCCAGCCAGAGCGCAGAGGACATCATCGCAGCGCGCGAGCGGCTGGCTCTGGTGGAGCTGCCAGAGACGCATTTGCAAGCCCTGTGCGCCACTGCCCTGGCTTTGGGCGTCACCTCACTGCGTCCGACCCTGATGGCTGCGCGGGTCGCACGGGTGGCAGCGGCCCTGGAGGGCCACACTTGTGTCGGCGATCAGCATGCTGCGCTGGCCGCGCGCCTGGTCCTAGCCCCGCGGGCCACACGCTTGCCCGCCAGCGCCTCTGCGGACGAGCCCGATGCGGCCCCTCCCCCAGAGCCCCCGAGCGAGGCCGGCTCCGAATCGCCCGAGGAGACGCCGCCTCATGAGCAAGCCCCGCCACCGAGCGCGCAGGAGCTGGAAGAATTGATGATCTCGGCCGTGCAAGCGTGCCTGTCGCCAGGCCTCCTGGCCATGCTTCGCGCCGGTCAAAGTCTGCGGCGCCAGAGGGCAGCAGACGGCAAAGCCGGTGCGGAACGCAAAAATTTCAGGCGCGGGCGGCCCCTGGGCGCCGTTCGTGGCGACCTGCGAGGCGGAGCGCGGCTGCATCTGCTGGCCACCTTGCGGGCGGCCGCGCCCTGGCAGCGGCTGCGAAAACAAGGGCTCAGCCCAGACGGCCGATCGGAGGCGGGCCAACGCATCGAAGTGCGCCGCGAAGACTTTCACATCCGGCGCTTTCGCCAGCACAGTTCGACCACCACGGTCTTCGTGGTCGATGCCTCCGGCTCCTCAGCCCTGCATCGCTTGGCCGAGGCCAAGGGTGCGGTCGAACTCTTGCTGGCCGACTGCTATGTGCGCCGTGACCGGGTGGCGGTGCTCGCCTTCAGGGGCAGCCAGGCGCAGTTGCTATTGCCGCCCACCCGGTCCCTGGCGCGCGCCAAGCGATCACTGGCCGCGCTGCCCGGCGGGGGCGGTACTCCGCTGGCAACAGCGCTCGAGGCGGCTTACCAACTCGCCGGCCAGATTGCCCGAGGCGGCGACACCCCCCTGGTGGTGCTGCTCACCGACGGCCGGGCCAATGTGGCGCGCGACGGCAGTCCGGGTCGGAGTCGCGCTGCGCAAGAGGCCCTGGCTGCCGCGCGGCCCTTTGCCGCAGAGGCGCTTAGCTGCCTGCTGATCGACACCTCGCCGCAGCCGCAGGAATCGGCGCGGCAATTGGCCCAGGCCATGCGAGCGCACTACCTGCCCCTGCCGCATGCCGACGCCCACAAACTCTCACAAGCGGTGCGCCTGGCGCTGCCCGAAGTGGGCTGATCGACCATGACCCGGCTGGAGGCCCTGGATTGGCAGCGCGATGGGCAGCACTGGCCTCATCGCGAACAAAGCCGTTTCGTCAAGGCCGCTGGCCTGCGCTGGCATGTGCAGCACTGGCCCGCACCCGCAGCGGCCACCGTGCTGCTACTGCATGGCACCGGCGCCTCGGCCCACTCGTGGCGCGATGTTGCGCCCCTGTTGGCCGGCTCCATGCAAGTGATCAGCCTGGACTTGCCCGGACATGCCTTCACGGAGTTGCCCGCCGAAGGCGCTTCATCGAGTCTGCTGTCGCTGCCCGGCATGGCCGCGGGGGTGCAGGCGCTGATGGACGAACTCAAGCTGCAGCCCGACCTCATCGTCGGCCACTCGGCCGGCGCCGCGGTGGCGGTTCGCATGGCCCTGGACCGACCGTCACGGCCGCGCCTGATCATCAGCCTCAACGGGGCCTTGCTGCCTCTGCACGGACTGGCCGGTCAATTCTTCGCGCCGGCTGCCCGGCTTATGGCGGGCTTGCACTGGATACCGCGGCTGTTCGCCCATCAAGCCAGAGACCGCGCCGTCGCCGAGCGTCTGCTGCACAGCACCGGCTCGCGTATCAGCCCGGAGGGGGTCGACCTGTACGCCAAGCTGGTGGCCAGCCCCAGTCATGCTGCAGCGGCCTTGGGCATGATGGCGCAGTGGGACCTGCACGAACTCGCTGATCGCCTGCCGCGGCTGCGCGTGGCCCTCGACTTGATCGTGGCCACCGGGGACAAGACGGTCAGGCCTGCACAAGCGGAAGAAGTTTTGGCGCGACTCGACCCAACCCTGCGGGCAGGACTCACCCGGTTTGAGGGCTTGGGCCATTTGTCGCACGAGGAACAACCCTCAAGAACCGCCGAAAAGCTGCTGGAGCTCTACCACCGCCGATTGCCCACCCGCTAAAGCGCCAGGGGACATTCAGGCGCGCAGGTCCCATGCCGGTGCAATTGACGGGATCGCCGCAATCGCCCTTCTGCTCACCCTCGATCACAATGACTCGGTGGTGTCAGCGATACCATATGAGATTCTTTGCCCGCCTTTCAAATGAAACAAATCATTGCAGGCCCACCGCAGAGCTCCGATGAGCCGTGGTCAGCCTGGCTGATTGCGGACCGGCACGAGCCCTCGCTGAGCAGCCGCGGCACCGTCGACGCCGAAAGAATAGAGGGTTCACCGCAGCAATGGCCCAAAGGAAGCCTGGTGGTACTGGTTATTCCAGTACTCAAACTTTCCTGGCACCAGGCTGAGCTGCCACGACTGCCGGCCCACCGCCTGCGCGCGGCCCTGGCCGGCTTGCTCGAGGAGCAATTGCTCGACGATCCGGAGCATTTGCATCTCGCGCTGGCGCCAGGCTGGAAGGTGGGTTCGACGGATGTTGTTGCGGTGTGCGACAAGGCTTGGCTGTTCAAGGCGGCAGGCCTGATTCGGGACGCCGGCCATGATCTGGAGCGCATCGTGCCCGAATTCGAGCCCGGTGCCGCCGCGCAGTGGGTGATCGAACAAGACCAAGCCCTTTGGGTGAGAACCGATGCCAAACATGTGCAGGTCTTGCCCCTGGGCGTGCACCCAGCCTGGCCCGAGCCGGCACTGGGCGCGGATGGCGCAGACGAAGTGCTGTGGTCCGAACCCCAGGTCGCCGAGACGGCCGAGAAAGCCCTGCGACGCAGACCCGAGTTGATTTCCAGGTCGCGGCGGATGGTCCGAGCGGCGCAGTCGTCCTGGGACCTGGCCCAGTTTGATCTGGCCGGCGGCGGTTCCAGGCGCTGGTACAACCGCCTGGCTCGGCTGTGGCAACAGGCATGGGACGCACCCCAGTGGCGCCCTTTGCGTTGGGCTCTGGGCGCGCTGATTGCGGTGCATGCGGTGGGTCTGCAGGTCTGGGCTTTTAACGAAAGCCGCCTGCAAAAAGACCAAGCGCAACAGCGTATTGAAGTGATGCGCAGCACCTTCCCTCAGATCACCGTTGTCATCGATCCCTTGCCTCAGATGCAGCGCGAGGTTCAGGCCTTGGCCCGAAGCAGCGGAGCCGGCACCGCGAGCGACCTGGGCGTGATGCTAACGGCGCTGGCCGAAGCCGGAGCGCCACCGCCCAAGCAACTGGAATTCACCCCCGGACTGCTGAGCCTGCGGGGCTGGCCCTTGTCGGAGCCGCAGGCCAAACAGCTGCGCACGGCCCTGGCCCAAAAAGGCTATGGCCTGGACGGAGCCGCGGCACAGTGGCACATCAGGTCGCTGAC
>Ga0194123_10004345_pt1 | contig 16100 bp, 16 predicted proteins | sample TA2MahsurfametaG_5_FD_155479 | JGI IMG/M metagenome (GOLD analysis project Ga0194123, IMG submission 155479) | Freshwater microbial communities from Lake Tanganyika, Tanzania - TA2015023 Mahale A surface | ecosystem: Environmental > Aquatic > Freshwater > Lake | place: Tanzania: Lake Tanganyika... | reverse complement strand
CATATGCTGTGCCTACATTTGAAAGCAAACGTGTTTATACTTGCACTATGTAGCGTAATGCAACTCCTCGCACGCTAGCTTTCTCTTTTCTCTCTTTCTTTCTCTCTCTCTCTCTCTCTCTTTCTCTCTCTCTTTCTCTCTCTCTCTCTCTCTCTCTCTCTCGCGTGCGTAAAAATACAGTGAGAGGAATCTTTTTGCGTTAGTTCTTGTTTGTAGTTTGTGATGAATACACCTCGCTCTCTGTTCGATCTGTGCCTTTACCAAGTTCAGTATACAGCAACAGAAGAAGATTGGATGTGGATGTGGGAATCTATGACTAGAAAAACATATTGGCAAAACCTGCTCCCTCAACACGCTCTTCAACATCTGGCAATTCAGGCAAACAAGAAATACCAAAAAAGATACGAACTCATTATTAAAGAGCTTCTCGAACTTGACTGCCAACTTCAAAATTCACTTTACTTTAAAATCATCAAGCCACCTAGCTACAATCCAGCCAAATTCGCTCAGCAGTTTCAAGATCGACTGTGCAAATTAGTTAAAGACTTTCATTTGGATACCAAAGTTTATTCGTTTGAAATCCGCAACTTTCAAAAACTTGTTACCTATGGCGACTTCATTGGACAAAAACTTCGTGGAATGAACCAAATGGTGCAAACGTACAAACCAAAACTAAATGTGTGCCCCTATTTGCACAGTGAGCCAAGCTGCACATACTGTTGTGATCACATAGTCAAAGACGAATGGCGTCCGAAAGACAAAAATAAAACTGTGCTCAAATGCAAGCTCGAATATAGTCGTTATCACATCTACACTTGCATTTATCATCCCCAACCAGCTCCCCAACCTCGCCGACGTCCGTTTTATAACGGCGAAAGTGACGAAGAAAATCTTTTGGACAACCCCGAGACTCTTCGACAGCTTACTCAGTTTTGAAGCTTTCTAAAGCTGCTGCTGCTGCTGCGCAACGTTATCCGTCGTTGCTATCCACCGTTGCCAACTGTCGCCATCGTTGCCAACTGTCGCCGTCAAGCCATCGCTGTCTTCGACTTACTTTAAAGCATGTCTGCTTTTAAGCAAGTTCCTTCCCTCTTACTTACCGTTTTAAATGTATCTTTGTTTCGAACCAAATTTTCCGATTTGCCCCCTCATTTCGTAAAAGATTTGTGCAAAAAAGCAATTGTTGAAATACGGAGTCATTGCGAACTGTGCTTGGAAGAAGCATTCTGCACAGATTTTCATTTATATGCAAAAACTAGCAATTGCTTGTATTATACAAAAATCTTACTTAAATCAGCAGCTTTTTCATCTGATGCAAATTTGGATGATTTAGATTTTGAATTGTTGAAAAAACTCTTGATGCGATACGAGAGCCTTCGTTTTTATTACACTTACTTACTACGCAATGACGACGAATGAAAACAAAATTGGAATTGTGCCCAACAACGTTTCTTCCCTTTTGTTAAGCACTTTAAATGTGTCAACTTTTCAACTTGTAGTTTTTAAATTACCACCTCATTATGTTCAAAACTTATGCAAAAAAGCACTTTTTGAAATACGTCAGAATTTATCGTTTTGTGTAACACTGTGCCCAACAGCATTACACAACGTAATTTATTTACTTAACAATTGGCACCATGGTTTAAATATGCTGCTGAAATTTACTTGGGAAGTAAGATTTATTTCGTCTACCCTGTCTATTATGCGAGTAAAAGCCATTGAACTAGAATCAGTCATTTCTGTTTTCCTTCATTCCAACAAAAATTGTGATTTAGAACTTTTTATAAATATTTTAGAACAGTACAAATGCTTTAAAGACTTGATAAGCTTACTCCGTAATCATCCTGACATCCATCGACAACACCAAGAAAACATCTAATCGGCTTCCAGGTGACAATCTTTTATGTTTAAAACTAAAATATTGTTGCGCAACGTTAATGCGCGTAGCATTAGGCTTGCAGAACAGCAACAGTTGTGCGAGCTTGAGAATCGAGGACGCCAGCCGGCTGCGGCGGCCGTGTTTATGGTTTACGGCTCGGGCCAGCATCAATGGCTTGAATAATAGGAAGTCTTAACTCACATAGAGCTCTGCAAGTTGAAGTTTGTACTTTTCAACCCCTCTTAAAAGTAACAGGACAGATTAACAAAAACGGAGCTTTTGTGAATCAAAAATCAATTCTTTTTTTAAAAATTGCGTAAAGAATGAAAACAAGATATTCGGCTGAAAGAACACAAGTGGAGCGTTAAATGCATCAAATGTGTAACTTGAGACGTTGCGCCCATTGTTTCCGCTAGATGTCCTTGCTGCCGTATTGTTCTTTCATATATCTGATTGGTGGCTCCCTCTTTTGCTTTTAGATGTCGACTCATCATTCGGACGATATTCGAGACGTGACGTATGTGGCCGTTCCTTACGAGGAATACAAGAAGTTTCTCAGGCAAGAGCAAAGACTCAAAACAGTGGAAGCACAGTTACACAAACACTTGCAGTACAAACCAATACCTGAAGCAAGAAAAGAGGAGCCACCAGAACCTTCTCAATCGTCATCCGGCGATATTGGAGAAATAACGGCCGAAGGCAAAAAAGGAGCCGGCGATGTGGTTCAACATGAACAAACAATTTTGCCTGGCAATTTCCAGACAACTGCTGCCGAGTCTAACGTGTCACCGGACGTTATCCAAGCAGCTGTAACTTTGTTTTTGAAACAGCTGCCGGGACTTTTAACTTCAGGCAAAGGTGATTCCGACTTGACGCCCACTCCTCCGGCTCCCCTGCCGCTCACCTCGATCGATCCGATAACAGCAAAAGTTGTCGATGTCTCTGGCAATACGGCTAATGGCTCGGGCAACGGCGACGACGAGCCACCAACGCAGAACATCAGCGACAGCTTGGACGAGTTGGACTCAAAGCTGTTGGAAACAGTGCGTTCAAAAGATAAAGAAAAAGCTTCACAGCTGCTCGGTGCTCTAAAGAAACACAATAGTGAACTGCATTTCAACAGTGACGGTACAATCTACCTTAACGGTGAATCTTTGGAAGGATCAAACATTTTAGATTTGTTCAAATACTTATTTAGGCCTGCCAACTACGCCAGCCATCCCAACTTACAGGCGGTAGTTAACGAAATAGCAAGCTTGGGTCTTGGACATTTGATTTCAAGATTTTACTCAGCCGGAATTACACCTCGAGGCAAAAATGCAATTAAAAATCGTCATATAGTTCACCAACACTTAAAAACAAGAAATTTGCCTTGGTATCATGTCGGCTGAAGACGTAGAACTGGGGCCCGACGGTTTGCAAGGCCACGCCTTTGCAGTATTATTTCAGAAAATACCTCATATGATGCAGTTTTTTAAGGGAGTTTATTCCATTAACGATATTCCGAGACATTTAAAGGTTCGGGAGTTTGTAGTTGTAAACCTTAGCAAAAACTCTGAAAAAGGTACCCATTGGTTTTGTATTGTTCGATCTCACTTTAAGCTTTACGAAGTGTTTAATAGTTTAGGATTTTCTAATTTGGACATACTTTTACCTTACGTCAGAGTGGGCGCCAATGCCGATTTGGTATTTAATCAACGAGCCTATCAATTACACAACACAAATACGTGCGGGTTTTACGTCATTCATTTTCTCATTCATCGTGTCCTAAATTTTGACCTATCCTTTCACCATTTGCTTGCTGAAATCTATGTAACCAATAATGAAGAAAATGAAAATATAGTGACGACTTTTTGTCAAAAACTCATTAAATCAAATAACGACGATGCTCTTTTTGATTAATTGCAGATGAGTTCGAGACCGGTCGTTATGAAAGTGAAAGAAAACTACGTGAACCGCTTCATTCACCCGTTTCGAATGGGCATCGTGGGTCAGGTGCCAATCTTATAAAAATATTTAGTGACTGCTCCGAGGCACTTAATTGGCAAGCATTTACCAATCAAGTTCTTAACTTAATTAAAATTCGCAGTCCAAATATTTTTATAACATTGTGCACAGACGATGGCCGGCAAGAGCGTTCTTATCAAAGAAATTCTTCGCTACCGTCGACAGCTGTTTACCACCGAATTCTCTGCCATATTCTATTGTATGCCGGAGGCACCCTTTAACGCCAGCACTCAAAAATACGTTGAGGAGTTAAAGCACATTTGTCCCGACATTCAAATCATTGAGAATTTACCCGGATTGGAACTCTTACAGTCGTCCGAATTGCCCAAACTTTTCGTCCTCGACGATCTCATGGAAAGCATTTTCAGTACTCCTTACATGTCGGAATTTTTTACCAGAACTAGCCACCATTTTTCCAATAGCATTATTTTTACCAGCCAAAATTACTTTAATAACAAAAGAGACCTTACCATTACCCGAAATTTAAGTTACAAACTTATTTTTTACAAAACTGGAGAGTTAACTTACATGAGTAGCATTTGCCGTCAATTTAGCCGCGACCCAAGTTTTCTCGAAAAAATCTTTGCATTGCTGGAGCACGAAGAAAGTCCAAATGGAATAGACAACAAGTTTATTTTGTTTGACAGTCACCCCAAAGCAACAATGAGGCAATTTCCGGTCCGTGCTATGATTTTGCCGCGAAAGAATGGAGAGATTCGCCCGCTCCTTTTTAAAAATCATTGAGTATCTTGTCTGCTCGTATTTTGAAATTTGATCCGTAAAAAAATTCTTGTCCTGCCATCTACCGTACAAAATAAACTGTATAATTCACAAACTCGCAGTTAAACTCGCCTTCTTTACTCTGTTGGTTTAAAGGGCCCGGAGAGTTGGCAACCCATTAGTGCTGGTAGAGCAGGAGTGGGGAGAAAAAAAAACTCTCAGCTACCGGGCCTTACCTTGACAATATGCTAAATTGTTAACTTTTATATGTCACATTTTAAAAATTTTGCAAAAGGGATTTTCAAATGCAATGCGTACTGCATTTAGCATGAGGATATCCGAAATGATCACAGCCAGAACACAGCAGTTTATTTGAGGTCGTTTGTGAAAAGCAGTTAGGGTAAGGTGGTGCAAGCTTCCTCAATAACTCGAACCCGTCACCCACACTTCTTTTCAAATTTAGAACATGCCCTAGCACGCATCGCCATTTGAGCGTCCCCGGTAGGAAAGGCAAAAAAATTGCATTATAAGCTTTACCTACAAACAAAAAATTTACAAAAGGATAGCTAATGTACTTGCGTAAAGTAGCTGAGCGTTTTAACATGAACACATATTGGCACAAATTATAACGCTCCTACTCACGTAGCTACAAAGGCCACCCATGCCAAATAGCTAAAATCCACGTTTATATATTTTTAAAAATGTCCCGTAACAAAAGGGAACGCTGAATGCAAGGCATGTACCAAATCTTTTTTTTCTTTTTTTTTTTTTTGGTGCACCGTGGGAGCTGCCGGGATCGCCAGCAGCCCCGGGATTCGAACCCACGCTAGTACACAACACCTAAATTTTGACTTACGCTTTAACACGCATCGCTATTCACACGTCCCCGGTAAGAAAGGCTAAAAAACTGCATTTTAAAATACTCCTAGCAGCAATGGACAGCTGATTTGGTAATTTGATCTTTATTGAGCAAAACACGTTTAATATTAGGTTTTGTAGCCGTACGAATGGGTAACATAGCTGTTATCATTTGGAACAATAAAACGTTTGCAATGAATTTCATTAGTAAATTCGTGGGTAGATATGATTTGACGAAATGTTTTTGTCTGTTTGTTCAAACGTTTACGGCACTGCGGTATATAAATATTATCGATTTCTTGCCTGAACCGGGATTCTAAAAATTCTTTAAACAAAGAGGGGGTAACCATGTTTATCACATTTTGGGACCCCAATGACAAGCCTTTAATTTTGGTCAGGTACCTTTCACAGCCAGTTTCGTCTTTGTAAAGCAGCAAGTATGAACGGACACCGAGCGAATAGAACGCTGAAATTTCAGTACTTTCGCCAAGGCAATGCTTGAAATGCCCAAAGGCCGGCGAAATTGTGATGGGAAGCTGAAGGCTTTTAAGGTGGCTAAAACAAATGCTGTCGGTGTCGATAGACAAAATTGAACACCCTAGGGCCTCCAGCTGTTTCGACAAATCGTAAATGAAAATGCGACCTCTAGCATTAATCAATGCAGTAAAGTAAAGATTGGAGTGCTTGTTGGCTTGGGGACCTTTTTTCGACTTGTCAATGACCATTTCCACAATGTTGTCATTAATTGTAATGAAATCCAAGACGTTGACATTTGGATTCGAGGTGTGCACTTCGATGTCGTGAATGTTCCGGCAAAAAATGTGATGAATGTTGTTGCTGTGGAGAGCAAATCTGCCGTATAAACTATTCAAACACAGTTTGAGATAGCTTTGCATGATTGAATTTTCGGAGCAGTTGGATGGTGTCAGCCGAAGGTCGGGGTGGGTGAATGACATTGCCTGATTTACTTTTTCGCACAGATTTAATTTTTCCACGTTGGAGGAACATTTGGTCAAGATGCCAGAACATTGCAACTTTTGGCTGGCCAAAACTTGTACAAATTCTTTAAGCACATAAGCAGAATTTTGATAATGGTGCAGTTCAAACCAATTTTTAATTACATATCCCAATTTGTGTACGGCGTAGGCAAGTTCAACCACCGTCCAGGTACTTGTAAAAGATCTGTCCCTCTCAGAATGTTTACAGCGGTCTGTCTGCTTTAAAGTGGCACATTTTTTGCAATTGCTTAAAAATACAAATTCGTCTTGAATTCGGTAACTCAGGAAAGGTCTTTTTAAGTTGGCCGGACACAAAATTTCAACCATCGCCACGTCGCACTCCATTGATTCGCCTTCATAGTAAAACATGCCATCTTCGGGATCCAATAAGCACCGGTTTTTCAAATCACCAAAAGTTAAAACTTTGTGTTGACCTACGGGCAAGGGACACTGCAAGGCAATAAACGAATAAAGGGAATTGGCATCAATCCAAGTGATTTTAGTGTTTTCATCTGCAACACACTTTAATTGGTAAGTTTCTAAAAATCCCCCTCGCACAGCTGCTCGGGGAACTAGTTTGATCATTGGCCGGTTTTTTGAAAGTCCAGTTTCACTCCAAAAGCGTTCTAATTTTTCGATATTGTTTCTTTTAAATTGAGCCCATTCGCATTCCCAAGTTATTTTGACGTCATTGACTTGCAGGGGAAACATTGTTTTGGTTCGGTCAATCAAATGCTGGTCGATTTCCTGCTTTCGCCTCGCCAAGTGCGGATTTTTATCTACTAGTCTTTTATTCAAACATACGTGTGGGTCATGGCAGTGGTGAAAGCAGCCGAAAAAATTGTAAATTGTTTTTGAAACGGGGCTGTAAGCATCTGCGGTAATTTTGCCAAACCGTTGTTGCCCGTTAGGGTTGTTAAATGCAGTTTGCACTTGCAAATCCGGATGTTCGTAAGCCAAATAGGACGTGTACTCGTACTCGCCGATGCTTACTGCTGCTGCCGTATTGCTGTAAGGATTAGGGACAGTGCAGATGTTGTAATTGTTTAACACGTAAAATTGACAAAGACTGTGGATAAAACTAGAGCAGGACACAATTTTGTCGCCAAAAGGGTGAATAGGATTGGCTACGTCTTTTTGAAAGATTTGGCCAAACAGGCGTTCTAGGCGAAAGGATTCGAGCAGGAACTGCATTACTATTCTAAAAAAAACATCGCTTCTTTCTAATAACGTTGTAATCAATAATTCTTTAAAATTTACAGGCTGACTCAAAGTTTCAAAAAAAGCCTTTTTTTTGGCAATCCTTTCTTGGGTGTCACCGAAAGAGATAAAGTCTTCAAATTTTAAAATAACACTATTAAGGCATTGCAGGTTTTGCGTGGTGTTGATGATTTCAGGAAAAAAGGGCTCTCTATCACAAGGGGTAAATTGGAGAAGCCAAGACTCCAAACAGCCGGGAGCATAATGCACAAAATTTAAAAATTTTACTGAAAATTGAGTCAATTCCAAACAAAAAATTTGTCGTCCTTTTTGGACGATTTGTGGTTGCACTTGGAACGTTAAAAATATTTCCAGCAATTTATGCATGACTTGGTCATTGTCGACAACAATAGTACAATTTTGTAAATTGCCTCGTACGATGTGTTGAAAAAATTTTTCCTCTGCCGTGGTAAATCGCATGTTTAACATTTGATTTAATGATGTGGAAATAGTTTTAATTTTTTTAGAGTTGCTTGGCGGCATCGTTGTAAACGGCTTTTGACTTGAAGTGTAAGTAAAAATTTTTCGTTTTAAAAAAGAATCTGCGGAATCAAGGTTTGATTTTGTGTCTTCAAGTATGTCGTCCACAAATAAGTCCAAGTCAAAAATGCCTCTTTGTTTTTCACTCCACATGCAGATGGCGTTAGCTTTGCTTAAATCAGACCCTAACGTGTGGCTATCACAGGTAACAGATGAAAAAGATTCGTGTTTAATAAACTGCTCAAAAGGCACCTTTAATTCCGTGGCTTTGATCATTTTGGCTTTGTAGCATTTCTGACAATCACTTGTAGAGGTACTTTTAAATGTTACAATTAGTGTGCCTACATTAGGCCAATGTTTGGTTTCGGTTTGTTTTAAAATAGAACATTCGTGGTTGGCAGGTACAATTTTAAAGCAAATTCGACACAGCCCCATTTGAACACCACAAATGTGAGTGGATCTCATGTTTTGAGAAACCAGAGCACCGCAATGCTGGCAATGGTAGGGTGTTTTATTTTGGGCACAGCGTAATAAATGGTTGGTAAAACAAACAATGGAAGGAAATGTGTTGCCACATTTGTCGCAATGTTTGTTCACGTTTAAAGCGTTTAGTTTTGCATCACAGAATTGAAACGTTTCAGAAGATTGAATTTTAGTCTGAGCCGTTTGAAGCAAGCCCCGACACATAACGCACTTGGGGAGCGCAGCACAGTTGTGACTATGATTGTGATTAAAATGACTGCTCATTCTTTTACACCCCAAACAAATGTACTTTTTTTCTTTGCGCCAAAAGGCCTTTAAATTGTCAATTAAAAAAACATGGTTATTCTTGGCAAACAGGTAAATTCTGGGCAATTCCAAATTTACATTTGTTGGAAACATGGTAAATTGAGGCACCCATCCGTCCATTGAATTGATCACAACAATCTGACAATTGTTAACTTGAGCAAACTGTTTGGCTATACTAAAAAGTTCATGGGGTCCGTTGTACTCAATCTTTGCGTGACGGCAAAAGGTTTTCATGTGAACTTTTAATATTTCAGCCGCGGTAATCTTCGACGCCAACGAAGAGGTTTTCTTTACAAAACTGTCAAGTTTTGTTTTTATCGCAGGTTCAGTTAAACGGAGATATTGAAATTGCATGCACAGCAGCAAACATTGATCTTTAAACATGTCAGGTTGGCCAACGTGGCCTGTTGGCAAGTCAAGCAGTCCTCCGGGTTGAAAACAGCCGTTGCGGGATCCCCTGTGCCCAACCATGGTTCGTAGCGGTATGGCCCGACGTCGGTGGCCGGCGTAAGCAACGTGAACTCCACTGAGTACTTTAAAGTACACTTCGAAAGTAGAATTGAGCTCAATGTTTTGGTTTGAATTCAAAAACGAATTGAAGGTTGACATAACGTTTTGAACCATTCCTCGTGTTGTGTTCTCTTTAAGAACGTGCACTGACGATCGCAACCCATTTACCAATGAGTTTTGATCAATGGCAAAGTACAAAAGAGCTTCTCGGTCAGTAGCGTACTTTTTTTGTAGCTCCCGAATCACAACCGCCAAGGCATCTTCCAAAATGTTTTCAATGGAACTCCACAATATGGGTTTGTCGGTCTTGGGCTTAAAATACATTTTGTACAAATGATCTTCGCTTTGAAATATTTTTTGATGCCGATGAAAAGCTCGGTAAATGTGACACTCGACTAGATCGTTTGAAATTACGATTGTATCTTTGTCGTACTCCACTGTTGACGTCACCAAATGTTCATTGTTACTGTGAGAGGGACCTTCGCCGGGATCGACGACGTCTTCGCTGGTAGAGGGAGCTTCATTGGGATCAATGACGTCTTCGTGATGGGAGCCTTCACCGGGATCGTCGACATTTTCGCTTAACTCCTCAGAGCTGTGTGACGTTTCTTCCAAAGGATTTTCCTCAGCGTCCTCATTTGAGTTAGTATGCTCCTCTTCATCGCCAACTTTAAGTTTCTTCGATTCGGGTTCATTCACACTTGCTTGTGATTGTCTTAATGCTTCTCTTGCCGCCATAAATCTTGTGAATGCACCACCCGACATATAATCGTCATCTTCATCGCTGAAATCAGCTAAATTCGTATAAGGGTTTTTATAAGCCATTTTTGCACAAACGCTCAAACTGCTGCAAAAGCTGCAACTATCGACCCACTTTTACTTTGACAGCTGAAGCTTTCTTGCGACTTTCCGCTTGAGATCGACCCACTTTTGTTTGACTCACTTTTACTTTGACAGCTGAAGCTTTCTTGCGACTTTCCGTTTAAGCTGTCGGTACTTTTCTTTATAAGCTGGAACAGATAGCGATAGTTACAACTTAAACCGATTTTGGCTGTCGAACGACAGCTTATGAAGGCGAAAGGCGCAGCTGAAAACGGTTTAAGTTTTCACTATGTAGCGCAATGCAACGTAGAAAGGAAAAACACAGTACCGCCGTTGCCGCCACCGCCGTTGCCGTCAAGCAAGCGACTTGTCGCCGTCGGAGAGCCAGCCGACTCAGCACAAAGTAGACTTTCTGTCGGAAAGCTTTCTTGATTTCAGTTGCTCGAAATGGAGCAAATGCAACTATCGTCTCCTCTTAGTGACGCAGATATTTTGAAATTGTGGCAAACAAAAGGTTTCGACGGTGCCTTTTCTGGTCCATCTAATTTAAAAAAGTTTCTCTACACCGACTTTGGCGAAGATATTCCGCTTACCAGGCTATACAACATTTTAAAAAAATCGCCAGATTATCTTCAAAATCTGAGACCGGTTCGTCGGTTTCCTCGCCGCCACTATCAAGTGTATTCATTCGGGCAATTACTCGAGATGGATATCGGATTTTTAAAAAAGTTTAAAACTTTTACATGCTTCCTCTGCGTTATTGACGCTTTTTCGTGGAAAATTTGGGCCAAGCCTCTAGTGTCAAAATCAGCTCCAGTTGTGAGACGAAACCTCATATCAATTTTGGACTCCATCGAATCTCCGATTACAGAAGTTACTACCGATTTGGGAGGCGAATTCATTGGCAACAAGAATTTTTTTAAAGAGAGAAAAATTTTGTTTAGACCAAAACGACACCAGGAACCAATCTTATAAAACAATTTAATTAAACAATTTTATGCTAATTTTTTTTAAACTTTAAATTAATAAAAAAAGCAAAACAGTGGATCATGGCTGAAATGGAAGGTCAGCGACGATTTTTGCGTCCTTTACGCACTACGGCAGCAGCACTCGATCGCGAACCTCCGCCTCATGTACCAGGTAGCCGCAAGTTCAACCTGATTTCTATCAAGAATTGCGATGTCGTAGGCCGGAATCGACCTCGGACCGCGCGGACACCAATCGGCGACGCTACCCATCAGCTATGGGACCACTGGCAAAGAATAATCGCTGGAACTTATATTTATAGACAACTTTAGAAAAATAAATTAAGCACGCTATCTCTTTGAGGTCTGCATATTTTTCAATTAAAATTTGCAATAGCGCGCTACATAGACAACTTTAGGGACATAAATTAAACGGTAGGAAAATTAGCCTAGACCATATTTTGGTAATTAAATATTTTTGTGTTATTTATATATAAAGGTGTGCCCTACCAATTACCTGTGGTAGGAAAATTAGCCTATACCATTTTTGTAACTTAAATATTTTTGTGTATTATATAAAAGGGTGTAGCTTACTAAACTTGACCTAAAATGAAAATTGTTTTATAACATTGGCTCTAGGCACACAAAGCTGCTTTGGCCGAGCACGCAATCTATGAAGTAAAAACAAAGCTCTATTTAATGATGAGGCGATATCGAACAAGCGATTGGGTTGCCTTGCTGCCACGGGCTGTTGAAATGTTGAATGCCCGACCAATGACCCGAAATGGAGGGGTACCCCCAGAAGAGGTCAATTCATTTTTGGACGACCCTGTTTTGCGAGAGGCCCGAGAAGAACAGGGGGTTCAATTTCCTGAGCCCAACAGGCAAGAAGAAATTCAAAGTCAAGAAGACTTTGCTAAATCAGAAGCTGGTCCTTCCAAGCCAACACTAACGGTCGGTTCTTTTGTCTATTTGGATAAGCAACAAAAAGTTTTCGACAAGTCCTTCAATTTACGGGTAAGTATTTTTGTCGACTTTGCGTAGAATCATGTCATCTTTTTAGCCTCAAACTCGAGCAAACTTTTGTTTCGAAGCAAAACCCAACGTTTTGGGTATAAGAAAAATCTTTAGTACTTTTGCCGAAACTGCGTATTTTTTCTGTGAAGCAACTTTGAACGTTTTCGGTAGTAAATAAATTGCTTCACACGAACGGGAATTGAAGCCTCTGTCGGTCTAAAACATTGAACGTTTTGGGTATAGCATAAAACATTAGTCGTTTCCCGGAACCGACGAGCATTTCGGCTCCTTATACCAACCCGATTTCTTTATTTTTTACTTTGGTTTCTTTATTTCTCATTTCTAGCCGCGCAAACCTGCTCTGTTATAACTATTGTCTATCCGTCTATCCTTTGGCGCCTTTGCTGACTTTCCTCTTTGCGCACCTTAAAGCTTATTGGGCGACAAACGATGCGCACTTTCAAGGCCGACGAGGTCTACTATAAAAGACCAAACTTAACCAAATTTTCTTCATTCCCTTTAAGCGCACCCAAATCTACCAGGCAAGTATTTCTTTAGTGATAAACATTTTTTTGGACTTAAATTTTTTTTATGACTTAAACGTTTTTTGAGACTTTGACATATTTTGAAGCTTAGATAATTTTTTGTAGAAAAAAATCGTCGGGGCAAACTTTTTTATGACAAATTTAAATTTTTGGTCATTTTAGATTTCCAAAATTGACACCACAAGGCAGCCGTATCTGTATTTCCTGGTAGACCTGCTCGGCGACAAGAAAATTGGAGTCTATTACGAAAAGCAACTCGTAAAGGCCCCGACACCCGGAGTCGACTTTCAATTCGAAGTAAAGTACATTAACCAAAATGACGTTTATAGTATACATCGATCTCGACTGTTCAGAAGGCTGTGACGAAATTATTTTTGTGCTAAAATCCATTGTTGTGTCGCTCCTTATCATAATGGTTGCCATAGCATTTAGACTGCTAAAGTTTATTTAAACTTTAGGTGGACAAAATACTCAAGAAAAGAACAGTAGACGGCCAAGAAGAATATTTTGTTTCCTACATTTCGTTCCCTCCTAAGTTATTTTTTCACACCAGTTTGTTTCTTATCTTTGAACGAAACAGAAACTGAACTGTAATTTGACTCAAAAAGCGCTTGAGTGTGTGCGTGTGTGCGAGCTTGCGTGTGTGTGTGTGTGCGTGTGTGTGTGTGTGTGTGTGTGTGTTGTGAGGCAGTAGGAAAGTGCGTGGGTGTGCTCATTTATAAGAGTATCGTAAAACTAAACAATAAAATCATTAAGAACACAGCAGGCCATGTTTTGAAAAATGACATTCAATTAGTCAGAGCTGGTGTGAAAAAATAGCTTGACTTAGTTCAATCGTTGGGTGAAGAAAGAAAATGTAACCGTTGAAAAACAACAATGAAGCAGAATATTATTCAACGTATAATACTAAGCTTTGCCATTATGAGCCATTTGTCCAGCGCTAGCTCTAAATTCACCAATGTAAAAAATCTTACTAATCCAATCAAAACTTTTGTTGTCAGAGGAGAGCACACTCCTAAAGAATGTCATTTTGGTGCTCCAATTCCTGTTGGGCTCTTTGACCTTACCGACGGTGTTTGGCTCGTCAAAGTCGGAAATGTTTTTATTCAGGATCTCCGCAGAATTGAAGCAACTGATAATATGATGACCATTTTTCAAATTAAAACCAATTGTGTTAGGACTCAAACTAAACCGCAAGAATTACCCCTCCCTCAAAACCCTATGTCAGATAGCTCTTGTGATGTTCCCCTAAGACATGTACTTCTTCCATGGAACTCTACCAACACCTATTACTTGCCTTCTTCTGTTTCGATTCCCCAAACGTTGTGGGAACACAACATTGTATTCCAAAACAGAGTTCCGTTTTACTTAATTAATCCTACTGAAGTTGGTAACGAATGGTACACCGTTGAAGAAGCTGAAAAAGATTATTTTCAATATTATTTCCAACAACACCCTGATGTCACTTTGCCCATGACGATTGACTTTAAGTTCAAATTTGAAATAACGTTTTTGTTTCAACGAATGGTGTAAATGGCCGACAAGGTGTACTTGCACCTTTTGTTTCAAAAACACAAAACGTTCTTGCACAAACTGTATTCTGTACAAAATGCCAGCAAAACGTTAAATAGTGCCAGTGACGAACAAATTGACGTGGTCCTAAAAATTCTTCATTTGGTGGGCGACGCTCAAATTCATGTGAGTGAAAAATTTCGAGACAGATTGTTAAACTCCAAGCGTTCCCACAAACTGACCCAATTGGGCTCTCGAACAGTGTTTAAACAGCTCATGCGAAAAAATCGAAGTGAAAAATTAAGGACTGTCAAAGACTTTGCATCACTTCTGCCGGCATTGCTCCATCTCATTTTACATTTGAAAAATGATTAATCCATTTGCTTTGCGAGATATGGCAAGAAACACTTACTTAGCCCGACTAGGTTCTGGCGGTGCAGCAAAGCATGGTTTTCCATCGACTTCCAACAAGTTGGTTCCAGGTAGATCGATTAATTAAAAACTTATGTTGTACCCAACATTTGCATTTACTTATTTTTTTTTTTTTACTTTTTAGGCTTGGCTCAGACTCCGTCTGTTCAAACTTCGCAATATGGAAATGTGGCTTTTGCCGGCGATTATCCAATTGTTAAAAAGATGACCGATGTTGAGACTCCTGAAGTGTTTGCTGTCAACACCTCCATCGATACCACACATGAAAAGCATCCAAACATTACCCTTAAACCCGGTGATCCGGCTGCTCAAACCGGTGCTGGCTTAATCCAAGGAGATCAAATTGAAAGTGCCTTCGACCATCCGAAGTTGCTTCAATTTGTGGGCGAAATCAAAGGCAAAGAAAGAATTCCTCCAAAAAGAAAAAATGACATTGCTGGTTTGCCGCCCAAAATAAAAAAAAACAAATTGCTTGGTGGAGGTGTGAAGTTTGCCTAAAACAGCAGCATGTCTGCGACTCATCTCGAAGCAGGAACCCAGCCAGGGGTCGATTATTTGAAAGCTTTGTTTTCCGATTTGCCAACGGACACAAGGTTTACATTGACGCGTTACCAAAAATTCTCTCCAAAAACTTCAAATAATGCACCACAAATTGAATTTGAAATTGAAGCACGAGAAGCCCCCGAATGCTACTTGTTTGGTGACATTCTATTGGAAGTCAAATGTGTCATTCTTGACGAAAAAGGTCAAATGCCTGACAGGAGTGCATTGGTCACACTGGTGAACAATTCGATGCACAGCTTGTTTAGCAGTATGCATTTTCGGATAAACTCAAATGAAACCACGTAAGACTTATTTTTGCAAGCATCTTTTTAATCAATTTTAGTGCAAAATTTAATTACATCAATTAACGTTTTTTTTTTTTTTTCAGCAAGCATGTGTCCGACTGTCATTACAAAGCGTACTTCCAAAATTTGCTGTCATTTAACAATGCAGCAAAAGAGACCAATTTGAGGTGCGCTGGGTGGTCGCAAGACTCTAGTTGGGAAGTGGAAGAAAAATTCATACGAACTCCGGGTCAATCCCCAGTGGTGTACCACCGTTACCCTTCCGTTGAGCCAAGCCCTGAAAATGACGGGTTTATGACTCGTGTCCACTGGTTCAAAAACCGATACTCTAATATTATTACGGCCCCCTACAGAACATCTGGCTACACCTTTATTGGGCCCTTGATGAGCGACTTCCATGGGATCACAAAACCTTTGATGCCTCGCACCAGATTTCACATTCAATTGAATCGAGCTCC
>Ga0194123_10004336_pt1 | contig 16114 bp, 14 predicted proteins | sample TA2MahsurfametaG_5_FD_155479 | JGI IMG/M metagenome (GOLD analysis project Ga0194123, IMG submission 155479) | Freshwater microbial communities from Lake Tanganyika, Tanzania - TA2015023 Mahale A surface | ecosystem: Environmental > Aquatic > Freshwater > Lake | place: Tanzania: Lake Tanganyika... | reverse complement strand
GTGACTGCTCGGGACACTCGGTTTGCATCGCGCGCGCGATGCGTGAGCCGCCCGAGAGCGAGATCGGGTGGTAGGTGTTCCAGTGGCTTTCGCGATCGCTGAGTACGTCACCGAGGTCTTGGTGCAGCGTGCCTCCAAGTGCCACGTTCAGCACCTGAACACCACGGCAGATCGCGAGTAGTGGTTTGTCTTGTCGAATCGCTTCTCTCACCACGGCGAACTCGAAGTCGTCGTGCGCCTCGACGATCCCATACACCGTGTCGCTACGGCGCGATTCGCCATAACGGGTCGGGTCGATGTCTCCGCCACCCTGGAGAAGCACACCCTCGACCGCAGAGACGAGATCCGCCGCCTTCTCAATGTGTTCGGCCAGTGGCGCAACGGTCACAACGATGCCACCGGCTCGCGCAACTGCCTCCGCATACTTCAAACCGTTGGAGTAACTATCGCCGCGCACACCCGTGGCATTGGTCGTCAACTTGCCAGGTAGCAGAATTCTCGGTGCCACGCAGCGTCTAGCGCCCCGTGACTTCGGAGAGTTCGTATCCTTCGGCCTTCGCGCCAGCAATCAGCGTATCGGCGTGGTCACGACCGCGAACCTCGAGCACTACTTGCACGCCGGTTTCACGCACATGCAAGTCGACACCTTCACGAACATGTTCAACCTCGATCAAGTTGGCACCGTGTTGGGCAAACAGCGTCAACAACCGCGCCAGACCCCCGGGGCGATCGCTGATGCGCGCGAACACGATCAACCGGCGACCACGCAGCGTTTCGTGGCGACGCACCAGACCGGTGAGCAGTCCGAGGTCGGCATTACCACCAGACAACACAACGCAGGTGGTGCCTCGATCGGCGGGCTTGATGCGGTCGGTGATGAGCGCCGAAACACCTACTGCTCCACCACCTTCGACGAAGAACTTTGCACGCTCGAGAAGCAGCATCATCGCATCCGCAACGCTGTCTTCGTTGACATCGATGACTTCATCAACCCACTTGTCGATGAGCGGCGCAGTCACGTCACCTGGAACCTTCACCGCGATACCATCGGCGAGCGTCGCAATCGGGCCGTGCGGTGCCGAGCCGTACACATACGGGGCACACGTCGAAATCTGCACACCTATCACCTTGATTGATGGGTCGAACTGTTTGACCGTGAGGGCGACGCCGCTCAGCAGTCCACCACCTCCGAGTGGCACGATCACCTGAGAGAGATCGGGAATGTCTTCAATCAACTCGAGCCCAAGTGTCGCCTGACCGGTGACGACATCAGGGTCGTCGTACGGATGGCAGAAGACCATCCCGGACTCGGCCGCGCGTGCCTGAGCGTGTGCTACTGCAACATCGAGGCTGTCGCCGCCTTCGTGCACGATTGCGCCATAGCCACGACACGCCGCCATCTTGGCGAGCGAAGCACCGGCCGGAACATAGATCTCGCACGGTACGCCGAAGTGCCGCGCCCCGAACGCGAGGGCCTGTGCATGGTTTCCTGCGCTACCGGCGACGACACCCTTACGGGCACGATCACCAAGCACCGCAAGCTTGTTCATTACGCCGCGGATCTTGAAGGCACCGGTGCGCTGCAAGTTCTCGGCTTTCAGCACGATGGAGCCACCGCAGCGTTCACTGAGATGGGCCGACGGTGCCACCGGTGTGTGCGTTACGACCTTGCGGTCACGCTCACTGACATGGCGAACCTGCTCGAGCGAGATTTCGACGGCGCCCACGCGGCTCATGCAACAACTACGGTATCGCTGTGCGTGCGTTGGTGGTCGGCAATCGTGGAGATGCAGATCCTGGGCTCGTTGGTGCGCGGCTCGCTGAAGTCGGTTTTGCCTTGGAGCGCAATGAACGTGAGTATCCACGCGAATGGAAGTCGCTCGCCGGGATTGATGTGTTGCTACTACTCGGCTCGGAGTGGTCGGTGTATTGGGAGAGCAACGAGAAGGAGGTTGCCGCAGAAGTCGACCTCGTTCGAACTGCAATGGGGCGCGGTGTGCCGATCTTTGCCATCTGTTACGGCGCACAACTCGTCGCACACGCACTCGGTGGCACGGTGAGTCGCTCCCAACATCCGGAAGTTGGCTGGCACGCCGTGTCGAGCACCGCACAGCCCGAACTCTTGGCGCACACCTGGTTGCAGTGGCACTACGACGTATTCACCGTGCCGCCCAGCCTCACCGCAATCGCGACGAACGATGTCGGACCGCAGGCCATGGTCGGGAAGCGCCTCTTCGCCACACAGTTCCACCCGGAGGCCACCACCGAGATCATCACCCGCTGGAGTCAGGGTGCCGGCACCCAAGAACTGCACAAACTTGGCATCGACCCCAAGCACCTTTGTGAAATCTCCGCTGAACGGGTGGCGAACATCGCACCCCTCACGGTGCGCCTCGTCGACTGGTTTCTCGTGAGTTCTTAACTGAAACGCAGGACTTGGACCTGTGATTAATCGATGGAGGGCAATCGTACGATCACGAAGTCGTTATTGCTAAAACGAACATCCCAGTTCACTTCCCACTTGGGAAGGTCGGAGACCCTTCGATCCGCGAGAAACCACGTGACGCCAGAACGTCGTAGCTCTCTGGCAAGCAAGAGAGTCGGGTTCTCCCCAAACCTGAATGACAAGTCTGTCTGTCGTTCGATTTCTCCGTAAACTGGTGAAAAACTTAGTCCGAGTACGAAGAACTCCCTTTGAGACCAGGTGGCTAGCGAGAAATCTGTCCCGCGATCCAGCAGTGAGTTAGTGGCGATAATCGCATCTTCAGGTGTATTCTGCAAAATCCATAAGCCCACGATCCTATTTCGGGGAGGTCCGTACAGCCACTCAGTCTCGGCTGAGGTCCTTTCTCGTCGGAAACTCCCTTTCGCATTCTCAATGTATTGGTATGTTGTAAGAGTCGTTAATGAGAGCAAGAAAGTCGCAATGACAGTAGTGCCAGTTGGTCGTCTCCATACGAGTGCACAAACTCCAGTCAAAAGGGCGAGAGCAGCCGACCCAACTCTAAAGTCACCTGACATGAACCCAAACCAAGTCTCTAGTAGGGCATCATTGGGGCGAATCTGTTGAAACACAAGACGAGCAATCTTCCAATTGAGGTCCTGTGCTCTCCAGAGAAGTCCAGCACCAGTGACGAAGACAAAGGTCAACGCAATACCCAGTCTTGAACTCAACGTAAGTCGTCGTGTCGTGAGTTGGAATGGAGTGCAAATCAATGCAAGAGCTCCCGCAAAGTACATGGGTCCGCTGAAGTACTGAAATCGATTCGAATTGCCATAGGCGAATCCCTCCGAGTCGCCTGAAATCACGAGGTCAAGTATCAAGCCAACAACGACCAGTGGCCCAAGTCCAATCAGAAATGCTTGGGCTCTCGAGATCTTCAATTCTCGGCGACAAACCCATGTACCAAGTAGCGAGAGAAAAACTGGAACTATGAGCGGTGCCTTACTGATAGCGAGACCGAAGAGTACACCGACGAAACTCAATCCAGGAGGGCTACCAAGAGCCGGGTTCCTCTGAACAATCGAGTAACCATCTGTGATGTGTCCAAGCCAGCTCATGGCAGGTAGAAGTAGAACGAATCCGCACACTGTGAGTACACCAATCACCAAGGGCGAATTGCGCAAACGAGGGACGTCAACGAGACACAGTACCTCACACATCATTACCATGATTGTTAGTAAGAAGAGGCTCGGCAGTTTGGTGAAAGTCACAACTGGTACGAGTAAACCCCACAAGAGCAGTCGTCGGAAGAGCGGTGGCGTGGACTCAAGATTCGAGACGACGAGGCATGCAGCGGCGGCGTTCACTGCGTAGACGCCTGCACCTGACGTACCTGACCAGTCGAAGAGAGTCAGGGAGACGATTGCGAGCAGCGGAAGAGTTGCTAATGATGATGCATTCTGCATTCGTACACGACCAGCAATCAACAGCAACGACGAACACATGGAAAGTGTGTAGACCAATGGCATAGTCAACGACAACGTGAAGAATCCGGGTGGATTGACTCCAAGCTCGTCGACCAGTCCTGACCATGCGTAGGGAAGCCAGTGATACCGTGTAAAAGATATAGATCCCCACTTGGCAAGTGGCCCATCGCTCGTGAAATGTTGAGACATCATCTCAAACAAGGAGTAATCATCTGTAACAAGAAACCAGAATGGCTTTCGAAGAAGAATTGGAGCAGCGACCAGCATCAATGCGAAGACTTGAAGTGCATGTGATATCCAGCGAACACCGCAGATCTCCCGGCGGACGCTCAATCCAATGGTGAAGAATCCAATGGCTACGAGGACGAACTCTGGGTACTGCCACGACAGCGACAACGCAGCGAGGCAAAGCAAGTTGCAATAGATCCAATTGGACGACTCTGCCTCCGACTTCACTTGCCCATGTGCTATCAGTGTCGCGACTGACGCGATGCCAATGAGCCAGACCCCAATCACTGCAGGCACCCCGCGCCCAAGAAGATTGAAGATGAGAAGTGTCAGCGAGCTGCCAATGATCAGCCCCGGACCTAATACGAATAGCCCTGAAGTCGGAGAGCCCCGCAGAAGGTATCTCAGAAGAAGCGTGCCGATCGCTCCCTGACACAGAAGAGACAGGCTCTGAAATACGGCGCTTGTGACAGGCATACCCACATAGACGAGCGAGAGAAATAAAGTACATACAACGAACAAATGGTCACTCACTGGCTGACATCTCACTTCAATTTGACGTTTGATCATGAAGTCGACATCATGGCACGAAATGCAGGTTCCCTGCGTGCAATCAGCAACATCTCGCCAGACAGCGTGAGCTTGACAAGTCCTTTCCACGGAAGACTCTGCATCAGCCAGACAAGTGGTCGCATCACTCGATAGCGGTTGAGGGACTGCGCAAAAGACGATATCGAAAAAAACATGGGTAACTGGTGCTGCCCTATGACTGCAAAACCGCACGATTGAAGGAGCATCATCAACGAAGACTTCGTGAAGTATTGAATGTGCATCCCTTGATACCACCACCAACACTTACCGAGAAGTCTTGGCAGCAGTGCGTGACGGTCGCCCGTATAAATAAAGAGAAGACCGGAATCGGTAAGCAACTGATGGACTGCCGTAATCTCCTTTTGAAGATAATCGAGATGCTCGATTACACCCCACATGGTGGGGCCACGTCAAAACGCCGTTCAGTCTTCATCTCTGAAACTGGCATGCGGTGAATCCTGTGTCGGCTCGAAGCCAGGTCGGCTGCCCAGGTAGAGAGTTCGATTCGCTCGACCCGGTACCGATAGACCGCTTCATCAAGAAACATGCCAGTTGCACATCCAATGTCAATCAACGAGGACGCCTCGGGGGCATAGGTTGTCACGATTCGAAGCCACTCCTGTGCACTCCTGCGTCGTTGCGGTGCCGAATCTAGGAAGGCGTCATCGACATTCTCTTGATAAAGAGCGGCCAGGTTCGGCAACGGGTGAACGAATTGGTGTGAGCAGTTTACACATTCCACAGTTTGGTATGTCTTGCCGGTTTGAGGGGAAAAGTTGTAGTCAACGGTGGGTAATTCATCCCCCAATTCATCGTCGTAAGCCTTCTTATGATTCGGGCTATCGCATACGGGGCAGGCCGCTTGCAGGTTCTGCCTCATGATGCGTGAGTTGCGATGACAATCACGTGCGTAAAGAGGTCTCGTGGTCCGTACGAAATTGAGGTTGCGCGCAGTCCCGCCTCTGAAAGCAAGCGTCGACATCTTCGCGGCGAGCGAAACAGATTGATCTCGGGTGGGTGTAGCTGCGCAGCGGACCGATTAATAAGTCGCAAGCATCGGGCTATTGAGTGAAGCACAATGACCGTGGGCCCCCAGACCGGCGGCCAATAGAACACAGCTCTACCCATTGGTTCAAGTACTCGCTTAATCTCGGAGAATGCGGCCAGTACTTCATCGTCTGTGAAGTGTTCCATCACGCCGAGGTTGAAGACAACGCCGAACGAGGATCTGTCAAAGGGTAATTCAAATAGGTCAGCTTGTACAGCAGATCCACAAGCACTTGAAGTCCTCAATCTTTTTTGACGAAGTCGAATGGCTTCGGCCGAGAAGTCGATTGCAACCAAATTCCACTCGGTCGGAAGAAGCGAATCAATCTCTCCGGCGCCAGCTCCAAGATGCAATGCTCGGCTCCCGGGAGCCAACTCTTGCTGGACAACCTTTCTTACGCTTGGGGCGATAATTGCACGTCGATAGAAACTGGCGATTCGCCCATAGATGTGATTCGTCGCATTTTTGGTGCCCCAGTATTCGTCCCATTGATCACTCTGCTGAAGATGAGTGGATACATCGGCGGGGCTATCCATGTTTGATTTCCTTCACAAAATGTTTCGCAGCGCGCCTGAATGACAGCATGCCAGTTGCTGATCGGAAAACTTCTCGGATGGACATCTTGGAAGAGCCATAGGTACGCGCCGGCAACACGATTGGGATTTCCCTGATGACGACTCCTTGGAGGTGGAGCAAGGTGAGGCTTTCATAGAACCAAGAGTATCCATCACTCAACTCTTCGGACCAAGCTCGGGACTTCAGTGCGGAGACATGGTAAGCGCGGAATGCCCCAGAACAGTCGAATGGATTTCCGAGTATGACTCTTGTGGCCCTGTGCCCAGCGTGCGTGAGTGCACGACGCAGGAAGTTCCAGTTTTCGAGTCCACCGTCGGGCAAGAACCGGCTTCCGACCACGACCTGAGCACCATCCAACGCATTGAGTAGTCGTGGGATGTCACTAGGCTGATGCGAAAAATCGGCATCAAGGGTGACCAAGATTTCGACGTTTAGTCGCAGTGCTTCCCTAATCGCATATTTATGTGCTGAACCGATACCTAATTTCCCCTCTCGAGAGTGCAGGGATACTTGTGGGTTGCTCGCTGCAAATGCTGACACAAGTTCTCCAGTACCGTCTGGCGACTCGTCATCAATAACGATGATCTTGGCAGGCAAACTGAGGACGCAAGTCTGTTGCAGAAGAGACTGAATGTTCTCTGCCTCGTTGTATGTCGCTATCGCAATGAGAACCGGTTCCCTGTCATCTCTCATTGTGGGATGGTTACTGCAAGCTCGGGTAGAGGGAACACCAGACGTCGGCCACGAAAGCGAGGACTGTTTACAAAAAAGTCTTTAAAGTGCCACGGAAGCACGATGTAGTAGTCGAAGTCACCTGCCAACACATCCTCTTCAGGAAGTATCGGAATACCACTTCCTGGGGTGAAGCACCCAAACTTATCGGGGTTCACATCTCCAATCTGCTCAATCTCGCTCGGACCAAGATTGGCCGCCTGTAGCAATACATTTCCCTTAGTCGAGGCGCCGAGCGCCGCGAACGTCTTGCCCTGCGCAAGTTCGGCTTGCACGAACGTTTTGAGGTCGATGATCGATTGTCTAGTCGACAACCGAAACTGATTCAGCCGTCCTGACACATCACTCCAGAGATTTGACTCCTCATCTCGAAGCCGTTGAACCGCAGGTGAGATTTCAAAACGTCCTTGGTGCGCCGCTGTCACTGCAAAGCTCCCACCATTCACATCGTTCAACTCGACATCGATTATCTCGAGATCGGCAGCGCTCAAAATCCAATCGATTTGTCGCAGCCCGTAGTACTCGATGTGTTCGTGACAGATGGTGTCGAAAGCGACGCTCTCTAGCATCAACGGCAAGTAACTCTGTTCGAACACGAAAATTCCATCTGGGTCGAGGACGTCGGCAACCTGGCGCACGAATGATGTGGGATCTTCTAGGTCGTACATCATTGAAAATGCTGTGATCACCAATGCCCTCTGCCCTTGGCTGGCGCCAAGTGCCGACTCCTTCGAAAAGAAATCGCAGACCCTGATGACATCACTTGGGTAGAAATCCTTATATTTTTCTGCGGTGGGGTCTATCCCAACACGAATCGATGATGTTGGATAGAAACCAAGAGATGTTCCATCATTGCTTGCGATATCGATTACTACATCACCTGCTGCGACCGGTTGTCGCGTGAGTATCGCCTCGATCCGAGACTTGAGATGGCGAACCATGCTGGGGTTCAACCCCGATCGGTATCCGTAATTGGCGCCATACATTTCTGCTGGTTCGTAAGAGTGCGACAATTGCACAAGTCCGCAACCGTGGGTGGCTGCACAACGAACGAGACGGAGCGGACCCTTGGGGAGATCGGGATGTTGTTGGGTGCGCGGAAAGACACCCGTTAGGTACTGGATGCCGAGGTCTAAAACCTCTTCAAGCATCTCCCCGTCACAGATTCGGCACCGTGATGCTGGGACTGACATCATGTTCATTCTGGCAGTTTTCGACCGGAGTCGATGGCGGGACAAGACTGGAGTCAGAAACGACGATTATGGGTTCCGATGCGGGGATCTCTGTCGTAGACGCATAGGGAGTGTAAAGGGTCGAGGTGGCGGAGACATTTAACTCAAACTACACTTCGATGCGTTGTGGCGAATACCATCTCGGATTTCGGTGAGCAGTGGAGACGCTTCCCAGACCCTCCGGATGACCATCACTCTTCTGATTTACTCTTTAGAGACATACACAATGAGCTAGTTGATCCACAGCTACTCGAGGGCAAACGAGTTCTTGAGGTGGGAAGTGGGTCTGGACGAATTCTTGAGATGTTGCTCCGCTATAAACCGAACGACCTTGTTGGACTTGAACCGTCTCAGCAAGCCCATCTTTTGCGCGAAAGATTCAATGGATTTCCACAGGTCTCGATAGTCCATGCAGATGGCACTCATCAGTTTCAAGGTGAATTTGACTTCATTTTTATTGTTGGAGTACTACACCACATTCAAGAACCTTCGCCGGTGCTCCACAATCTCCAAAGGTTACTTTTGCACGACGGAACACTCTTCGTCTTGGTCTATGGTCGCGAAAACGATATGGAATCGATTGTTAAAATGCTTAGTTTGTTGCGGAAACTAACCACAAAAGTCCCCGATTTTCTTCTAGAAGGCGCGAGCGCCTACATCACTGTATTGTTGGGGTTTTATTGGACGCCAGTGCGATTATCTGGTCTCCACCGCCTCCCGCTCACTGCTTATCTTGAGAAGGTTTTTATTGGTTGTTCATTTCGGAAACAGGTTGAGATTGTTTTTGATCAACTCAACCCAGAGTGTGCGAGATTTTATACGGAGATTGAACTTGTAAGTCAGCTCAAAGAGTCAGGATTCTCACATGTTTCAGTTGTGAACTGTCACAAGTACTCGTTGAGTGCTGTTGCAAAGAAGTAGAGCATGAAGAAACAGTCCGAGGCTGCTTGTGAAGGTTTTTCTCAGCTAGCAGCTTCGGGAATCGCGATTCTGGCAGTTCTTTGTACTCTCTTGATTTCTCAAACGGATCTCTCATTGCACGACGGTTTTTGGTGGATGTCGCTTGTTCTGCAGTGGATAGCTGGAGTAAAATTTCTTGATTCTCTTCTAGGAACTTTCCCACATTGTGCTGTCGAACGTCGCGTACTGGGGCTTATTGTCGGAATAGCTGTTTATTCTTTTGTCTATCAGATTTTGATTGCTGCTACGGAATCTATGACACAAAGTTGGCTTGGCACTCACCTAGTAATGGCACTGGCGACATATTTCGTTGCAAGAAGCATCAAGATCCCAGGAGTTAGCAGCGCACCAGAGGTATCAATTGGGACACGGTTACAACATTCGTTGGTTCTCGGCTGTGTATTGCTTGTGCTTGGCGTGACGGAATTGCGCTCCTTGTTTCCGCTCGGAACTGGGATGGTAGGTTTTTCATTACTCACCAGAATTCAGCGAACCAGTAAAGCGCCACTCTTGACGAGACTTTCTCGCAAGGCCGGGACTGCGATTTTTTTGGCTGGATTTATTACGACACTCTGTATAAATGTTCTTGTCGATCGGCCGTTTGGTCGACATTGGTGGGTCACCAGCAACGACTTGCAAACCAGTTTGACTCATGCGGTGAGTCTCAGTAGGAGTGGAATGTGGAATGACCTGAGAATGGTCGGACACAAACAAACTCATCATTGGAGCATTACTGGATGGTCAGGAATGAATTGGCCCTTCGGAGCGCTTGAGACTGGAATAGGCGTACATTTGAAACTTTTGCTCGCTGGTCTGTTGGTAGGTGCCATGTCGACCCTTGTGAGCAGGCTTGCAGATAGTTGCTCACGGATTCGGGTGAGCGACTTTTTCGCAAGCGCAATTGGTTTAGTTTTCTTCTATCGAGTTGGATGGGATTCGCATTCATCAGTGTTTGGACATTCTCTGTTCTTGGTTACCCTGGCTTTACTTCTCGATTCCACGCAACCAAAGAATCATCGGCGCGGGCGTTTCCCCCTGTTGCTAATTGTGTGTCTGACTGCGACGTGGGCCAATGCGCTCAACCTTCCACTCATCGTTCTCTTCGCCACCTTCAGGTACTTCTTGCGCAGCCCCATCGTGCAATCAATTAGAAAACTATTTCGAACTCCTCATGATGATTTTCGGCGACTGATTCTGATTCTGCCTTCGTGTTTTGTCGCTTGGATCGTCTTATTCACTCCATCAGCAAAACCACGAGCATTCTTGATCGAATTGCTGCAGCCGCGAGATTTTCTTTTCCCGGGCCTTGCGAGGCGTCTGCCTCACGGATTTCTTGGTGAGATCACAGCACCAGTAATCATCGAATTGGTCACACAGTCTTACTTGGTTGCCTGCCTCTGTCTCGGTATTGCCTACCTGAGATCAAGAAAAATCTACGGAGGATCGAGTTTGCCGCTTTTTGGATTCTCACTCTTCATTCTGTGTCTTCCGTTGGCATTAAGTGTTGATGGCAGCACAGAAATCATAAAAATCCGATTTGTCGGACAGCTTTGCACAGCTGCATTCGTAGCGGTCATGTGTAGATTTGTGTTTGCGACGTCCTTTGAGAAGTCCAACACCAAAAAGTGGCGCATACTCGCTGTCTCTGCGGTAATTATGGTGATCATGTTCTCACTGAGTTTGCGGATATCACTTGGTGCATACGATCCCCAAAACTTCCTCCGCGAATCATTCAAGTGGAATCAGATCTTCGTCGCACTGTCACCGCTAATCGCAGTTATCAGCCTCATCATTTTCCGGGCGAAGTTGTCTGAATACGTGAGTTCTCTAACTTTTGTCGCAGTGGTCATTGGTCTGGCGGCCGGCGGATCTGTGGGTTACCAGATCGCGGAGTTCGGGCAGAGACGCGAAATAGCGTCCACCCAGCTCGAGTTCGAGAAATGGCAGTTACGCCTAATGCCGGATGCAGTCGTTGAAGTTGGAAATTGGATTCGAACTAACACACCGTCAGAAGCGATAATTGCGTCAAATTACTTTTGTGACATCGGCCGGGAGTGCCCAAGCGACATCCCGTTGACGTCCTTAAGTGCAGCCGACATTTGGAAAAATCAGAAAGCCGATCAGAGTAATCTCGTTGCTTATTCCCAGCGTCAATTTCTAGTCCAATCACCTCGCCATCTCTGGGGGAACGCATTGATGCCAGACATTGCGGTCGAGCGAGTTCGAGCATCTCTGGATTTTGCAGCCTCACGGAATAGTTTGCGTCAGCTTGTAGAAATGGGCGTTACGCATTTCGTATTGGACTTGGACTCGAGTCCGAAGACAGATCTTGGAGGCTGGCCGAGGCCGATATTCCTAAACGAGCGCTTCGGAGTTTTTGAAATTTATAGTCCGTAGTCAAATTTCAGTTGTCGTGACGAGAAACTAATGTTGACCAAGCGGAAGGTCAGTGCGTCATCTGCCGATACTTTTGCCCCGAACTGTAATGAGCGTAGCGAGATTCGCGATGGTCAATGAAGATTACAGATTGAGCATGAGTTAATCTTCGGTACATGGACTTACGCGCCTCTCATGCGGAATCAACACTCGATGTAAGTGTGGTGATTCCGGTGTTCAACGAAGAAGGCAGTTTGCAAGAGACAATCAAAGAAACCACATTGGCTTTGAAAGAGGTAGCAGGTTCGTGGGAGATAATTGCAGTCGACGATGGAAGTACTGATGCTTCGAGTGCGATCTTAAGGGAATTGCACTCTCAGGATTCGCGAGTCAAAATCGTGAGTCTTCGAGCTAATTTCGGACAGGCAGCTGCTATGGCAGCAGGTGTTCACTTGGCGTCGGGATTGGTTTTAGTGACTCTCGACGCCGACGGACAGAACGATCCCTCAGAGATTCCGCGACTCCTCCGGGAACTGAACCGCGGTGCAGATCTAGTTGCAGGATGGAGAAAAGTGAGGCACGACACACTTCTTCGTCGAGTCCCGAGCCGAGTTGCAAATTGGATAATTGCGAAGAGTACCGGCATGGAATTGCATGATTATGGATGCACCCTGAAGGCCTTCCGCACGGAAATCATTAAAGAAGTCTCGCTCATTGGTGGAATGCATCGAATGATCCCGGTACTTGTGAAGCGAAACGGAGGTCGAATCACTGAGTTGGCAGTCAATCATCGACCGCGTATCACAGGTTATTCCAAGTATGGCCTTTCCCGTACACCTAGAGTAATCGCGGATCTACTCGTTGCCCGATTTCTCTTGGCGGGAACTAGTAAACCGATGTACCTGTTCGGGACATTCTCACTTTTTGGGCTTGTGACCTCTGTTAGTTCTGGCAGCCTGGCGTTTTATTTCAAATTTGCTGGCCTAAAGGACTTCGTTGAAACCCCCTTACCGCTCATCGCAATCTTCTCACTGATGTTCTCATCACTCACATTCTTGTCGGGCCTGCTTGCCGAATTACTTGTAAGAGTTTATTTTCAACAGGTCGGCCCTCCACATAAAATTCGATGGACGTTGGGTATATAAGCATGTGCGGAATCGCTGGGTTCTTTGGTGTGGGCCGTTTTAGCGATCTAGTTGCTATGACGACATTGATGCAGCACAGAGGCCCAGACGGCGAAGCTTTTTTCGTGGACAGTAATCAAACTATGTATCTGGGACATCGGAGACTAGCAATTCGAGATCTTGCAGGCGGATCACAGCCGATGGTGAGTGACGATAGGCGATATGCAGTCGTCTACAACGGAGAACTTTACAACGATGGCGCAATTCGCCAAGAGCTCGAGTCCGTGGGTCATGAATTCGTAACTGCGAGTGATACTGAAGTACTTCTGCGGGCCCTGATTCAATGGCGACTTGATTGCCTCGAAAAACTAGATGGTCAGTTCGCTTTTTGTTTCGTTGATACGCATTCCCGCGAGGTATTGATGGCGCGCGATCGATTCGGCGAAAAGCCCTTGTTCTGGTCACAGCAGCCAAACGGGATTCTTTTCGCATCCGAATCGAGTGCTCTGGCTTCACATCCTTGGGTAACTCCGAAACTTGACGAACTTGCCTGTACTCGTTACCTGCTCATGGGCTATCTGCCTCCTCCCTACTCGATCCTTAGCGGTGTCGAGCAAGTTCGACCAGGTTTTGCAGTTCATTTTCGTACATCAAACTTGTCGGACGTAGGACAAACCAGATTTGCGCAGCCGTGGAATGGCAAACTCGCGATGTCCGCGAGGAATCAGAGGCGAGCTGATCTAGACATGGCCCATATACGCGCTTCGGTTGATTCTCGTCGGGTAAGTGACGTGGCAACTGGGGTGCTCCTAAGTGGTGGAGTTGACTCAACCCTCGTGACCCTCGGTGTCTTAGGTAATGCCATTACTCCGTCGACATACACGATCGGATTTGAATCGAAAACCTTTGATGAGTCATCTGAAGTCAGAGAGTTCGTCGCGGAACGTCAAATAAAACATCACCAAAAGATCCTTGGAACTCTGTTCGACGAAGATATTCAGAGGATTGTAAGTACCTTAGACGAGCCAATAGGTGATCCCTCGTATGTTCCCACTTTTGAAGCTTTCAAACTGGCATCGGCAGACGTTAAAGTTCTGCTCACTGGAGACGGTGGAGATGAGCTCTTCTTTGGCTATGAGCCGTTTCGGGCTTACATATTCTCAAGGTGGGTTGAACGATATGTCCCCAGGAGATTAGCACTTGTCGTTTCAAACTTACTCAGAAGGCTTCCTCGATCTGGAAGCTACATGAATCTGCTGGACGTTGTTGAGCGCTTCATTGATGGCCTCGCGAGTTCTGGGCGACTACGTCCACTGATCTGGATGTCAACACTTCGCACCAATGATTGGAAGAGATTCTTCACCAACAATCCCACAAAAGAAGTTGTTTTTCAAGACTTCTTGGAGTGTGAAAATGAGGTCAACTGTGAATCACTTCGAAGGCTGTTCCTCGAGACGTATCTGCCCGGGAGCATATTCGCAAAGTCAGATACTGCAGCAATGGCAAATAGTGTCGAATCGAGAGCAGCGTTGATGAGCCCAGAAATCGTAGATATCGCCATGAATCGTCTCGCAAGCGATGAAATATCAATCCTGCGAGGGAAGCGTTCACTGCGCCGTCTCGTTATCGAACAAGGAGAGTCTTCTGTCGCCAAGAGAAGGAAACACGGATTTGCTTTTCCGATCTCAGGATTCTTCCAACATTCAACTATTCCGGCACCATTGGTACATCTCGCGACCGTGGACAACGAGGCAATCGGCAAGGCATGGAATGATGCGAGAGCCGGAAAACCAAGACATGTCCAGTTTCTTTGGGCGGTTTTTGCGTTAGTCAACTCACGTGCATATCGGGTCGCAACTTCCACGAAATCGGACTTGCACTAACTTCAGAACGTAGTCGTCTTATTTCGGAAAACCAATTGTGATGCCACCGTGGTCAGGCTGATAGCACGAAGATCTTAAGACGGAAACAATGCCAGAATCGCGCCGCCTCCGAGCACGGCTAGTGCAAATCCCCATGCCGGCGAGTGATCAACCAGCAGAACGCCGGTTGCACCTAGGCAGATGAGTGAGTCCCTGGAGAGTGGTCCCTCCTTGGATCTCGGATGCAATCGGCGCAACTGTGCGTGGCAATCAAAGATCAGAAGAGCCACACCTGCAGTGACTTTCGCGGTGCTTGGGTTTACCAGCTTGCTTACTTGAAGTGCGATAAGTGCTTGGTTAGCAACGACTAAAACCACCAAACCAGTACTAGTACGAAGCGTCGGTGGTAACGAAACCGAGAGTTTGCGCTGAAACATTGACCCGTATCCAGCGGCGCTTAACATCACGATGACGCTCCAGAATGCAAACAATAGTGATCCACCCGCGTAGTGAACTAGCAGTGGCATTAACACCATTGCCGGACTGAATGAGTCACGGTTATTCAGCGTGAAACTTGTGATGAGCCGCTTCATTCACTACGAGAAGGACACCTTTGATTCAGTGGAGTATTCCAGAAAGAAAGGGCGATCAAAGAGATTTTGCTGGCACCCTGATGAATGTGCGTCGTCCTCTGGATGCCATTGCACGCCGACCACCCACGCGCAGTTGTGATGCTCAACTGCCCCCACAACACCGTCTGGCGCCCGAGCGGTGACGGCGAGATCAACCGCAACTTCCTTCAGGGCTTGATGATGAAACGAGTGTGAGTGTTCGGGTGAAAGGGTCCTCATCTCCTCCGCTATTCGTGATCCTGGCTCCAGCGCAATCGGGTGGTACGTGTCCCAGTGGCTTTCACGATCAGACAACACGTCACCCCAGTGTTGGTGAAGTGTTCCGCCGAGTGCAACATTCAGTACTTGAATTCCGGGACAGATCGCGAGCACCGACTTGTTGAGGCGAACAGCCTCTCGCACGACCGCAATCTCGAAGTCGTCATGAGCAGGTACGATGCCGTACACCGTGTAGGTGCGCTGCGTTTCGCCGTATCGGTTCGGTTCGATGTCTCCTCCGCCCTGGATGAGTACTCCATCAGACGCAGCAACGAGTTCACCTACCTTCACGATGTGTTCTTGAAGAGGCGCAACCGTGTTCGCGACACCTCCTGCTCTTGCAATCGCTGCTGCATATTTGAGCCCACTTGAGTAGCTGTCGCCATGAACTCCTGTCGCGCCCGATGTCAGTTTTCCTGGTAGGAGGATCTTGGCTGTCACAGCCCGAACTCTTGGCGCACACTTGGTTGCAGTGGCACTACGACGTCTTCACCGTGCCGCCCAGCCTCACCGCAATTGCGACGAACGATGTCGGACCGCAGGCCATGGTCGGTAAGCGACTCTT
>Ga0194123_10004328_pt1 | contig 16141 bp, 16 predicted proteins | sample TA2MahsurfametaG_5_FD_155479 | JGI IMG/M metagenome (GOLD analysis project Ga0194123, IMG submission 155479) | Freshwater microbial communities from Lake Tanganyika, Tanzania - TA2015023 Mahale A surface | ecosystem: Environmental > Aquatic > Freshwater > Lake | place: Tanzania: Lake Tanganyika... | reverse complement strand
TGCGCTCAAAGACCTTCTGAGCACCCTTGCGCTGGAGGGCACCTTGATCCAGGCGGATGCCCTGCACACCACGCAAGCGTTTTTCGCTGGTGCCTCGCCAAGGGGGCCGACGTGCCTCTGACGGTGAAAGGCAACCAGAAAACCCTGCACCGCCAGATCCAGTGCCAGTTCCAGGGCAAGCGTCACATCCCGTTCACCGCACGGGCTAAACGGAAAAAGCATGGCCGGGACACCATCTAGGAGATGCGGGCCAAGGAAGCTCCAGATCACATCTAGGCGAACTGGCCTGGCGTGAGCTGGATCATCGAGATGATCACCACCACCGTGACCATCTGAGGCCATCAGGTGCCACGGCCCCACTGCTTCCTCACCAGCCTGCGGACCAAGCCAGAAGCCCTGCTACGACTGATCCGCCAGCGCTTGTCGATCGAGAACGACTGGCATTGGCCGCGGGATACGCAGCTGCATGAGGACGCTCACCGCTACGCCAACCGCAACGGAGCGCCTCTGTTTTCGTTCCTACGCACGGTGGTGATGAACCTGCTCCGCAACGGCGGCTACCGATCAGTGCACGCAGGCCAGCAGCAACTGAGCCACGACATCAGGGGAATGCTCGCTCTTGGAGGCGTGGCCACGAGCACGACATGAAATGACTTTTAGGTGGCCCTGGGAAGGCGGGAATAAACCAGGCATCTTCCACTCCGACCAGGGCTGTCAGTTCACCTCCGCTGATTTCGTGGGCAAGGTGCGGGGAGAGGGAATCAAGATCAGCTGGTCAGGCCGGAAGCGCTGCTACGACAACATCCTGGTGGAGAGGTTGTGGCGCACGGTCAAATACGAGGAGGTGTATCTGCATGCCTACAGCGATGGCTGGAAGGCTGAAATCAGCCTTGACCGATTCCTGTGGAGGTACTGCCATGTAAGGCTGCACAGCTCTCTGGAAGGCAGAACTCCCCATGGGGTCTACAATGAGATTGAACCCTGTTCCTCCTACCCGGTGATAACGATGTCAGGGTCTGGAACTGTCCAGTAAAAGGCACCTACTTAAAGGGGACTTGGAAATTGCAAACAGTAAGTTAGTGAATGCAAGAAGTCTGCAATAGTATAAGTCAACAAAAAGTGTCCGTTGCCGTTATGCATTCATGGAGGTTATTAAAAGTACCTAATGTTACCTTTTGAGAAGACAGATCTCCCATAAGCGTGATGAAATATGGATGTATATCTGAAAAAGTAAAGGAAGAATAACTGTCTGACAAAAGGCAAAGAATATCTTGAGTAATCTCTGAGGCTGTCAACTCACGGAAGGAGAAGGGAGCTATGCACCAATCCCTGAACAAAGCATGAATGAAACTCTTGGCAGTAAGACGCTTTTGATAAACGGAATCAACATGTATATGTTTTAGACTGAGAATCTTGCCAACATGAATAAAATCACCAGTAACAAGGGTCGTGGCATTAAGAAGAAGGGAACGTAGACCATACAGCTCTTGAGCAAAATGACCAGGACCGGAAGTTGTCGAAATAAGCAGTAAAGCGTCATGTAAAAGTGTCTGCTCATTATATATTAAGCTTTCATCATTTGGTAGATCAATTACGCCACTAGATGCAGGTACAGGATAGCCCGAGGCTCCAATCCGTAGTAATCGCTTAGAACTAAACAACGAGAGGCAACCATCAACTAGTGCATCAATAGAAGAATCCCTCCAGGATAGATGTGGCTGCCCCTTGTAGGCACTATCACGATTATGAAGGAGAATGAAGTTCTGAAACTGACTACGGTTCGGTTTACTTGCTGGAGGGGCTTTTGAAAGTTGAGGTAGGCGGGTATGGGTAATTGTTATCTGAACAGACGGGAGACATCTCCTGTACATAGAGAGATATTGGGGGCTCGGCGATTGATATGTGTTTGAAACTAAAGATGCAGCAAGAAGTGAAATTCGGTCCCCATATAAAGAAAACTCATGCAATAGTTCAGTAGGTGGTAGATTGATAGATGCTGAGGAAATATCGATGTCATAACAAGAGGCAGAGCAGAGATCCGCAAGGTAGCGAATATGAACAGAATTTGCTGAAAACTGAGGGATTGTGAATAAGGAAAGTTTGAATGTAGTAGAAGTCGCGGCAAGCCAACCGGAACATAAAGAGTGAAAGATATGCGCGTGTGAAACTGATAAAAGGGGGCTAAAAAGAAAATGGCGCCTCTTCTCTAAGCCGATGAAATACTGGTACCTCGATAAAACGTCAATTTCAGATATAGTGTAAGGAATACAGGGAGTGGCCAGAGTCGAAGAAAGCTCACGATTTGAACATATTAACCAGCCAAGCAAATGAATACAATTATGTTCTAAGAATAACTTTTCAAGCAAACTCAAGGGAACAAGGGACCAGGATGTATACTTTTCAGGATAGAAGAAATTGAGATGTGTATATAGCACCGGCAGATGCATCAGGAGGTCTACATTGTCCGTAGAGTTTTCAATTGTTTGGACAAATCTGATTATCGATGATACTGAAGGGTTAAGGAGATCAGGAATCGTATCTACTTCTGAGGAAATGAACAGTTCATGAAAAATAGTGTCATTCTTTAATACAGACCCAATATAATGGAAATAACGCATGAACAGAGACGTTGAAGCGGCCCTTCGAATAGTGTCAGTGGATGTGAGCATATTGTATATTAGGTTTTAGCCCACATGTGGGAAGTATTAAGACTATGGCAGGTTACATTCTCGCAGGTCTTGCATATACTATAGTTAGAGTCTAAATCTAGATTCGAAGAAATAACTTTTCCAAGCTCGTTTGACTCAAATAACTTATAATAGCCATCGTGAATATTGCCCAAAGGATGCTTTAATCCATAGTCCATGCAGCAGAGGTAGACATTGCCTCCGGGAATGACGACATTTCTGTCATAAAAGGGTGTCGAGCTACATGATATTGTACATTTCCATTGTTGAGGCTCATGTAGATCACCTTCGTTTAGTTTGTCAGTATTAAGAGATCCAGCACGTCTACCGGCAATAAAGACAGACTTTGGCAACTTATGTTGGATATCTGGCCATTTAGGATGGGATCTGAGTAGATTTAAGACGCCAGAGTGTATGTTTGCTGATTTACTCATTGTCATTGCTGTGGATAGTGGATTAAGTAGGGCACCAACAAGAACATCTATGTATTCGTCATTTAAGCGGAAGCCGGGCATATTGTTATGATCATCAGGCAAGTGAACAGTGAATATTACAAGCTGTCCTTTAGAGGTAAGGTAGTTGATTACACTATTGTCTATGGTTGTAGCTCCCTGTAATGTTGTGTAGAGTGCGACATTGTTGGGCCTAAGAGATACATGCTTAAGGAAGTTGGTAAAGTCGGGGTTACTGAATGGTTCACTGAAGCCAGAAAAGTCAACTCTTACATGCTGAGGTATGATTTGAAGTATGGATTTAAACTCCTCGAGACTCATCCTTCCACGCTTTATACCTGATTGCTTCGCATTCTCAATAAGTGTGTCCTGTGGACAGAATGTGCAAGCCAGTGGACAGCCAAGGGAAGTAGTGATCTCTAGGGTGGTCATAGTGGAAGTGCGATAGCATCACTGTACAGGTTCATGTAAATCCATGGGGCAAAATTCCGGAAACAGTAAGAGCAGAATCCTTTGGACAAACGCAGGCGCTCCTCTGTTTGTAAAACACTTTGGTCTAAAGAGGCGTTTCGAATACCATAGAGAGCTCATGATCTCGGCATATATTAATAGTATCAACTCATTCCTGACACCTCCTGTTCACGGGAGTAATCACTTGACTTGTGAGATAACTTATCCGCTATTAAGCCCTATCACACGACATGATATAAATGCTGAACAAGAATATCTTGAATGCCTACAGGAACTACACAGATCAGTTTCGGCCTCTTGGATTGAATTCCCACTGTACGCTAAAGAAGCTTTAATAAATAATAACAGTATTACTTCGCCAATTCTAGAGCGGATAGGAACTCTTTTAGATGTAAGTATTCCCAGTTCCGAATATAACGATGTCTATTGTGAGATGAAGGGGCTAATCTACGGAATGGAGGCACTCATAAACAAGATAATCGCAAAAGCATCGGAGTTAAAACCAACATCAAGTATGTTATTTAGCCATGCTGACTTCGGCTTACATAATTGTGTGAGGGACGAGAAGGATAAACTCCTTATCATAGATCTTGAATACTCAGGTTTGGACTCTCCGGTTAAGCAGCTTTACGACTGTCTGTTAAGCCCACGTTGCAGCTTTAGTAAGATTATGCAATCAGCTCTCAGGAAATACTTTATAAGCATAATTAGTGACACCGATAGGGCAAACCTATCAACATATGGAGGTGCATTTGCCGTCAAATGGATGCTTATTGTCCTAAATGAATTCATTCCGGAAAATTGGGCAAGGAGAGTTCTTGCTAACTCTGAAAGGCGATGGAGAAGACAGGAGATACTGAGGGGCCAACTAGGAAAAGCCAGGACATACGCTAAGATTGCAGCATCCCTCATTGCAGGATTGAGCCTTGTGCCAGAGATTAGCGAGAGCGAGAGAGCTGAGCTATCGAAGCCGTATTGATATATTAACAACAGTCTATCAAAAAAAGGGTGGACATTTAGGTGGGTCGTTGAGTCTTGTGGACTTAATTTCAAGCTTTTACTCAAGTTTGGCGAAGGATACTGAATTAATACTCAGTAAAGGCCATTGTGTTCTTGCATGGTTAGCCGTATTAAAAAACATTGGGTCGATAACTGAAGTTCAGTTTGCTAGCTATTACAAGGATGGAGGTTTGTTTGGTGGTCACCCGAAAAAGTTCTCAGTGCCTGCAATTACATGGAGTACAGGCTCATTAGGTCATGGTCTGGCTGTGGCTTGTGGGAAAGCATTCGCAAGTCGCAACAAGACATTTGTATGTATATTGGGAGACGGCGAAACTAACGAAGGCTCTGTTTGGGAAAGTCTAATGTTCCTAAGCCAACATCAGCTAACAAATGTCCTGGTCATTATTGATAACAACAAAAAAGAATCGCTTGATCTTACTAACAATATAGTGGGGATAGAGGGCTTTGTTAGTTCGCTAAAGGCTACAAACCTGGATGTAGCGGCTGTTAACGGTCACGATCACGACTCGTTGATAAGAATGTATGATAAGTTTATTGAAGGTCAAGATACAATATTAAGACATCCAATGTTGATTCTTGCGGATACAGTAAAAGGTAAATCAGTTTCATTCATGGAAAACGACCCGAAATGGCATCACCGTAAACTAACGCATGAAGAATTTCAGCTTGCCCTCGCTGACGTTGAACGTAATTCATGAGAAACTCCTTTGCACAACAGCTTGACTCTGCAGCATCAGAGGATAGCTCCATAAGACTACTTGTTGGTGACATTGGTTACAGGGTGTTCGATACATTTAGGGAGAATCATCCTGAAAAGTTTCTGAACTGTGGGATTGCAGAGCAGAACATGATCGGTTTAGCGGCGGGCATGGCGTCTGAAGGGTTGAAACCAGTTGTTTATACAATTATACCATTTCTAGTAATGCGTGCATTTGAACAGATTCGCGTTGATATCGGAATCAATAACACTAATGTAATTCTTGTGGGGGTTGGAGCGGGCTTTGCATACGACAAGTTAGGCCCTACACACCATGCATATGAAGACATAGCACTAATGCGCTCGATTTCAAACCTCAACGTATACCTGCCCTATGACGGACCCACAGCTAAGATATGCTTAAAAGATGCCTTATTACAACAGTCGGGGGGAACTCCTAGTTATATTAGACTTTACAAGGGTGGTGAACCAGATATTCCTTGCATAGAGAAGTTTGATCACTCGATTGATCTAGTTAAAAATAGCAAGTCATCTAAAGTAGTAGTAACACATGGTTGCATAATATCCATGGTGATGGATAAACTAGAAAGTGCAGAAAACGATTTTAGTGTATATGCACTTAGAAAGTTGAATACAGCAGCTGTAGACAGCCTTCTTTTTAAGATTTGTTCAAGAGTAGATGCAACAATCCCAACCGTCATTGTTGTTGAAGAGGCTTATCGTTGTGGTTCACTTTACTCAGAAATAGCAATGAGAGCACATGAGCTGTCCATTAGAGTTGACCTGAAAGGCTGCCACATAGATAATCATTATATCTTTGACATAGACGAAAGAAGTTCGCTCATTAAAAAATACACACCGATAGATGAGGTGATTCTATGAAAGTATTAATCACAGGGGCTACAGGTCTAGTTGGAAGAAGAGTCTACAAAATGGCGCACAAGCGTGATTTTGATGTTATAACCTATGGAAGATCCCGTCCTCTGTCATCAATTGGCGGCTCACATTGTTATCATATTAATGAACTTAAGTCAGATGTTGATCTAATTATTCACTGCGCTTCGGCAACTCCATTTAATACTCCGCTGGACATGTGTATGTCATTGAATGAGGAAATTGATATGGAGTTAGTAAATATAATCGGAAAAACAAAGCCAGCAGTTGTAGCATACCTTTCAACAATGGCTGTATATGGTGACATCCGCTCTGAACTTGTTGATGAGCGTTACGTCCCGTTAAATACTAATATTTATGGGGCGTCAAAACTAAAGGGTGAAATACTCCTTCAAAAAATATGTAAGACTAGTTCTGTTGGTCTTACTATTCTGCGCCTTCCTGGTGTAGTAGATAAGGATATGCACAACATCTTCTTTAAACGCTGTTATGACTCACTTTATAGTGGGCATGTTATACGTGTTCGCTCAAGAGATGCAGGTTTTAACAATGCAATATTAGCAGATGACGTCTTTAAAACGGTTATGCAGATAGTACGAGACGGTAACGGTGGTATCATAAACCTACACTCTGCTGATACACTCACTATAGGTGAATTTCTTGAGCTATTTGCTAAACTTATAGGAAGAACCATCAATGTAGTCTGTGATGAGAGCTGTAGTCCATCGTTTACAATTGCGAACTCGTCTTATGAACTTGATACAAGTAGTTGCCTGAGTGATATAATATCAACATATCATACGCGTCTTAACTGTGATTGACATTGTGACTGAAAGCATAAAAACTCAAATCAGAGAGCTGGGATATACAGTTTTTGATATCCCTATCATCGAGGAAGTTTTTCGCTTTCATGATGTAGTCACCTCAACTTTAGGGGTTCAGGACTTAAGCTTGCTGCACAAACATTTAGACAGCACAAAAGTAAATGCACTGCGACTTGCCTGCTTTTCTGCTCTCAACCGCATAGAATCGTGGGAAATACTGTATTCTAGCTTATTTGAGCCTGCTATTAAGTGCCTTATCGGCCCGGATGTTGCGATTCAAAGCAAGTTGAATCTTTCCATCCAAATGCCAAGTGACCAGACGTCAGTACTACAGATGCATACAGATACTCTTGCAGGTCAGTCAGTATTCGAGTTAGTGTGTTGGCTTCCACTTACAGACGCAAGTTACACAAACTCAATGTACATCTTCGAACCAAGTATATCTCATGAAATCCTTAAGGAGCTGCCTCGATATGAATCTCTGGGTATGGATGGCTTATTCAATAAATATCAACATCTTGCAAAGTTTTTAACGGTAAATTTTGGACAAGCACTGGTCTTTTCTCCAACACTATTCCATGGCAACATACTAAACCAATCAGGAACCACCCGTGTAAGTATCAACTGCAGGGTAAAGAACGTATTTTCACCTGAGTCCAGGTCTGGTGAAAGGAGGCTTGGCTCGTTCTACAAACTTCTAACGTTATCGCCACTATCCGAGCTTGCACTGGCTTACCGTGATGACCTGATCTGTTTTTCATGAGAGTTGTTGGATATGTAACGTCTAGGTCGATTGGTGACTTGTGCATACCTGTGCCAGCGCAGAATTCTTGCCTTCGCGAGTATGCCAGATCGATTGATGCAATCTATGTGCTACCACCTCTTGAGCACGTCATAACTGGCTCCTATATGCAGCTTTATACTGCAGTGAACATGGCACACCAAGAGGACACTATAGCAATGTATTCAATCATGATGATGCCAACATCACTTAATAGGCTGCAGAGCATCTTCGCTTTATCAGAATCGAAGAATATTAGCTTCTATTTCATTCTGGAATCAAGAAGGGTGGTTACTATTGACAACTTTCTATCAGAGTTTAGATCATATGAGCTTCGCAACCTGCTTGACCTCAATGGGTATCTTGATGTAGAGTTATTAAGGTCGCTGTTCTATGATGCCCGAAAAGAAACTATTGAATCGTTATCCTAAGACGGCAAGGAATAACTTATTAGAATCAAGGGATTCGGTGTTGCCTGAGGACCGCAGACTTGCCAGAGAATTTGATTACGAATATTTTGATGGCCCACGTAGGCTAGGGCTTGGTGGTTATAGGTATATCAAGGGTTTCTGGAGGGATGCAGTCGAAGACATTGCTACATACTACTCAATGGGAAATAGTTCTTCTATCTTGGACGTGGGCTGCGGGAAAGGCTTTACTCTCTTTGAGTTCTCAATGCTTTATCCAAATATAAGATTAAGGGGTCTAGAGAAGTCACAGTACTGCATTAACAACTCATTGCCAGTTATACGCCCCCACATAGACTTAGGTTGCTGTTCTTCATTGCCATACGATTCCAATTCATTTGATGTTGCAATTTCGATAGCAACCATACACAACCTAGATATTATCGGCGTGAAGCGTTCTCTTCGAGAACTTATGCGTGTGAGCAAGCGATCATTTGTAAAAATCAATGGTTACCGTACTGAAAAAGAAAGAATTGCCCTGCACAGATGGAACCTTGTCGCCGATACAATCCTATCTGTTTCCGAGTGGGAAGCCCTCTTTGACGAAGTATGCTATGATAGAGATTGGGAGTTTTTTGTACCGTAGAAGAGATGATCAAGGTTTTAATAATCGGTGGTGGTTTTGCTGGATGTGCAGCTGCTGATCAGTTTTCTGGTGGCGAAAATAAGTATGACGTTACACTTGTTGAGAAGTCACAGTATCTTGGGGCTGGGAATCGTACGCAATACTATGGTGGCCATCCCTACACATTTGGCCCCAGGCATTTCCTTACTCAAGAGCCGCGAGCATATGAATATTTAAATGCTATTACTCCTATTCGGTTGTGCCCAGAACACCAGTTCATTACTTATGTCGAAAAAGACAGTAACTTCTATAACTTTCCAATTAACAAAGACGATATACCAAGGATGCCCGATAAAGAACAGATTTATCATGAACTGTCAATTCTGAAAGGCCCATCAGAGGTTTACGATTTCGAGCAGTACTGGATAGCCAGCGTGGGTGAAACACTTTACTCAAAGTTTGTACGTGACTACAATAAAAAGATGTGGTTGATCGAAGATAATTCACTCTTTGATACATTCAAATGGTCGCCAAAAGGTATTGCTCTTAAAGAGGGGCCGAGGGCTGCATGGGATACGGCAATCTCGGGATATCCATATGATCCAAGTGGATATAACTCATTCTTTGACTATGCGACAAGAAATTGCAAAGTTCTTCTCAAGACGTCATTAGACATCTTTGACATACCAAGAAAGCGTGTATTTTTTAAAGGAGAGTGGAACTCATATGATATAATTATAAATACAATCTCACCATCTGATCTTTTTGACAACATCTATGGTGAACTTCCGTTTATTGGTAGAGACTTGATAAAGTTTGTACTTCCTAGTGAGAATGTGTTTCCTGAGGATGTTTACTTCATATATTTTGCAGGCTCTGAGCCATTTACACGTTTAGTTGAGTACAAAAAGTTCACAAGACATGAGTCACCACATTCACTAATAGGCATGGAGATTCCCTCATTAAATGGAAGACACTATCCTCTCCCAATGAAAAAATGGCAAGCAGTTGCTGACCTGTACCTGCAACTGCTACCGCAGGACGTCTTTTCCATAGGAAGAGCCGGATCGTATCGCTACGAAGTAGATATTGATGATTGTATCATACAAGCTTTAGAGATAGGCTCAGGATTGTAGGTGAAGGCAGCATTCATACCAATGGGTCCCGCATGTTTAGCTGCCGGTATACTTAAGGCTGGCAACTTAAGATGCTGCAGCTATCCATTGGACTGGGGTCAATCGGGCTCTACAATACTCGAAGATCTCTTCATCCTTAAGCCCAATGATTGCTATTACCGGCACTTTCACCAACCAAACAGATCGTACTATCAACCTGGCATAGGTAAGAAGAATACGTGTGAATCGCCCTATCACAACCTTGGGGAACTCATCCCAATTTATGGATTTCCTTACTTCTACAATCCTCACAAACCCTTGGGGCAATCTCGTGAGTACTTTATTCGGTGTCTCCAAAGATTCCAGAAAGTTGTTTTTGATGATTCAATTATAAAAGTCTTTCTCTATGCAGAACGCCTAGACACGCCTGCTGAAAGATACTTTCCAGATGACGGCTCCCACCTCGAGTTTATCGATGGTGTGCTTAGAAGCTACGTGTGCGGTGATTGGCAGTGCATACTGGTTTCTATAGCGGCCTCGACGCCATATCAGTTTTTTGATACACCATATACTTTATCACACTTCAGATCTTTGACACGGCTGGTTGTAAATTATCCATCCTCTATGCCATTAGAGTCATACCACCCTTACGTCTTAGCATCACTAAGGAGAGTGATTGGAAATAAAATGAATCCAGTCGACTCCGATGGAAGAGCCTCAAGCAGGGCTGTCTCTGGGTCTCCATTGCTTTCCAGTTTCAGACCTTGGATTTAGATACTATTGCTTGCGAACTATAATCGGAGGCAGATTAGAATTCTCTGTAGGTTCGAATCCCGCCCGGGCATCGGCCGGTAGTACAGCGTGGACCTGGGCAAGCCCAAGAGCCCACATTGGCGACTGTCGCTGAGCTCTGGGTGCTCGCGATCGACCAGCTTTCGCAGTTCACGGGCATCAGAGCAGCTGAGACTTTTTTTGAGCCATTCCATCTCCATTTGCAGCCTGCCGATCTGCTGGAACAGCTCTGCTTCATTGGCCTGGCTCTTGTCTGTCCCGTGTCAATCAAGTTGATGGGTGGCAGTCCAGACGCTGATCCCAGCCTGAGCCAGGGAGGCGAGGCTTTCACCGTGATCAATGTGTCGACGCAGCAGCCGCTCACGGCCGAGGGGTGTCAGCCGAGCGTTTGGGTGGGTATGCATGGGGTGCGAGGTCAGTGAGTCGGAGGTGACACCCGGACCATGACGACCTCACACCCCTTTGTCAGCTGAACAACGTGCTGGGACTACACAAACAGACAAAATATTCCGCTGTAGACAATTAATACAATAAAAACAAACTGAGATGGAGTCCCTCAACGGTCAGCTGAGGTGTAGAAGAGATCGTCGTACTACACACACTAGGCTGAACAGTCTCTACGTAAACGTATATTGATTCACAAAAATGAATCTTGCGAAAGATGTATCTGTAGGGTGGAAGGGCTATATCCAATGAAGGGGAGAACTTGGTTCGGGGGCGCATGTATTGAAAGATGCCAACTACAGGACGTTACTCATCTGAAAGGGCACAAGAAACACAAGCTTACGCACTAGATCAAACAAGGGGATCAACGCCTGAAACAAAGCTGTGCCCTAAAGAGTGATTCATACGTACAATGACAGTATCCTAGCCATAGTCTGAAGGCAGCCAGCGTAAGCTTCGCCCAGAAAATCAAAGGTCTCGTCTAACAAGGAGTGCAAAGAAGACTTCGGCGGACAGGATCTTTTGATTTCGTTATAAGCGGAGGAAATGCCAATCTTGTCAAGGTCGATAAGTCTATTTCCCAATGCATTTACGACTCTATCGGGTATATATCCCCAGTGGATCAGTCTGCTGTCGGAAAAAATGCCATGTAGAAGCTTTTCTGTGACATAACCCGGATGAAAGCTGTTCTCGGGACAGAGCACAAATTTGTACTGTCCATATAATACTGCCTTATCACCTACAGGCTTTAAATGAGAACCATATTCATCGCAGATAATGCCCATAGAGCGAAGTTGCGAGATGGTAGCAGCTCGCTTTGGTTCATAGTTATTACCTATAAACACGACATCATTTCGACGATTATCCCATGATAGATTACAGACAAAATACTTTTGATAAAGACTATAGTAGAGATCTCTTAGGCATCTGCCATGATGGGGGTAAACCCTGATTACTTCATATAGAGATGCAAGCACTACTGGAAGATAGCCATTTCTTCCGCAATATGTCTCTCTATCGGATGTAAATGAATAGTCATAGTTAGCATATGAAGGTCGAACATTTTCCCCTAAGTACAAGACTGAAGTAGCGTGGGTCAAAGAATCGTTGATATGATCACTGGAGCTTGGAAAACACGAACTAATAGCAATATCGCAAAACTCTGGTCTATCAGTTATCTCTATACGCATGTCATCTCTTAATATAAGCTTTAGTGCATCATCAAAAAGGCTAGGAAAGATTGAAGATTCGTAGCTGAACGATGGCCAAAAGGAGTGGAAGAATATGGTGATTGTAGAACGATGCTTCTTTTCTTGGATGTGGCGTAGTCTTTTGGATTGGCGCTGAACATATGCAGGCTGACCAAGTGATGGACTTGCGCTCGCAATATTAAGCAATCTTAAACATGCTTCAATCTGTCTAGTTTGTAAATAATATTCATAGTTTAACCAGTGCTGCTGGAGTCCCTGTTGTGAATCACGGTCAAACCACTGCCTTGCAAACATAATTATTGAATACTGCTAGTGCATAGTCCTTCGAAGCTTTTATTTATAAAGAATTCTGATTCGTGTGAAATACCAGGTACCTTCAACTTTTGGAGTACATACTGCAAATGAAGATCTATCGGAAGCGCTTGTGGGAAGTAAATAGACAATATCTTGGAAGCTATGTCTGGCCCAATGGCATAAGCTGCGGTGGTTCTGGTGAAACCTATTCGCGAAATGAGGTATTCGGACCCATCATCGGCGATACACTTTTTGCCGGAATACGGGAGCTCCTTCATGCAAGCAAGGTTAATGAAGTGGGTATTAGTATATTCTTCCACAAGCATCACCATAGTATTGATTTGTTGGGGTAACAAAGAATCATCCTCAAGAACAATTGTAGGTCGGGAGACACTCTTAAGTGAGGTGTAATGTTTGCTGGCAAGGCTCATCTCAGAGGGCCTCAGTTGACGCTCGGGAAACACTTCTCGATCATCCCGAGCCAATAGCTCTCGAAGAAAGCTACTCCGCATATGCTCGGCAGCTGAACAAATGGAAATATTATGACCCAGTATATGGTAGATTTCCTGTATATGGGGTGACCAGTGCTCTGTGCTGAATAGCATGTCAATGTCTCCTACATCTCCACGAACAAACAGCCTCATCTCCCCGAATTCCGGTCGTCGGAATAGCGGCTTAATATTATCTAACAGATCTGGAAGCCTATTATAAGTCTTGAAACATGTAATAATATGTATGTCAAACACATCAGCCTCAGATAATTAACCAGATTCTACCACATAGCAATGTCTAAACAGCAGCATGCCGATCTCTACATTCATGCCGAACTTGCATGGCGAATTGGCCACTGTTATCGCTTTTGGGGTAGCTATTACGCTGATGCTTACATCAATCTTGAACTAGAAAAAAAATTAGTTGCGCTAACACAGCTATTTTCCGAGTCTACGCTTGTGTGCCATCCTGTTGTATGCAATAATAAAGAGGTACTCGGACTGATAGAAGATATATTTAATGAGTCAGGCCCTTCTCTTAGGTACCAGCTGCATAAATATTGCAACTTTAACAATGGTCACGTAGGGCTCGCTCGGATTGCAGCACTTCATCACCCTAACTCAGATATGCATAGGTACGAATATGTCTCAAAAAGAAAGCGTTCCCTCCAGTATTTTATTCACAAAGGTTCAATTATAAATGAGATTCCGTTTAGTAGACCTATGGTATTTACTCCTATCATGGAAATGGCTGTAGGTCACTATGCTGTCATTAATGAGTACCTTGTATTACAAAGGCTACTTGGGTACAAGGCGCCGGTTTATCTCTTAGGATCTGGTCATGGAGTAGATTGTGGAATACTTGATGCCCTTCTTGCCGAGTTTGATAATCTGATATATAAAGAAGCTGACAATGTTGTCGATATAATTAGGATTGCGGGAGAATACCGGTCACATTTACTTGACTGCGACTATAGGTTTTACTGGCTAGGGGAAACGACCCAAGACAAATTAAGGCTTCTTAGCTCAAGTCTACCTACTAAAAGAAACAGTCTGAATGTTGTGCTTCATACACGTACTTCGGTCTACAAAAACGATTCTAATAATGAGGGCAATAACCTACGAAGTGTGAACCCAAGAACTTATTGTTCTTTGGTAAGTACCTTGAAGAAGATAGGTTTTACTGTTTGTCAAATAAGTGCGGGTGCAAGCGATGTCTTTACGACTGGGTGTAATGCCCTTATCGTTAATGATTCAAATTCCAAGGCTTATCAATGGGAGAGCTTGAGTAGCGTTCACTTTATCGTAGGAACTTCTTCCGGAATATCGCACTTTGCTTGCCGAGCTAGTTTTAGGTCACTTTTGACCAATTATACTTCAATGCCATCAGATTACTTTCTGACAGATACTATGGTAGTAAGTCTAAAGCGCTTCAGGTTCAAAGCTGGTACCCTGAAATGTACGCCCGAGACCGCAGCTTCACTAATTATTAGGCATTGGAGTGATCGATTGGAAGATCTAGGTTGCCTGTGTGACTATGCTAAAATAAGTGATCTTTCAGATTATGATTTGGAAGCTAACATTATTGAGTATTTGGAATATATCTCTGGTCGCGCTGAAATCAGTCGTTTTCGTAAGCTGTTATCCGGAAGAGTGGACGAGTCTTTCCTGAAGTGGTTGCCAAACTGGCCTATTACCTCAACATCAGCAGAGGATATATTGCTCTTTCTGGAAGAGAGTAGTTCCTGATGAATCCTACTATATAAGGAGGCACATCTTAAGTACATATAAAATCTCCTCTTGAGCGTCCAAGTCATCAAAGGCTATCTCGATTCATAATTGGTTGACAGGTTCAACAAAGACCAGTTCGGCATCTTTTAGCCAAAGGCGCAAAAGAAATGAAATTAGTTAATGGCGGGGAACCAGTTAACCATACGATACGAACACTCTTGTGAGTTAAATGATATTAGTCCTAAGGGCTCTTTGCTAATAAGTTGCAGGCTCAATCTAATTGCTCCCACCTAAGCGCTTGTAGTTCTTATATGACTTATTAGTAGTCTCGTACTTGACAGATCGCTTGAGGTGGGTGACTTTTACTGGACAGTTCCAGCCCCTGACATCGTCATCTCCGGGTGGGAGGAACAGGGTTCAATCTCATCGTAGACCCCATGGGGAGTTCTGCCTTCCAGAGAGCTGTGCAGCCTTATATGTCAGTACCACCACAGGAATCGGTCAAGGCTGATTTCAGCCTTCCAGCCATCGCTGTAGGCATGCAGATACACCTCCTCGTATTTGACCGTGCGCTACAACCTCTCCACTAGGATGTTGTCGTAGCAGCGCTTCCGGCTTTACCAGTTGATCTTGATTCCCTCTCCCCGCAGCTTGCCCACGAAATCAGTGGAGGTGAACTAACAGCCCTGGTCGGAGTGGAAGATGCCTGTTTTCTTCCCGCCTTCCAGCGCCATCTCCAGTGCCCGCAGACAGAACTCTGTGTCAAGGCTGTTCGAGAGCTTCCAGCTGAGCACGTTCCTGGAGAAAAGATTCCCTATCGCCACCAGGTAGAGCAAACCCTTCTGCAGCGGGATGTAGGTGATATCGGTCGCCAGACCTCATCCACTGCTGTGACCAGCTTGAGGTCCAACAGGCACGGACAGCCTTCCGAAGGCTCGCCGGGGACAGTGGTGCGTGGCTTCTGGTAGATCTCATGTAAACCCATGCGGCGTATGAGGTTTCGCACCCGGTCACGACTGATCGTGATTCCCTTGACGTGACCCCCTTTCGTCGATCCAGGCCTTATGAGAGTGGGTGGATGTAGTCATGCGGCAACTCCCTGCTGAGCTGCCTCCAGGGGCGTACGCCCCTGGAGGGCCGAGTGCGGCCTGAGTGAGTTGTACTCCCAGCGCCAACGATCA
>Ga0194123_10004323_pt1 | contig 16171 bp, 23 predicted proteins | sample TA2MahsurfametaG_5_FD_155479 | JGI IMG/M metagenome (GOLD analysis project Ga0194123, IMG submission 155479) | Freshwater microbial communities from Lake Tanganyika, Tanzania - TA2015023 Mahale A surface | ecosystem: Environmental > Aquatic > Freshwater > Lake | place: Tanzania: Lake Tanganyika... | reverse complement strand
CTCTATACGGTGGCTCTAATGATTTTAAAATAGAATATCGGGGTTAGCCAAGGCCTGGCTATATTTTATTTTGTTTTACGGTTCTTGATCGCCGGGGAGACATAGGCTCGTTTCAATTCAACCCCGCAAGTTGGGCATTGTTTTGGGATATGCTCTTCGTTGGCCGCTCGTATTTCGTTGTATGAATAATTGCATTTTGCACAAACATACCGATAATTTGGCATATATATATTATATAACGCTTTAAGCCACAAGACAATGATATAAAATACCGTGGTTTTTGTTAGTATATTTTTATTTGCGCCACACTATTAATAATCATAATCGTCATTATCTGGCGATGTCCATTTGTCGGCATCTTCTACATCCCACATTCTGGTATTAATTTTTCTTTGTATCAAGGTTCCCTTTTTGGTGGTGTACGAAGGATCCCACAAACGAATTCTGTTGTTTGGCTGGATGGCGATATTGCCATCATCTCTTTCAATAACATGACCGCACTTGTGTTGACCTGGGCTTGTGCTAAACCCGGCGTTAAGTTGGTTATCTTCTGGAGCGTGCCAATCCAAGGTGAACAAGTATTTGCCGTTTACAAACTCTCCGGTTCTAGCAACATAGGTCATTTTCATGTTTCGCATCGCCTGAAATTCTGTTACGGATATGTAAGGGCTAAATGCGTTCCACAAAACTAACTCATGAATATCTACATGGGGGCTGTCTGGTCGGGTGCAAAATGCAGAAACAGGCATTCTCCACCAAACCCCGCCATCTTCCATCAAAAAATGAAATTGCGGAGACCGGCCTTGGATTGAGCTAACCCCAAAAATCATGCACGGGAAAACTAATTCGTGAGAGTCAAGTTGATCTCGCAAATATTGACCACGAACATAACATTCTATTGCTGGGGTGTTGGCATTTAATTCTGGCATATTTTATCTTTTTTTCCTTTTTATGGTTTTCTTTTTAGTTATTTTTTTCTTTGGCATATTTGGTAACGGAAAATATACAGATATGGCTTCAGCAATACCGTCAATACTTCTTTCTGTTTCGTACTCAATGCCATTGATTGCTGACTTGATTACCCTGTTACCGCCCAATTCTTCGGCAAGAGGCTTCAAAATTTCCCTAGACAGTTCAGATATTGGAGACAGGTGACAATGCAATAACTCATGAACAATGGTTGCTCGGACACTTTCCGGACTTTCTTTTTTATAAGATTTATTCAAATACATTTTTGCAAGATGTTGTGCGGTTATTACATCTATTTCCGCAAAAGAATCGGACGCACACGGTTCGTTTTGTACAACAATATTCCAATCAGACAAGCGCAATAATTTTTTCAAAGAAATAACATATCGCAGAACCCAGGCTTCAATATGTTTTTCTTTTCTTTTAGAAACCGGCATGATCAGTAAATTCCTTTAACTATTTCCAATCCTTTTTCTCTATCTAACAACATATATTGATATTCTGAAAATTTAAAAAAAGATTCCATAAGATTCAAAGTATACGAAAGATTTAAATCTGAACATGTATATAAATCAAATTGAATTAGGCTTGGTTCTGTTTCGTCCCAAATATGAAATGCAATGTGTGATGTTTCAATCATCACGGATGCAGTAAGGCCACGATTCCCTTCTGCGGTAATCATTGAAGCAAATGGTCCTTGAACAATTTTCATATCAATTTTTTTTACAAAATCTTTTAGCCAATCAATGACTACTTGTTCTGATGTTGGGGGGTCGGTTATCATTCCCCGAAGCACTAAATGCTTATGTAGTGGTTTTTTCATGACAGCCTTCTAATTCATACATAAAAGTATTATTTAACCACATAAAAGCAATAATGGAATAACCAACAATATCTTTTAATGTATCTAGCAATGTTTCGTCTGCAACGGAATTATGATACTTTTCTTTTGACATTAAGTTTTCTATTCTAGCAACTTTATCATGAACCCTAATCACCAAGCCAGTCATTCCAAATCTTGCAATATTTTTATGTCCATAATCTTTTTGTTTATTAATTACAGTATTTAATATTTCTGAACTAGTTAATAAATAAGTAATATCAAACTGTTTTGCAATATCTAGTGCGCTTGAAGAAAGTAATGTCCAAAGATGTTTATGTTCTGCAAATTTATTTGTTCCATCAACATCCAAATAAAATCTTGAATTTATGTAGTGATCAATAATGTATCGTAAAGTATACATTTCTTTTCTAGCATATAAGTTTACTTTATCGTACAATTCTTGGGCGGAATCAAAAGCAGCCATCTCCCAGGTAATGACCGAATTATTTTTGATTGGTTGTTTTACTATTGTCATGTCATTCCTTAAAAAATGGCTGCTCTTTGATTATGAATTTAATTCTGATTCTCGTTGTTCTTTTGGATTTATAATTTCAAACTGACCGCGCTTAACCTTTTTAAAGAATTGACGGTTAGCGTTGTAGAAATTATAAAATGTTGGAAGGGAGATGCTAACATCGGTTGACACCTTTGTGGGAGTTACAATTTGCCCAACATTTTTTTCCAAATAACTTACAATGTTATTTTGCTTTGTTTTTGTTCTACTCATAGTTTTACCTCCTTCCTTTATTTTAAAATTAAATTCTTTCCAAAAATTGGTTGCTATGTTTTCTTCTAAATTGTAATATTTAACAGTTTTAGAAAGATTCCAGCCTTTATAATAACCATAGATAACCGCACTAGCGGTTCTTTCGGTAGCTGGGTTTAATGATGATTTAATTGTACTCATCAATTTGGTATAGATTGTTTCCAATTCAACTTCGTTGACTAAAAAATCACTAGTTTCGGAAACTTCAATGTTTTCTTGGGTATTCATGGAATTCTCTCTTTCTTGTCCTAAACACTCTACCACAATAAAATAGAAAATGTTGCCATTTTATAAAAAAAATAACCAGCCCCATACCTTGGCTTAATCTTGCGAAATAAGCCAAACCGGGACTGGTTATTTAAAATTATTTTCTTTTTGTTATTGTAGGCTTAGAAACCAGGGTCGTTTTGTGTTCTTTGATATGGTCGTCTAGTTTCACTTCAACATGCTCTAACTTATCTTCTACTTTAACGACATCTTTGTGAACATCTTTAATCATTGCCGCAACTATATTATGATCTACTTTATTTTCTTTTCTACTTTGTTGAATTAGAGCAACCATAACACCACCAATTAAACTAATAATTGCTACGACAATTGGAGTTTCCATTATTCAGCCATTAAAAAACTAGCAATAACTTCTGGATTAATATCAAATTCACCATTATCAGCTTCATATGCTTTTAACATTTCAATTAAATTATCTTTTTTAACACGTTTTGGATCTGATGGACCAAAATTAGTTTTTGGGGATGGTGTAGCAGACGAATCGGCTGCCGAAGACGCTGAGGCGTTTTCTCCACCGCCAAGGCTCCTTGTCTCTTTAGAGACCATAAAGGTTACATCTTTGACGGCTTTGCTTAAAAGATCAATTTGGCTTTGATGATAAGAAACAGCCTCAAGAGATTCTTTCATTTGAGCAAAAGCAGTTTTCGACATTTGATCATTTTTATCTCTAAGAAAAGAGTGCTGCCTGATCATCTCTTTAGCACTATCTACTGGGATATTAATAAAATTCATTTTTTCTCCTTGTATCAAAAACGATACTGTCTTAATAGTGTATCATCTTTTTTTTACTTTAGTAAACCCTTAGTCCTCGTCCATCTGGACTATTCCATCTGGGATTACAGCAAATCTGCATTTGCCTTCTTTTTCTACTTTTTGATCTATAATTTTACAAACCCCATTACCTTCATAAAGTACACAATTTGCGCATTTAACGCCAATGTCTGCAACATCATTCTCATCTGGGGAATCGTAACCAGACCACACGCCAGTGCCGTCTTCATCAAATTTTCCATAAATTCTTGTAATTGCAATAAGCATATCTGCTAATACGGCTTCTTGCTCGTCAAGATCATCTGCCACTTTGTTAAGAACTATCTCTTCTGACTTTGATACTGTTCTGTACCCGCCTCCCCGTTTTTTATATTCTCGGACCAGCCAGGCGTTTGCATAAGCAGATGGATAAACATCAAATTTTCTTTTAGCCTCAGCTTTGACCCTAGCATAAAGTTCGGGATTCGTGGGGACATTGCGAGATGCCTTTTTAACTTCGGTGGGCACATTGATTGGCTTTTTATCTTGTCTTGTTTGAGTTGATTCAGCTCGGCGCTTACGCCTAACAGCAGATGCAATTTGTGCAGGGGTCATTCTTGCAGCACGGGCTGCCGGGACACATTTAGGATATTTCCCGGATTTGGCGTCGGCTCTGCCACACGGCGCAAACCCACCACCCTTCTTAGGTCTAGAGATGTCAACCCATTTTTCGCCAAACCATCTATCCAAACTTTTTGCTAGATTAAACCCTTTTTTCTTTTTTTTAGGGTTATAGCCTTGTTGCGGATTTTTCACTCCAGACCCCATGGTGTTGGTAGAAACTTCGTTGGCTTTTTCTTTATACCCGTTTAAGTTTGCAGCAACACCTTGCAGCACAGCCTTACCTCTGGCTTCTTTTTGCGATTTTTCGTTCCCCTTGGTGTATGTATAACACGCACCTTTGTTTCCCCAACGGTATCCGGGTTTCCCATTTTCTGAACAAGAGTTAACTGGCATAATTACAATTTTAGCACATTACTTGTAAATACTAACAACGTCTTTCTGTTCCCACCTTTGAACCGGCATTTGTACATTACAAAACTCAGCGTAGGCTTGTTCTGATGAATAGTAAATTCTTGCGTAAGCTTTTTTGGCCCCTTCGTCATAAACTGGGCATTCTGGATAGGCACAAAAATATAAAGCTTTATATTGAAACCTATCTTCTACCCAATGGATTGCCTGAACGGGCACAAGGGGTTTGAAACAATACGGACATATCTTTTCTGGGTAATTAAAGTTTTCAATTAGTCCGCCAAGAATATGACCTTGATTAATTAAATCATTATAATTATAAATCATCTTCTATCTCATCTATTCTTTGTTTAATTTTTTCATCTATTTGTTTAAAATTTTCTTTTAAAATAAAAGCAATAATGCTATCAATTGATTTTTGTGCAATTTCAATTCCATCCATTAAAGCATTTAATTCATCAAGACCCATATTGTAATCTTCGTCAGGACTTTGAATAAAAAAAGCAGGGACAAAAGATTTTTCAAATGGTACCGCTTTTATAAAAATAGCCAAGCTCGGGATATCTTCTAATTCCCCATCTCCGTCATAAGCTATAATTTTCATCGTAATCTACTCCGTTTTCAGTAATAACTATAATATTATTATACAACAATAACATATCTCTTGTAAGTCGTCTTAAAAGAGCAGTTTCTTTGGTTTTATATTTACCAAAAAATATACATACATAATAATTTTTAATTTCATTATTATAAAATAGTGAAAAATTTTTATCTTGAATAATTTTAACTTTTTTATTTAAACTTTGTTTAATAAACAATTTAACAAATTTAGCAGTTGAGGCTGGAGATATATAAATATATATTTTTGAATTTTTTAATTCTGGGATAAAGTCAATTAAATAATTATACGGATTACCTGTATCACTTAATAAGAGTACTTTTTTATCTTTTAAAAAATTATATTTATTATCTATTAACATTTTTAAAAAAAGTACTAATAATATTTAAAAATAAAGAGAACCCTAATCCAGATAGCATTCCAATATTGTGATCAAAGCCTGATTGAATACTGAACTTTAACAAGAAAGCCATAAAAAGATGATAAGTAATAAAAATTATTGCTTTGTACATAGCTTACAGTCTTACACACTTTTTCTTGAAAATCAACTTCTAAAAATTATTTTTTTAGGACTTGAAATTTTGTTTTGTATACTAGTATACTGGCGTGCGAAGCATGCCGAAAAAACTAATCATACATAAAATACCTTGCATACTAAGCATACTAAGCATACTAATCTTTGATGTTAAAAAAGAAAATAGTGATATACTTACTTTATGAAAATCATAGCAATTGTAGAATCTGATGATTACAGCGGAGCTGCAATTGTTGACCCAAATTATATTACTATTACAAAAATTAGTGATTTTTATTTAGCCGCTACGAGATGTATGTTTAGTGATCTTCCAGTAACTTCTGAAATTTCTGAAGAACAAGCAGAAAAACTGATTGCCAATGGTGTAAAATGTTTTAATCTTGATGAAACAAATAAACCTGTCCAAAAAAATAAACAAAAGAAAGATTAATTTTTAATGAAAAAAATTAGTTGGTTCACTCCTAGCGCGACGGATATCAGCGGTGTTAATTGGTATTCTCAAGGCTACAGTATTGCCGCCCTGCGTTTAATCTCAGCTCTTCGTGAAAAACAGATTGCAGTTTTTTACAATAGAAACGAAATTCCGTTTCATATTAATTTTTGTCAACCATATTATTATCAACAAACTAATTACTACAAAGTAGGCTATACACCATGGGAATCTACAAAAATTCCAAATGGTTGGATTTTCCATATGCAAACTCAAGACGAAATATGGGCTACATCTAATTTTGTAAAAGACATTTATTCAGCCAACAATGTCCACACAAATATTCATGTCATTCCTCACGGGATTAGTAGTGAGTTTAAAATTATTGATAGAGAGATTACCGGAACTTTTAATTTTCTCCATGTTGGCGGTGATAGTAAAAGAAAAAATGTTCAAATGGTTGTTGATGCATTTTTGGATTTATATGAAGGAAATAACGACTTTAAGTTAATATTGAAATATAATAATTTTTGCTGGGCCGAGGTTTACATGAACGGGATGCTTGTTCCGGCAATTCAACATCCACAAATTATCGGAATATCGTATGATCTATCAAATGAAGATTTAGTTGCTTTGTATCACAAATGTCATTGCATGGTTTATCCAACAATGGGGGAAGGTTTTGGAATGATTCCTTTTGAATCAATTGCAACAGGTATGCCAACAATTGTTACAAACGCAACTGGCTGTAAAGATTTTGCTCATTACTCAATTCCGCTAGCGGCTTCGTATGGCGAAGCATCTTGGAATAATAATTTTTATGGAGAAGATACAGGTCAGTGGGCTTACCCAGATCTAGATGATTTGTCCAATCTTATGCTTGAAGTTGTAAATCATTATGATGATTTTAAAAAGTATACAATTAAATCTGCAAAAATAATTCACAACGAACACTCTTGGTCCAGCATTGCTGATAAAGTCATAGAAAGAATAAAATTTTTTGAAAACTCTATTAATAATACCTAAGTATTATTGAGTGTTCTAAAACTTGAATTCTGATAAACTTATTAATTCTTATTTGTTGGGAGGCACCTTGTCCGTATTATCTAGTGAATTCTTATTACCATATTTGCAAAAACAAGCCCCGTGGGGTTTTGGTGGATTGGGTGAAGTGGTTTATATGCGCACCTACAGTCGTAAAATTGGCAACACCGGTAGAAACGAAACATGGGTTGAAACTCTTGTAAGAGTAATAAACGGTGCTATTGAAATCGGCGTTCCGTTTACGCAGCAAGAAGCGGAAGCATTGTTTGATCACATGTTTAATTTAAGATGCAGTGTTGCTGGAAGATCTTTATGGCAACTTGGTACACCGCTTGTGCAAAAATTTTCAGGGACTTCTTTAAATAATTGTTTTTTTACCAATATTGAAAAAATTGAAGATTTTGAATTGTTGTTTGATTATCTGATGCTTGGTGGCGGGGTTGGGTTTTCTGTAGAGCGTTCTAAAATTCATGATTTGCCAAAAGTAAAACACGTTGAATATATTTCTTCCGAAAGAACACACGATGCCGACTTTATTATTCCAGACTCGCGGCAGGGCTGGAGAGAGTTGTTGCACAAAGTATTAGAATCTTATTTTGTTACTGGCAAATCTTTTACATACTCAACCATTTTGGTTCGTGAGTTTGGAGCGCCAGTAAAAACTTTTGGTGGCACGGCTTCTGGGCCCGGGTCACTAGTGGACGGTATTAAAGATATTTGCAATGTCTTTAATGGAAGAGTCGGAAAAAAACTTCGTTCAATTGATGTTCTTGACATCTGTAATATTATTGGCAGAGTAGTTGTGTCTGGGTCTTCACGCCGTTCGGCACAAATTGCAATTGGAGATCCAGACGATGTTTTGTTTTTACGAGCAAAAAATTGGTCCTCTGGTGATGTTCCTGGCTGGAGGGCTAATAGTAACAATTCTATTTATGCCGACTCCTATGGTGAAATTATGTCTGAACTTTGGAAAGGTTACGATGGTTCTGGCGAACCATATGGATTGGTGAATAGAAAGCTTTCAAGAACCTATGGCCGGCTTGGAGAAAAAAATGTAGACAACTCTGTTGAGGGTTTCAATCCGTGTGCCGAAATTGCTCTGGGCGATGGAGAATCTTGTAATTTGGCTACAATATTTTTGCCCAATGTGGACTCCCTGGAACAGTTTAAAGAAATTTCAAAACTTTTATATATGATACAAAAACAGGTAACAAGGCTTTCCTATCCTTATGAAAAAACAACAAATATTGTAAGAAAAAATTCCAGACTTGGGCAATCTGTTACTGGGGTGCTTCAGTGTTCGGAAGAAAAAATTAATTGGCTTTCTGATGTATATTCTTATCTTAAAGATTTTGATAAAAAATATAGTAAAGAAAAAAATTGGACTAATTCGGTTAGACTTACAACGGTGCAACCTTCTGGTACTCTTTCTTTATTGGCAGGCGTAACACCAGGGGTACATCCGGCTTTTGCGCAATATTATATTCGCAGAGTAAGGTTTAGTTCCGTTGATCCATTGGTACATTCTTGTCGCAAACGTGGGTACAAAGTTGTTTGGGATGTCGGTATTGATGGTCGTGAAGATCACACCAAATATGTTGTTGAGTTTCCTTGCAAGTCCCCAGAAGGCTCTGTGTTGGCTAAAAACATGTCTGCCATTGACCAGCTTGAATGGGTTAAAAAACTTCAAACAATTTGGGCTGACAATGCAGTTTCAGTAACGGTATATTATCGCAAAGAAGAGTTATTAGAAATTAAAAAATGGTTAAGTGAAAATTACGATAACAATATTAAATCTGTATCATTTCTGCTTCATGTTGACCATAATTTTCTTTTACCCCCATATGAAGAAATAACCGAGGATGAATATAATAAAGCTTTGTCTAAGTTAGATTTTTCTGTCGCAATACAACAACCTGTTTCTGACGAAATGCTTGATCTTGAGGATTGCTCAACAGGTGCTTGCCCAATTCGTTAGTTGTTAGAAAATGTCATTTACGGCGTAATTTGGTACACCATTTAACAAAAATCGTGTATAATTGTATTTAAATGGAACTTGATGTTGTCAAAAACAAAAAAATATGGATACCCCCAAGAACCTGGGGCGTATGTATTTGGGTTTTGCCCAACGGGAAAGCCCTAATGGACTCAGATGGCAACGCCTTATCAGCAGAAGGGTTTGTTGATGATCCAAAAATTGAAGCAAAAGTGGCTTCTGCTGGCAAATATTGGTCTGGAAGCGAGGATGGCAGCGTTGCTTGGATTCATGGTGCAAGAAAGGTGAGTCAGTCCGAAAGGGAAGACCAAGTGGATAGAATGAACAACGGGCTAATACCAGACCCTTTTGAAGACAATTTTGATAATTTAGAAAAGAGGTAATATGGAACAAAAAAGTTACTATGTTGAAGACGAAACATCTTCAAACGAAATTGAAGATTTGTTTTATTTTTCAGAAAACCCAACAGTGTCTACGGAAGACCCATTTGCTAAAATTAATCTTCCCAGCCTTTCTTTAAAAATGAAAAGAAAAATCAATAGGCTTTCAAAAAAATTTGAAGGCATTGATGGCACCAAAACAAAATATATAGACCCACTACAGCTTGACGGGTATACGCTTTATGATGTTGTTACTCCCCCGTATGATTTGGATACATTAGCTGGGCTGTATGACTCTAGTGCAATTCATAATGCATCAATTGCTGCAAGGGTAATGAATACGGTTGGGCTTGGTTTTGAATTTGTAGAAAATATGCGAGCAAAAAGAAAAATTGAAAAGGCCTCGGATGATCAAGAAAAAATGTACAGAATCAGAAAAGCTTTTCAAGATGAAAAAGAAAGATTGGATGATATTTTTGAAAACATAAATGTTGAAGAAACTTTTTTAGAAACAATGATCAAAATTTGGCAAGATGTTTTAACAATTGGCAATGGGTATATGGAAATTGGTCGCAATAATTCTGGTCAAATTGGCTATATAGGACACATCCCAGGAACACTTGTGCGCGTTAGAAGAAAACGAGATGGTTTTGTGCAGATAGCAAATACCAATAAAATTGCAGCCGTATATTTTAGAAATTATGGCGATAAAGAAACCCCCGATCCAATTAATACAGACAATAGCCCAAATGAAATTATTCATTTTAAAACATATTCTCCAAAACACAGTTACTATGGTGTGCCGTCCTCTGTTTCAGCCGCAGCCGCTATTATTGGTGACAAATTTGCCAAAGAATATAATATTGATTATTTTGAAAACAAAGCAATTCCTCGATATGCAATTGTTCTTAAAGGTGCAAAACTTAGTAATAAATCAAAACAAGAATTAATTAATTATTTTAGAAAAGAAGTCAAAGGCCGCAATCACGGCACACTGGTTATTCCCATTCCTTCTTCAATCGGTTCCGACAGCGATATCAAATTTGAAAAACTTGAGGCCGGTGTCCAAGACTCTTCTTTTGACAAATATCGTAAATCCAATAGAGATGAAATTTTGGTCGCCAACAGAGTTCCGGCTCCAAAAGTCGGCGTGTACGATAATGCGAACCTAGCCGTTTCCAGAGATGCTGATAAAACTTTTAAGACTCAAGTTATTGGTCCAGATCAAATAATTATAGAGAAAAAAATAAATAGAATTATTTCTGAGTTTTCTAATTTATTAGAATTTAAATTTAAACGAATTGATTTGATTGATGAAGATATTCAGTCTAGAATTAATGATAGATATTTAAGAACTGAAATTTTGTCACCAAATGAAGTCCGAGCAACGCTGGGTCTTCCCGAAAGATCTAACGGGGATGAAGTTTTGCCGTTCCCAACCAAAATTAAGAAAGAACAATCTGGGCCTGGCGCCCCGGTTGGAAATTCTAATAACATATCTTCTCAACCAAGAAGGGCTTTGTCTGACACACCAGAGGGGGCCTCAGACCCACGAGAATCTGGGGATCAGGCTGAGAGAGGCGAAGTACAAGATACCATAGGAGGTTCTGAATGAGTTACGAACACGGAGTTGTTTTTTCCAATACAGCTGCGACCAGTGCAAGCGGTACAAGCGGAGTTGTTTCTTTAAATACACATACTAGTTGTATTTATTTTTATAATACGCACGCAACAACGGCAGCAACCGTTAAATTAAATGACGGGCCGCACGAAGTTGTAATTCCAGCCAAAGACAGTGGCGGTGGTTATGTTGAAATTAAAGGTGATTATACTAAATTTCAAATTATGACAGCCAGTGTTACTTTGGCGGTGTATGCTGTTGCATAATTTGCACATATTTAAATAATGTAATATACTTTATTATAATATATGGATAATTTAAGTTTTTCATTTCCAATTAATTTTATTAAAAAAGAACAACGCATTATTTCTGGCATTGCAACTGCTGATAATGTTGATAAATCAAACGATGTTGTTGATTTTGCAGCATCAGAAATTGCTTTTAAAAACTGGCAAGGCAATATTAGGGAAATGCATGCTCCAATTGCTGTTGGTAAAGCAATTAGTTATAAGCCAATTAAAATGAAAGATGCCAATGGTAAAGAGTATAATGCTATTGAAGTTGAAGCCTATATTTCAAAGGGTGCCGAACCTACTTGGCAAAAAATTCTTGACGGAACGCTTCGTGCTTTTTCAATTGGTGGAAAAATTATGAAAAAAGAAATTCTTGCCGGCAAGCTCCATAACAATAAACCAATTAATATCATAAAAGAGTATGAACTGGGTGAGCTTAGTCTTGTTGATAACCCGGCTAACGCTCTTGCAACAATTGATCTTGTTAAAATGAACACAGACGGCAAACTTGATTATGTTTTGAAATGTTGTGATGGCGACTGTGTAGTTGAAAAAAAAGAGCGCCTAAAAGATCCTAAAGGTGGGTTGACAGCGGCTGGGAGAAGGCACTTTAAACAAACCGAGGGGGCTAATTTAAAACCAGGTGTTAAAGGGCCTGCCAACACTCCAGAAAAAATGCGCAGAAAGGGGTCTTTTCTTACCAGGTTTTTTACCAATCCGTCTGGTCCGATGAAAGACGAAAAAGGCAGGCCAACAAGGCTGGCTTTGTCGGCGGCGGCGTGGGGGGAGCCAGTTCCCCAGAATATGCAAGATGCTGCTAAATTAGCAGCAAAAGGAAGAAGATTATTAGAGAGGTATAGAAATATGAAAAAAGAAATTAATGAAAATAATGATTTAAGCGACAAAGAATTGCTTAATGATGTAAACTATGATAAGGTAATTAATATGGATGAAGCATTGACTAGTGATAAGTTGTCTTTAATTAGGAAATTTATTAATTGGGTTATTGAAAGTCCAGACGAAGACCCAGGACTAGAAAAGTCCGATAACGCGGCTGAAGCTTTGATTGAAGATGAAGTTAGTGTTGAACAAGTGGAGGAAGAAATGGATATTGAAGTTCTTAAAGAAACGCTTGGAGCTGTAATTGATGAAAGGCTAACTGAATTTGCAAAATCTTTGAAAGAAGAAGTTGAAGCAAATGTTGCGGCTAAAATTGAAGAAGTTTCCAAGAGTATTGAGGTGCAAAAAGAAGAGTTGGCTGTAAAGCTAACGGCAACCGAAAATGCTTTGCAAGAACAAACGGCAAAAGTTGAACAAATGGCTGCTGCTGGTGCAATGAAGAAAAGTGTAGATTCAGAAGACGAGGACGATGTTATTGTTAAATCAGAGCCCAAAACTGAATCATTTTGGAAAAACGTATATTTAGACCAAAAACTCATTGAGTCTTTGGGTTACAAGTCATAAGGTAAGGAGGAAATTTACTATGGCAACACAAGAAGAAATTTTAGCGAAAGCTAATGAAGTAACAACTGGGTCGGCGGCCAACAGCGGCATCCAGTTTAACAACGCAGATGGCGGCTTGCTCAAGCCTGCACAATCTAATAGATTTATTGATTTTGTAGTAGATCAGTCCGTCCTTATGCAGAATGCAAGAATTGTTCGTATGCGAACACCGTCAATGGAAATTGATAAGGTATCAGTGGGTACACGCCTTTTGAAGAAGGCAACCGAACTGACAGACGATGGCACTAACGCTGTTGTAACTTTCTCTAAAGTTAGTCTTACAAGCGTTAAGCTTCGTTTGGACTGGGCGATGTCAACAGAGGCCCTTGAGGATAACATTGCTGGGGCTTCGCTTGAAGATCACCTTGCCCAAATGATGGCTCGTCAAACAGCCAATGACTTGGATGACTTGTTGATCAATGGCAATACATCTTCAGGCAACGCCCTTCTTAAGGCTCTTGATGGTTTCACCAAGAAAGCGCTTGCTGGTGGCACTGTTGTTGATGAGGCTGGCAATAATGTTAGTCGTGCAACATTTGACAGAATTTTGCGCAACATGCCAACAAAATACTTGCAACGCCGCGGCGAACTAAGATTCTTTTCTGGTTCGGGTATTGTGCAAGATACATCGTTTAGTTTGCAAAATCCAAACTCGGCAACTGCTGCAACAGCAGGCGCTCCGGCTCCGGGCTCAACATATGGTGAGCAAGCATTCATGAACGGTGCTGTTCGTGCAAACGGTGGGGCTGGTTCAACAGGTATCTCGCCATACGGCATTCCGTTGGTTGAGGTTCCACTAGAACCACAAAACGTAGCCGGTGACTACTCCGGTGCGACAGGCAACCACGGTTATGTAGAGCTTACATTCCCGAATAACAAAGTCGTTGGTATTCATCGAGACATTACTTTGTATCGTCAATTTAAGCCAAAAACTGACTCAATTGAGTACACACAGTTTATGCGAATTGCAGCAAATGTTGAAAATCTCGAAGCCTACGTTATTGCAAAGAACGTAAAACTTCGTACACTGTAATTTAAATTAAAAACAATAAATGGCGGGAGGGCTCGTGCTCCCCCGCCATTATTGTTTAATTGATTTAATTTAAAATCAATGATAAGATGTATACTATGACAAATTACGAAAATGCGGTAAAATCATCCGATGTGAGCACACTTAAAAAAACTCCAATTAAGAAAACTGCTAAACCAAAACAAAATGTTGTAATAACTGAAGAGAATTCATTAAATCCAGTTGTTGTTTATTTTGAGTCGGGAGTCAAATATGTTATGGTTAATGGAATAACTTTTGATCAAACAAATAAAATGCATGAATTGCCTTTTATAGAAGCCAACCTGTTATTAAGGCTTGAAAATTTTAGATTGGCTAATGACGAAGAAAAGGAAATGTATTATAATTCTAAGGAGGGTTAAATAGATGGCCAATAATTTAACAAACGCAGCAGAGAATTTAATATTAGATCATTTTCTAGGCGTTACTAACTATCCTTTTGATAACACTATTTTTGTTGGTTTATACACAGTTGCTCCGACTGATAGCACTAGCGGAACAGAAGTGACAGGCGGAAGTTATGCTCGCCAAGCAATTACTTTTTCTGCAGCCGTAAATGGTGAAACCGTAAATTCTGCGGCCGTTGATTTTACCGGAATGCCGGCTACCACGACAGTAGCCATTGCTATTCATACAGCAAGCACTGGTGGGACCATGTTGATGTACGGAACTCTAAATACTGCTAAACAAACTGATGCTGGAGATACTTTAAGAATTGCCGCAGGCGATCTTGATATCAGCATAGATTAAGGAGATATCATGTTGCGAAGAGAATTCAATGGCGCAGTATTGCAGACAACATTGGCTTCTTCGTTATCAGACTCTGCAATTACTTTTACGGTAACAGATGGGTCTTCTTATCCCAGTGGCAATAATCCTTTTGCCGTTGTTATTGATCGTGGCAATAATAGCGAAGAAAAAATTTTGATTTCTTCAAGAGCAAACAATGTTTTTACAGTATCAGAAAGAGGCTATGATGGTACTACGGCAATTGCTCACAGTGCTGGGGCATTTGTAGACCACATTCTTGATGCTTTAACTATTCAAGATATGAATGTTACTACATACGATAACGAAGTTTTGGTATGGATGGGGGTGTAAATGGCTAACTTAATTCCTGATAGTTTTTATATAGGTAGCGGTTCTGGCGCAAATGTGTATACCGTAGCAAATACGGTTGGTAACTATTCAATTATTAAAAATATTAATTTGTGCAACACCACATCGTCAAATGCTGTATGCAGTATTCACATTTTGGTTGAAGGCGCTGCAGTCGCTGCGGGTAATAAAATTTTAAGCAATGTAAATGTGTTGGCAAACAATGTTGTATATTACAATACATCAATAGTTATTCCAAAAAATAGTTCTATTCATGTAACGCAAGTTACAGCAAACGCTATAACTTTTGCAATTAGTGGTGTGGAATATGCCTAATTTAAGTGGATCTCTGTTAGCCGAAGTTCCAGCAACTAGTGGTGCAACAGTATCCGAAAACGCCCCTGCTTCTCCCGAAACAGGGCAGGTTTGGTTTGAATCAGATACGGCTCAAACTTTTATTTACTATGATTCTCAGTGGATAGAAATTGGTGCAGCGCCGGGTGTTGCAAGTGTTTCTTCTTCTGCCCCTAGCTCTCCGGCAATAGGTCAACTTTGGTTTGATTCTGGTGATGGTGCTACAAATATTTATTACGATTCGCAATGGGTTGAAATTGGTGGTGGTGGAACAGTAGCAACAGTTTCTGACACTGCTCCGGCTGGTCCGGCATCTGGACAAATTTGGTTTAACTCTTCAGATGGTGGAACCTATGTGTATTACGATGGAGTGTGGGCAGAGATTGGTGCTGTTCCTGCTGGAACCACAAATACTGTAATTAATGCTAAAGGAGATTTGCTTGTCGGCATAGCCAACGACACTCTTGATCGTTTGGGAAGTGGAACGAATGACCAAGTTTTAACTGTAGACACAACCACTGCAACTGGGCTAAAATGGAGT
>Ga0194123_10004315_pt1 | contig 16191 bp, 18 predicted proteins | sample TA2MahsurfametaG_5_FD_155479 | JGI IMG/M metagenome (GOLD analysis project Ga0194123, IMG submission 155479) | Freshwater microbial communities from Lake Tanganyika, Tanzania - TA2015023 Mahale A surface | ecosystem: Environmental > Aquatic > Freshwater > Lake | place: Tanzania: Lake Tanganyika... | reverse complement strand
TGATAGGTCGCGATCCAGAGGCGCTGGGGAGGCTGAGCCTGGCGACGACGGAGCCAATCAGCCAGAGCAGTGATCTGGGTGGCCGTGTCGTAGCCCTGCAACAACTCCTGCATCGGCTGCGGTGCGGGCGAGCCGCGGGGGCAGCGAATCAGCAGGAGGTTGGGTTCATGCGGCAAACCTCGCTGGGGATCGCCATGAAAGATTCGCTAGCGAATGCGCACCGCCGCTGCAAGGCGAGACGAACCGCCATCGAGCACCACCATCAGATCAAGAGACTGAGCTGAGCCCAGGCCTCGCTGGGGATGCAACCCAAAGCAGGGCGTGATGCCCAACAGGAGCAGAACACTCAGCAACACGGCAGGGCACCAGATCAGCCTGAGGAGCCAGCGCAGCTAACACCCTCGCTCAGATCCGCAGCACCTGATGCCAACTCCAGCTCAGCAAAGCGATTCTCACCGCAGCCCAGCACCTCGCCAGCCGCCAGTGAAGCCAGTGGCCCGAGGCGTGACCTGCCGGCCATGGCGGCGTTGATGCCCAGCTGGCTGTAACCGCCGCAGATCGCGTCATGGTCGACAACGGCGCCGCTGTTGACAAGCGCACCACGCTCAAGCCGGGCATCAGCGTTGACCACGGCACCAGCCAACACCACACAACCGGGATCCAACTGAGCTGATGGGCTCACGCAGGCACTGGGATGAACCACCACACCCACGGGAGATCCTGCGGCTTCCAGCACCTGCTGCCAGCGCTGACGCAGGGCAGGATTGCCAATAGCAACCACGATCCGATCTGGTGACGACGCACCTCCAAGGCATTGCAGGGTCTTGACGTCCCAGGCCAGACGCAGCGGACCAAGCACGGAGATGCCGGCCTCAAGCTCATCAGCGGGGCGACTGTCGTCAAGGACCCCAACCACGGCATCACCCTGCGCTCTGATGGCATCAGCAAACAAGCGGCCATGACCGCCGGATCCGAGGATCCACCAACGATGTGGCATCAGCTCTTGGACGCCAAAGCAAAGGGCACGGCCACACACTGATCCAACCACACCCCAACCAACAGCTCCACTACAGCCAGGCCAAGTACCCAGGGCCAGCCTCCCGCGAGCATCGCGACCGCCAGCACCGCCGTGGCCCCGATGTAGGTGAGGGACACGCGGGCGTGAGACCAGCCGGCCTGGTGCAGGCGCTGGAATAGATGGAGACGGTGGGCCTGGAACACCCGTTGTCCAGCCAGTAAACGCCGGGATACACATAAGCAAGCATCGCCGAGCAGGGGAGTGGCTACCAGGAGGCAGCCAAACGCCTCTGTCCAGCTGGAGGCCTGGAGCACCAGGCCAGCAAAAACGGCACCAAGAAACGTGCTGCCCACATCGCCCATGAACACTTTGGCGGGGCTCCAGTTCCAGAGCAGGAAGCCGAGCAGCGCACCCACCAAGGCCCATAGCGACGAGGGCGCGTCGAGGGCAAGCGCCAGGGCGGCGATGGTCACCGCCATGCAGCCGGCCACCAGACCATCGAGTCCGTCCATGAAGTTGGTGAAGTTGATTACGGCGGTAAAAGCAATCAATAAGAACAAGCAAAGAGATAGATAGAGTGGACTAATGGGCAAAGAAAAAAGACCACTACGCTGGAGCAGTGGGCTCAACCCCAAACACAAAGATGCAGTTAAGAGATGAACTACATAACGCAATACCAAAGGAAGGCCAAGACGATCATCAATCAATCCAACTATAGCTAAAGGGATGCCGATCAAAGGAAGTAGCAAGAGGCGAGAACCATCACCAAATCGAAGCGAGACACAGGAAAACAAAAGACCAACAATGACAAAAGAAAGACCTCCCCCACGAGGAGTAGGCTGAACATGCGAACTACGCTTGCCAGGATAATCAACAAAACGAAATCGAAGTTTTGGCACCAAAAACAAATTGACAAGCCAACAAAGCACAGAAGAGGAAGAAAGAACCAAGAGGATATACACGCAAAAAATGAAAGCGAAACAGCAAAGAAGAAAACAACTCAGATGGGAACAGAAATATTAAAAAGAAAATTATTAACTGGCCAGGAAAGAAAAAATGAAGCAACAACTAAAATACACTGAAGAGAACGCAGGGGCGACAAAAGGGGAAAGCCAATGATAGAAAATGGGGGAGGAAGCAGAGCCATGGGCAAAACAAAAGCGCACAAAGAACTAAATTCAAAAAAAGACAGAGAGAAGGTCCGGTAGACAAGAAAGGACGAATGAGGAACCAAAGAAACTAAAGAGACTGGAAAAAGAGACTCCTTTTTCCAGTGTGGACAGAATCAAAAAAGACTCCTTCAGGATTTGAAGAATAGTTTGGATGAAAATCGCAGCGGCATGCAGATTTAAATTTAAAAGAGTGCTGAAGACTAGATAAAAGCGTCACAGAAGAATCAGAGATACCAATCTTAAATAATTTCTGAGAGCGATAGATATTTGGATAGGTATCGGTAATGAACGAATCAGAACCCGGAATGAAACAAGGATGTCCGTCTAATCCGTTCAAATCAGAGTCCTTAGAAAATATAGGACTGGGGACTAAGTCGTCGAGGCTTAGCAAATAGCAACCGAAAATACCATTATAAGACATGTATATAACGAGAGTCCGATCATCCTTCCACGTGTAATGACTAATAGTGGAATCAACAAAAAGGGGTGCAAGACGACCAGCGTCTAAATCAAACATAAAAAGAGTGTCACTGCGCCGTTTGGAAAAAAAAGCACGCAGTATGAAGACAAAACTTTTGGAAGAAGGCGAAACAGAAGTATGATTAATAAAAACCCGCTGACTATCTAACGGGAGCGAATCGCCCTTTATCATATCTACACATTGAGCATACGAGAAGAGATTCCGACTCTTGAGAGTAGTTAGATCAAAAAGCGATAAATGGGTGTCACCAAGGTTGTTGTCATCAATAGTAAAATCGAAAAGACTTGGGTAACCATATTCTGGGTGGAGCCTGGATATACGCCTATACTTCAAAGATAGGTATTGAGTAGGAGAGAGAATTGCATGGACTGGATATGGTATTCGACAAAAGAGACCATTCTTCAAAGAATGAATTTCAGCCACAACAGCTTTTGCATCGAAACAAAAGTTGTTAAATACAAATAAATCATTATCAATCCAAGTGAGCATAGATCCTTGCTGCCAATTAAATGCAAAAGTGGAAGCAAGATAAACAGGTAAATCATTAGGTTTTTGAGGAAATTTATAACAACAAATCTCGACCGGAACATGAGGATTGGGAATAGATGATGTAGGCAGACTGGAAGCATGAAAAAGCAGATAACCATCCTGGCTCAAAGGACATGAGTCATAATAACCAAAAAAAGTTTCCATTCCAAAGTGACATATCTGGTGAAGCCTTGATTTAGAGTAAGAAGGCAAGTGAAATAAATCACAAAAAAGAAGGGAAGAAAGAAACTCCGCGTAATATTTCACCAACCTACGTAGAAGAGGAAACTTTCTCAACCGAGAACCAACAAGTACAGAGAATCTCATGGAGAAGCGAGCTTACGTCGAAGAGAAGGGAGTAAATCTAGGAGATTAGTATAAAGCCTATGATTAGGTAGTTGAAGAGAAAGATCGTGACTGTAGATACCATAGAAAGGAAAACCATAGGGCTCTGATTCCGTATAATCATGAATAAAGTCGCCAATCGTCAATAGCCTTCTTGGGTGAACGCCGAAAGATGATGATATACGAAAAAAAGCACAATGCTTCAGGAATTGATTAGAGGTTCCAGTCAAAGTAGTAAAATAATGGGCAATGCCAATACGAGAACATATAGACACCAACGTATTCTGCTCGGAAGCTGATACTAAATGGAGTCTCACATTATAGTGCCTAGAAAATCGACATAAACTAAAAAAACCCGGATCAAGAATGTGAGGAGAGTATGAACTAACTACAGCACGATCAAGGGATCGGATTTCGTGGGTATCTAGCGAAGCTTGCTTGCAGTATTCGGCCTGCTGGTAACGATTATAGAGCCGTGGGGGAAGTTTGGATCTAGATTGGAATGTTTGCCCAAAATGAGAGAGGCAAAAACTGTCAATTGCTTGTTGCTTTGAACGATTTGAATTGACAATTGTTCCATCGAAATCAAGGACGATATCCATTAGCTTGATAACAAAGCTTTGCGCAAGTAAGAGTTATAACTATAGATTATTTGGACAAGCTTGGGCGGGAGGAGGGAACGAAGAAGTGGCAAGATAATAAAAACAAAAGAACGGGGGCCGTAACCAAGAGAAACCCAATAAGGAAATGCAATCTTAAAATGTTGTATAGATGATGAAAAGGAAATCTTTGATGGCTCTAGAGAAACTTTATAGACAACAAGTGGCTGCATTATATTAGCAAAGACAAGACCATGCGAAACACAACGGAGCCACAACTCATAATCTTGCTTTCTACGGTAAGGTTTATATCCCCCTAAAGCAAGGATCATGCTTTTTCTAAATATAACAGATGGATGGAATATAGGATTGAGGAAAATATTTCTTTTTATAGTCAAATCATCATTGGGGTTAGAACACAAAACAGAAAAACCAGAGACCTGATCTACACGCATTACAGAAGAGCCGCAGATGGAAACATTTGGATTATCCAACATATAATTAATTTGCTTAACAAAGCGAGTGGGAAAGACTAAATCATCAGCATCAAGCCTTAAAACTAAGTCAGTTGGAGAGGACAAAAGACCTTTCTGCAAAGAATACCCTAATCCTCTGTTTTGATTATTGGAGAGAAGAACATAAGAAAGGTGGGCATGACGGGAAAACCATTGCCGAACAAGCTCGCGAGAATGATCGGTAGAAGCGTCATCGACGAGAAGAAAAAAGATATTTTCAATTAAACAGGAAACCAAGCAGCTGTTTAAACAATCTACGATTGTATCACTTGCATTATAAAATGAAATTAGAATAGTGGCCTTGAAGTCGAGTTTACTTTGCATATAAACTCCGAGACATAAAAAGACCGAGAAAAATGAGGTAGATCAATGCTATGAAAACAATACGAAAGGGGAAAACAAGAAGGCTAAACAAAGAAAAGGTAAGGGCATCATATTCTTTAAGGACAATAAATCTCAAATCGGAAACAAGCGCGCCAAAAAAATATTTAAAGAAAAGTTTTTTATAGAGGAAAAGTCTAGTATTCCAAACAGAGGCAACGTTTTTTGCGTATAAAAAAAGGCGCTTCGAGGAAACAAGGCTAGACGTAATGGTATTATAGTAGTAAGAAGTTGATTCGGACACATAGAGTTGATTATTTTTTGAAATATTTAACCACGTAACGTAGTCTTGTCGAAGTTGAACACTAGAGTTAAAAAGGAAAGATCTGTCTATATTAGATGTAAGATTAATCACAACACCGGATGTTGGTCCACATATATTAGACATATAAAGACAACCCTTTTCAACACGGCCAAAAGGTCTAGTAGATGTTTTAAGACGAGGGCCCCGAAAAGAACTCTTTGAATAGCATGCATTAAAAGATAAAAGACAATATAATTTATTATCAGATAGCATTAAAAGAGACTTCTTGTAGAAATAGGGAAAAATGAAATCATCATCATCTAAGAAATGAACTAATTCAGAATGTACATGCTGAAGACCTATTTGCCGTGCTTTTTGAGATCCAACTAAAACATCAAGATAAACAGGACGTATAAAACTGAATCGAGAACATAAAATTGATAAATGCTCTTTTTGTGAATCAGTAAAAGACTGAGCTACCACTATTATCTCAATAGGTTTACACTCTTGAGATATACACGAAAAGAGAGAACGAAGAAATAGGCTGTAACGTGAAGAAACTGATGTGATTACAGTAGTGAGATGCATGGCTTATTAAATGTATAACGTGAGGTTGAAAAGATTAAAAGCAAGTTGAAAGCTGTATAAAAGAAGAAGTGGCAAGAAAAATACAGGCTTCACTATTTTAGAAAGAAAAAAAAGCTGAAGCAAAATAAAAATAGAAGTTGATCGAACCAAATAATTTAAGTTAAAACCATAAGCTAGAAACAAGAAAGAAAATAAGAAAAAGCTTAAGGAAGAACTGATGACCAAAAGCCTGGGTGCTTTGGTAAAGTCTATAGAGTTTAGGCTGTAAAAGGTAGGTATAGGAGAAAGAACTATTGGTTTATTGAGATAGAATTTAGATGTCAACCCAAGAAAGACGTAATAAACAGAAGGAATTAATGTTGACAGATAATATTGATATAAAGGCTTTTCTGTTGATAAAGACGATGAGTCAAAGAAAAATAACGATATTCTACCAATCAAATCATCAGATCTTGAATAAACAAGTAAGACAGATAATAGCGTAATAAACGCGATTAGGAGAGGCTTGAATGAGAGGCTATTGAAAGAGGGAATATAAGGATAAAAGCAAAGATTATACATTGAATGCAATAAGAGAGTTAGTACGGCTATAAATACACAAACGGTTGCAGAGACTGGTTGCAACAGAAAGCTAGATAAAAGCAATAAAAGCTTTATTGATAAAGACGAGGGATAGAGGTAGAATAATAAAAGTGGAATAAATGAAGATGCAGAAGCAATTAGATTTAAGGAATTATAAAGGCCATAGACGGATAATATATATGTGAGAGAAGAAATGGGTAGCGAAGTGGATTGAACTCGGCGAAGGAGCGAAAGAATGATGATGTTAATAACTGATATGAAAATAATAAATAAATCTTCATTGGATAGAAAAGGAAACAAAGATAATAAGCGAACTGTGAGTTCGTTCGACTGATAAGATCCATCTAAGGAGAGGGAGAGATCAGATACGTAAGAGAGATAGTCATACAGATGAGAAGAGATAGGGCTCTTAAGAATAATTGCAACAATTAAAACAACAAGAATATTGCTAAGATTAAATAACTTAAAATATTCAGCAATCGCAAGGAGAAACCAAATCAGAAAAAGAAGAATAAAAATGAATTCATCAGACATTTATATATGACTCTTAGAAATCAGGGAAATACTTATAAAGACGATAAAGCCCAAAAAGGGGGAGGCCAAGTTGCGAAGTAAGTATTGGCAGGTGAGCAGAAAATAATGAAATATTTGAAAGACTAATGGGATATAAAGAGAAAGAAGACATAAGTAAGTCTAACGATTTACTGGTGAATATTTGTATATGTTCATCGGAAAATGAGTATTCTCGGTTGGGGTTCAATATATTCTTCAAATTGTATTTATTCGGACAAGAAACAAATACATATGAGTTGGTATGCAAAAAAGAAGTATATATAGATAAACTTGAATATGGACAGGGTAAATGCTCAAGGCAGTTGTCTAATAAGAGGAAGTCAATTCCAGAGGTTGGAATTGCCTGATTAAGCTCTTCTCTCGGCGAGATCTGTAAAATATTAGAAAAAGTTGAGGCTAGTTTATTAGATTGAAAATCAACTCCGTAATACTTAATAATAGTAGAAGAAGTTTTAGAGATCTGGAATGGGAAATAGTTGCCAGGGCCAATATCTAGAACAGATTTAGGTTTTATAGAATCAAGAAGTTTAGCGGCGTAGAAGTGCCTAGCCTTGGGTTCTTTTGCCGCTAAATTATTGCTTTCATACTGATCTGAAAGTTTGTCCAGTGAAGACAAAGAAATTAATGAAGAATGACCACAATTTTTGCACAAAAGCCAATTATTATAAAATAAGTTTTCAGCATGAACCCGATTAGATTTACAAATAGAACATTTCATGTGAAATTACTGAAAAAGAACTGTCTAAAGAATTCAACGAATTGATAATAAGGGCTAAAGTGAGCATGCATAAACAAAAGCCTTTCATAAGGCTTATGCCTTCCAAGGCTAGATTTTTTATGAAGCAATTTATAATCTGATCCATTATCTGAAATCAGACTGCCTATTGGAGAAGACGAAAAGTAATTGATGTTCAGATTACTCTTAAAAGCTCTGAGGCCAAGATCAAGATCGCCAAAAGCGTGTGTGTAATTACCTAGGCCACCTATACGGAGGTAAATAGAGCAAGCAATAGAAATCCAATTAGCATTAAAAGTGTACATATTTGATGGGCTGTCTATTAACGAAACATGTGGGGGCACAATGGGGAAAGAAGGAAAGAACAGACCGTATTTTAAACTTCTAATGCCATATGTTGTAAGATTATCTTGCACAACAGCGCCAACAAGGACGTCACTTTCAGGACACCTTGCATCAGAAGAGGTAAAAATACTAAATGCTTGACTATTGACCTCAAGATCGTCATTCATAAGGAGAAGCCGATCGCAATGTGGCTCACGCGCTAAAACATGTGATATTCCATACTTCATAGCAGAACACCACCAATACGAAGGATCTAATTTTATGATCTGAATATCAAAAGAATACGATTCACTTGCAAGAAAAGAATTTGCTGTAGGATGAGTGTCAACAATATATACTGTGGACAAGTAGGGATGAGAATAGTTAGCTTCACTTAAAGAAAGTAAAAACCTAGCAGTAACAGATGGCCTGTTAAATATAGAGACAATAGCGATGCAGCTATTTGACATTATTGATTCGTAAGAACAAGGAAAATATTATCAGCCCTACCAGTTGATTCCAGAAAAGAACACCAAGCTGGATCAAATGAATCAAAATAAGGCATATCAGAAATATGGCCAGAAGGCTTCTTAATTTTTAACCAACTATAGTAGTTAGTGAAACCATATCTGTGTTTATATACTAGTTTTTCTACATTTGCACCAAGAGTTTTAGACAAGGCAAGTAAAGATTGTGAATTAAAATACCATTTGTGCTGAGTCCTGTAAAAAAAAGAAGGAAAGTCATTAGGCAATGTATGCATAAGTATATCGTCTAGGTTTGGAGTTGATAAGAGCAGTCGTCCGCCTGGAGAAAGAAGCTTTAGAGCATCACGCACAAAGGATTGTGGGCAGTCAACATGTTCTATGACCTGATGTGAAACAACGTAATCAAAAATAGAACCATGTGTAGCCAAGGCTTCACTAGTAGATGTATGGGGGACAATATTCTTAGATTTAAGAAGATCATGCCATAGAGTACACGGCTCTACTCCAATAGCAAGATTTGCGAGGCCTTTAATTGCATCCAAAAATAATCCACTGGCGCAACCAAGGTCTAAAACATTTTTTTTATAGAAAGATTCATGATTAAGGATTTCAAGAGGATATTTAAGAAGATGTCCGTGTGATTTAAAGTGATGGTCTTCATCTATATGCTGTTCAAGAGCATCTCTATAAGCAGAAGTTGAATAAAAGTTCTTAGGTAAAGAGAATTTATCATCTAACCTTTCAAGTGAACAATTTGAGCACTTTTGTATAGAAGCTACTACTTCTTTTCCAAAAGAACCATTACGAATTGGACCGGTGTAATGCAGGGTCCAAGTCGAAGAACCGCAAGAAGGACATACAATCATATATTTAAACCATTTGAAAGCGACCCCAGTGGTCGACAATTGTTTTACGCTGTTCTCGCGTTAGAGAAGATATACGACTATCCTTATAAACAGAATCATTATTAAAATGAGTAGTTGATACTTCTTCAAATATGCATCCAGATTCAGAGCCAAATGCGTGCCAAACACCAGGTAAAACAGTAAGAGTATCGCCTAAATCAAGTGTATATGTATGGCGATCTGAAATGACATCGAGTTTACCGTACAATACTTGGAAAGTTTCTTCCTTACGTGGATGGTAGTGAAGAGGATGCTTTTGGCCGGGCAACTGTACAAGAATTTTTTTACAATACTCTCGATTGATGCAGGTAATAATAGTTGTACCAACTTTACTGAATTCTTTTTTTCCGTAATGATGGGACAACTCTAACTCAAAAGTAGAGTTTAGAGTGATAGATGCCATAGAGAGTAATGCTTTGACCTCATGCAAAGCTTCTTTAAGATAAAAAGATTCATGCAAATCTGGGAGAAGTACAGATTCTGGTAAAACTGAAGAATTTTTATCAACATCCTCAAGGAGTTTAAAGGGAAACTTTAAGGTTGATGCAGTTAATTGTGAAGGGACGAGTACTGGAAAGGCGTAATAAATATCAGATTTATTGACGATTGTATTCTTTCTAAGAGTTTTTTTATAATAAGCGCCTCTAGCCAAGGTCTTGATAGAGCACTTTTCTTCAGGCCGATCTAAAGTAGCAGGAGTTGCTAACATATTATATGTTATAGAGATCGCATCCAGCCAAGCTTGAAGCTCTGAAGGAGTACTGGAATATTTATTTTGGGGTTTTTCATCAGAAGGAAGGCAAATGTGACGCTCTAATAGTGAAGCTCCTGATGAAATTGCTGCAATTACAACATTTGTATCTGAAGGAGGTTCATGCGTAGACCATCCAATTTGGATATCAGAATATCTAGACTTAAGTTGAGGGATTAGACCAAGGCAACAATCCTCAGGATTGGTCGGATATACTGATATACAATGCATGAGAGCATAGTCAACCGATTTATGCCTGAAGAAGCTAACTAGGTTATCAATACCAGAAAAGTCAAGGCCACCAGTAGAGGCAAGAACGGGAAGATTACTACTTGATATATATTCTAACAATGGCCAATCATTAGCGGAGCAAGAAGCTACCTTGATTATATCTGCCTTGGATTCTATAGCCCAATCAACTGATGCCTCGTCAAAAGGGGTTATCATTAGACCAAATACCTCAGAGGGTAATGATTTGATATATTGTGCAATCTGAAGCAATTCATCCTTTACTAACTTTGTTGAATTAAAGCGCTTAACGTAATGAGAATCGGATGGTGCGTCGACATGTATGAAAGTATCTAGATTTCTATATTGAAGCTTGAAATAAATTCTAAATCCATCAGGATAATCCAAAGATGAGAACGCTTCAATAATGGAAAGGGCGTGTTCCACAGATCCATAGTGATTATTCGCAATATCAAGGACAATTACTTTATCAAAATCAAAAGAGTGAAGGAGTTCCATGAGAGATTAGAGATTAGGGAGATGGGTGGCAATAGTGGTAATGTCTAAACCTTTCATCCAACTAACATGATCGAGAGGGGAAAAATCGTTGGACGAAATTGCTGTGGTGAATGCAGATATTTCATGATGAAAGTCAAGTGTTCGAGTTCGTTGATAATAATATTCCTTAATATTTCCATTGCAAGCTAGAGTTACTTTATCATATTTACCATTTTCTGCTCCAAAGATACATGCCAGGCTAGAATCGTGAGTAAAGGCTTCGATTGATTTGCTTGCTTCTTTAGACAATACATCGGTTGAATAAAAGAAACTAGTTGGGAGCAATGAATCCTGAATTAAGAGGTCACAACGTTCATCGTACATTCCACATGTGGACATTGAAGCATTGAATGATTCTAAATGCCAATCATTTGCGTTGAGTGCGTCCATGCAGCAGAGAAGTAGATGAAGCCCATGGCTATGCTCAGATAAAGCACCACCTCCGCGTCTAGAAAAGCCTAAATACGAATCTTGTGGACCACTGAGCCAAGGATGGGCAGCGAAAATACCATCCCAACTCTCAAGCCATTGAGATCTAACACTCTGGATATCGAGATCTGTAATTAGTAAATCAAGGAAATGCTTGAAGGCAGGAGAGAAGGAATGATTGTATCCGACAAAAACACGGGATTCTGTTGCTGACAATAAAGACTGTACATGACCAATTGAGGTCTCCAAAGGAGAAAGAAAAGGCTTTTCTACCAAGTAAACAGATGGAGGAAAATCTTTAAGGCAAGATTCAAGAACCTGCAGATGAGTATCTGGTGGAGTCCCTATTATAGTTAAGTCGACATGTTCACGTGAAGGCTCTGTAAGTAATTTGATTGAAGAATCCCAATTGCCATACCTTGAAGGATATATCGAACTTTGCATTCGTTGCAAAGCCAAAGGATCTATATCAACTACCTCAATGTCCCAAGAAAGTGCACGCAAAGCGTACGTGAGGTGATTACCGATGGAACCGGCACCAAAGACTCGTGCTTTCACTTAAAAAAACCTCCTTGATTGTGATGCATGATCCTAAGAAATTAGAGCGGGCGATAGCGGAGTCTCAAGCAAACAACTAAAACAAGAACGTTAGCAGTTATCACTCAAAGTATTATTTTATCAAATGTCGGCGAAGTCAACAAGCAGTCTCGCCACGACCAAACAGAAATTTAACATGCCAGGGAGAGCAAGAAAAAACTAATTAAGCGATTAATGTGCACTATAACAAATGGTGGAAGAAACAAACAAAAGGTTCATGCTATATACAAATCCCATCCTCTTGGAATTCGAAAATAACATTAGACCATTTGCTAATAGTAAAAGATCTATGAAGTCGGAGAAAATACATGAGAGTCGCAAAGGTCTAGAGCTAGAACCGTATAAGCTAAGCTACAATGAGCTATCGGAATGTAGTAATCATAAGCTAGGGCTGTGGCAATCAAGAGCAAGCATGAATAGACTCGAGGAAAGCAGAAAGATTAGATTTGTGTTCAATGTCAGCATAATACAAAGAACTTGCGCGTATATTTGAGGGATTGAGAGAAAACTCAGAGAAATGCTCAATAGCTTTAAATATTTGTTGACACGTGAAAGCACGCTTGACCCAATACTCTGACGAATAGTCAGAAAAATGAGCAAAATAAGATTGCAACTTGATAGTTACCTGACTATAGTCACAAAGGTCAACAACAACCGGCTTGCCCATTAGGCCAGCCTCCAAACAAAGGGTTCCCGCGGGGCTTATAAGTAGATCGCATTCATGTAGATGCATCACCAGAGAATCGCCCAGTCCCTTGCATTGATCAATAATATTTTTGCCAACAGAATATTGCTCATCAAGGAGATGTTTAACGGACTGATCCAAGACAATATTTTGATACTGCGAGAGTCTTTGAAGAAGACTTAATGAGGGAAGAGGACTCCAGGGATGGGGGCGGTAAACAAATACTAATGGAGCAAAATCAGAATGAGCTGAAGCCAGATTTGCCAAAGTAATCAAAGTATAAATTTCATTTTCTATATTTTTTTGCGAACCAACATAGTAAATCTTACTTTTAGGAGTTATCGCAGGCTTACTCTTATCTATAACATTTAAATCTTGCAGATAAGAAAATCTCGGGGTCGTATATCTAAAAAAGGATGATCTTGGAAGATCAAAAAGCATAAGCTGTTTATCCATTTGCTTAGACCAGCTCGTAATAGAACTGACAAATAACTTAGAGATATATGATTTAGATGATGGGTTATCCCAATTTCTGACAACCATGGCAATCTTATTGCCTGCTTTGATTGATTGGCGAAGTTGACGTAACTCTTTAGTGCTAAGTAGAGCTGTAGTATATACATCAATGCATCGGCAGTCAGGAGAAATGAAATATCTTGACTTAAAGGGAGATCGAAAAAGAGTGATGGACTCTAAAACGGAATAAAGTATATCAAAAACTTTTGGACAGGTTGTCCTTAATTTTTTTGCCAACCGCATGAAAAAATGACGGATGTATGAATTTCTTGATCTCTCAAAAGCATTATGATAATGACCGTAGAAAATACCTGAATATTTAACGCTAAACAAGTTGATGAATATATGATCAAGCAAGCCACGCGTGGAGGGATCCTTTTGCGCAGAATCAAATACTGTAAAGCTAATATTCAAATTAGAATTGCACAATTCAGACTCATAAAGGTCTTTATCGATTTTATTTGCAACAAAAATGCGAAAAGATAACATGCTCATAAGGAAGCGATTATGCGTTCACACTCAACAAGATCTTCATGCGTATCAATACTGATCATGGGTTCAGTAATGACTGCTTTTGTTTTGCCAGCAAAGAGTGACTTTTTAATACAAAGCATTGCTGTAGAAACACAATAAGCGGCTCCATTTCTTATGTATGCTGAGGATAGCTGTTGTCTGGAGACAATAGAACCACCATCTTCATAAAATAATGACAATAAGCCATCAGCGTCAACAGTAAGGGACTTGTACGGATGATATTTTGAATCAACTTGATGGCATGTAATTGCAGAGGAAAAGTCACCGGACTGAACATAGTCATAGCAAGTATTGACATGCTCGACATGCCTAAGCGGAGATGTGGGTTGGATCATAACTACACAACTGTATTCTTCTTTATAGAGAATTTCAGAGGCATGAAGTGAATGAACTAGAACTTCTACGTCACCAATCTGATCGCCAGACAAGTAATCAGGTCGTAGAAATTCTTGCTTTCCAATTAAAGGCTCCACATGGATCAGGTAATCTGGTGAATCAGTAGATACAACGATTCTGGCCTCAAAAGATACACTTTGGGCAACCTTAACTGCTCTACGCAATAACGTTTCTCCATAGCAATGTATGATATTTTTATTTGGAAGACCTTTGCTTCCAGATCTTGCAGGAATAACAATAAGCGCTTTATTCATTAGTGAAAGCTAGAATAACTAATGGACCGTGAATGCAAATAAAATAGGTTTGACGGGACAATGCGAATGGTCAGTGTCGCATTCTGATTGTTCAACAAGGTAACTTAAGAGGTGAATTTATTCAAGATTTGATTCAGAGTAGTTGATCAAGACTGAGCGGCGTGCCGCGAGTGTAGGCCTGCCTCGCCTTCCGGCCCAACAGCTGGGGATAGAGCGAGGGTGACGCGCCTTGACCAGGACGAACAATGCGGATATTTTCAGCCGTAAAGACCTCCCCTTCCGCAATATCGGCTGCTGCATAAATGGAACGACGGAAGACCAGGCTCTTCTGCTCAGCTTCTGTGGGGCCGTAGCGCACCTGGCCCAGAGACTCCCAGGCTCGCTCACTCTCCTGAACCAGCGAGGCCAGTTCAGCAGGTTCAAGCGAGAAGGCACTGTCCACACCCCCTTCCGCACGGGATAGGGTGAAGTGCTTTTCAATCATGGTGGCACCGAGAGCAACAGAGGCCACCGCAACGCCCACCCCCATGGTGTGGTCCGAAAGCCCAACCTCACAGCCAAACAACTCACGCAGGTGAGGAATGGTGCGGATGTTGGTGTTTTCGGGGCTGGCGGGGTAGGTGCTAGTGCACTTGAGCAGCACCAGCTGGGTGCAGCCAGCGTCGCGGGCGGTGCGCACAGCGTCGTCGAGTCCGCCGAGGCTGGCCATACCGGTGGAGATGATCAGGGGCTTGCCGGTGGAAGCAGCCTTCGCGATCAGCGGCAGGTGGTTGTTCTCGAAGCTGGCGATCTTGTAGGCGGGGGGGCCGAGCTCTTCCAGGAAGTCAACGGCGGTTTCATCGAATGGCGAACTGAAGCAGATCAGGCCCAGCTCGCGGGCCCGCTCCATGATCGGCCCGTGCCATTCCCAGGGGGTGTGGGCCTGTTGGTAGAGATCATGCAGGTTCTGGCCGGTCCAGAGGGAATCGGGATCGCTGATTTCAAAGCTGCCGCCACGCACGTCGAGCGTAATCGTCTCGGCGGTGTAGGTCTGCAGCTTGATCGCGTGGGCTCCGGCCTGGGCTGCCGCCTCCACGATCGCCAGGGCCCGCTCCAGGCTCTGGTTGTGGTTGCCGCTCATTTCGGCGATCACAAACGGTGGATGCTCTGCGCCGATAACGCGGCCGGCGATGTCGATCGTCATGGGGCGGAGGGTTCAGAAACAGCAGAGCCGGGCAAGGAGATCAGCATGGCAGTGGAGCCTGCGGCCAGCTGGCCGCAGGGCTGAAAGCCGAAAGGCGAGAAGAAGGCAGGAATGCGGGTGGTGACGCTCACCATGGCAGGCCCCTCCTGGCCAACCGCTTGCAGCAGGGTCTGCACCAACTGCTGACCAATGCCCTTGCCGCGGGCGCTGGGTGCCACGGCGAGATTGTCGAGGTGACCGCCCTTGCTGTGGGGGCTGAGCATCACCAAACCCAGCAAGCCTTCGCCATCGCGGGCCAACCAGAGGCGCTGGCGGCGATGGCTGGCGGCCACCACCCGCTCGAACACATCCCGCGGCGGTCGCGGGTAGCAGGCATCCAGCAGGGGCTGGACCTGCTGCCAGGGGGCCTGATCGAGGGCTAACTCGAAAACAGAGGGGCTGGCCATCAGGGCCACCCCACCAGGGCTGCCGGCAGCGCGCTGGCTCTACGGGCCTTGGTGCAGTTGGGGCTTGGTACTTGGTCATTCCCTGGCCTCCTCAGCCCTCGGCGGGGGGGGGGGGGGTGGGTGGGGGTGGATCTT
>Ga0194123_10004313_pt1 | contig 16193 bp, 14 predicted proteins | sample TA2MahsurfametaG_5_FD_155479 | JGI IMG/M metagenome (GOLD analysis project Ga0194123, IMG submission 155479) | Freshwater microbial communities from Lake Tanganyika, Tanzania - TA2015023 Mahale A surface | ecosystem: Environmental > Aquatic > Freshwater > Lake | place: Tanzania: Lake Tanganyika... | reverse complement strand
CGCGAACCTCGTCATCGGTGAGGCCGTACTGCTCTTCGAACGCGCTACGTACCGCAGCCGCGTAGACATAGAAGTTCTGCGCGACTTCGGAAGCCTCGGCGAAGCCGGTTTGGCGAGCCAATCCTTTTCGAGCAGCCGCGAGTTGTTCGTCGGTGACCGCAACTCCGTCGGCCTCGAGTCGAGTGGCGTAGATCTGGGTGGTGGCCCAGTCGGTGAGGAAGCCGCGGGCCATCGACGCGTTCAGCGCGCCGGTCTCGAGGACGGATCCGGGGAAGCCCGCGGCGTAACCGACGACGATCTCGTCGAAGTCGGAGCGGGACAACGATTCGCCGTTGACGGTGATCGCATCGCTACGCACCGATGAGCACGACGACAGCGTGGGTGCGAGGACGGCCAGGGGAGCGATGGCGAGAGCGAGACGGCGAATCGAGATCACGGTGTGAAGTTAGTTCGTGGCCTGTTCGGCCGGCGGCACCAACTCGTTCAGTAGGCGCAGGACGTATGACACGGGCTCGTCACGCCGTGAGATCGGGACGATGATCTGCTGGAGCGATTCTTTCACGATGGTGTCCTTGGCCAGGCGCTTGAGGCGCATCGACTCCGACACCTTGAGCACGAGTGGTGCGATGCGCGCATCGGATGCGGTGACGACCATTTCTTTGATGCCGAGTCGATGGCATTCGGCACGCAGGCGTCCGACGTCGAGAAGCATGGCCGCCGGTTCGGGAACCGGACCGTAGCGGTCGATCCATTCGTCGCGGATGTCGTCCACCTCGGCCACGGTGGTGACCGTGGCGAGTCGACGGTAGGCCTCGAGTCGGAACTCTTCCTTGGCGACGTAGTCCTTCGGAAGAAACGCGTTGCTCGGAACGTCGATCTTGATCTCGGACGGCGCGGCGGCTGTCTCGCCCTTCATCTCGCCCACGGCTTCGGTGACCATCTGGCAATAGAGGTCGTAACCGACTGCGGCGATGTGGCCGCTCTGCGCTTCGCCGAGCAGGTTGCCAGCGCCACGGATCTCGAGATCGCGCATGGCGATCTTGAAACCGGATCCGAGATCGGTGGCTTCGCCGATCGTCCGCAGTCGTTCGTACGCATCTTCCGAGAGCGACTTGTCGCGTGGGTGGAACAAGTAGGCGTACGCGCGCTGGCCGCCGCGCCCCACACGTCCGCGCAACTGGTGCATCTGGCCGAGGCCCAACAGGTCGGCTCGTTCGACCACGAGCGTGTTGACCGCGGGCATGTCGATGCCACTCTCGATGATGGTCGTGCAGACGAGCACGTCGTAGTTGCCGTCCCAGAAGTCGAGGACCACTTGCTCGAGCGTTCCTTCGTCCATCTGGCCGTGAGCCACCGCGATGCGAGCCTCCGGGACCAACTCACGCAAGCGGCTGGCACATTCGTCGATCGACTGCACGCGGTTGTGCACCCAGAACACTTGGCCTTCGCGGAGCAACTCGCGTCGGATGGCTTCGACCGCCACCCGCTCGTCGTACTCGCCGACGAACGTGAGAATCGGCTGACGGTCGGCCGGTGGCGTCTGCAGAAGACTGAGATCACGAATGCCCACCAAACTCATTTCCAGGGTGCGGGGAATCGGGGTGGCCGACAAGGTGAGCACGTCGACGTTCGTCTTGAGGTGCTTCATGGCCTCTTTGTGCTGCACGCCGAAGCGTTGTTCTTCGTCCACCACCAAGAGGCCGAGGTTCTTGAACTTCACGCCGCTCGCGAGCAGTCGATGCGTGCCGATCACGCAGTCGACTTCGCCGTTCTCGATGCCGGCGATCACTCGATTGGCCTCGACCGTCGTGAGAAAGCGCGAGAGCACTTCCACACGGATGGGATACCCAGCGAATCGCTCGGCGAAGGTGTTGCCGTGTTGTGACGCGAGAAGAGTGGTGGGGACGAGAACCGCCACCTGTCGTCCGTCCTGGATGGCTTTGAACGCGGCGCGTACCGCCACCTCGGTCTTGCCGAATCCGACGTCGCCGCACACCAGTCGGTCCATCGGGTAGGTGCGTTCCATATCGGACTTGATGTCGTCGATGGCCTTCTTCTGATCGGGGGTTTCGACGTACGGAAACGCGTCTTCCATCGCGTTCTGCCACGGAGTGTCGATGGGAAACGCCGGACGCTCGGCCGTCACGCGCTTCTGGTAGAGCACCACGAGTTCTTGGGCGATCTCGCGAACCGCGCTGCGCACCTTCGACTTCGAGCGTGCGAAGTCGGCGCCGCCGAGGCGGTGGAGAGTCGGCGTCTCGCCGCCCACGTATTGGCGCACCGCATCGATTTGGTCGGACGGGACGTAGAGCTTGTCGCCGCCCTTGTAGGCGAGCAGCAGGTAGTCACGTTCGATGCCGCCGATGGTGCGCTTCACCATGCCCTCGTACTTGCCCACACCATGCACGTAATGCACCACGTAGTTGCCGGGCTTGAGGTCTTCGAACACACTCGCCGACGAACGCGGGCGACGTCGGGGCTGTCGGTGCGCGCGACGCCGACCGGTGATGTCGGCTTCGGCGATCACGGCGACCTTGGCCGACGGGACGGTGAAACTGCGATGAAGGGGAGCGATCACGATCACGCCACCGCGACCGGAGAGGTCGAGTGGACCGGCCGTGCCGTCGTAGTAAGTGGCCAGTGAGAAGTCGACGCCGTGCTCGGCGAGAACACTGGCCATGCGCTCGGCCGAACCCACACCGTCGGCGGCCACCACGACGCGATAGTCGTTGGCGAGAAGTTGGCGAAGTCGTTCGCTGAAACCATCGCCGATGCCGGCGGTGGCGCCCCAGCCGCTCGCTTCGACGAGCGGAACATCGGGGCCATCGGCCACCGGAATCAGATTCCACGACCCGCGACGCTCGCCGAGCAAACGATCGGGAGTGGTGTGGAGTCGCGGGAACTCCTTGTCGGGATCGCGGGCCCAGGTCGAGGCGAGTGCGCGCGCCAAGTCGTCTTCTTCGGCCAACAGATCGTCGGCGCGGTCGCGTAGGCGACGTGGTTCGACCAGCACCACCTTGGCTGATGAGCCGGTTGTGCTCGTCGAACCCGATGAACCCGACTGTCCATCGAGAAGGTCGGTCAAGAGCGTGGGTCGATCGACGAGCCAGGGCAACCAACTCTCCATGCCGTCGAAGAGAGAGCCCTCGGCCAGTCGTTCCCAGTGTTCGCGGCCCCATGGTTCGGACGCCACCAGTCGACTGGCCCGTTCGCGCAGATCGTCATCGAGCACGAGCTCGCGGGCCGGGAAGATCAACGCCTCGGCGAGGTCACGATCGCTACGTTGATCGTGAACGGAGAACGTGGTGAGTCGGTCGACTTCATCGCCCCACAGGTCGATACGAATCGGCTGATCGGCGGTGGACGGAAATACGTCGACGATGGCTCCTCGTTGGGCCACTTCGCCGCGGTGCTCGACGATCTCTTCACGCCGATACCCCATGTGTACGAGACGTCGCACGAGTTCGGTCGGATCGAGGATCGCCCCCTTGCGTACGGCCACGGGTTCGGCTTGGGCCGACCGTGGCGCGAGTTGCTGCAGAAGAGCGCGCATGCTCGACACGATGATGCGCGGCGTTCGCTCGGGATCACCGAGTCGCCAGATCACCTCGAGTCGTCGTCCCATGGTTTCGACGCTCGGGCTCACACGTTCGAACGGCAGTGTCTCCCAGGCCGGAAAGAGCGCAACGTCATACGTCGGAACGAACGACACGAGATCGTCGAACAACTGACCAGCCATGGTTCCGGTCGGACAGGCGACCACGATCGGGCGTCGTCCCGAGAGCTCGGCCAGGGCGGCGATGGCGATCACGCGCGCCGCATCGGGAACGGCCAGCACCCCGTCGGCCGACCCGAGCAACGACACGAGTTCGCGATCGTCACGCAGGCGCGCCGGTAACGACGCGAGCACGCCGGGGACCGAGCGGTCGCCAACGATCGTGTTGTTCGCAATTCCGCTCGTTGTGCTGTTCACCGGGGCGACCTCACTGGCCGTTGAACGCATTCATCGCGGCGGCGGCTCCGTCGGCCACGATTCGCTCGACCGCATCGGCGGCGATCTGCACACTCACGTCGAGAGTCTGACGCTCGGCGGCGGGAACCTTGCTCAACACGTGGTTGGCGCCTTGCTCCTTGTTGACCGGTTTTCCCACGCCGATACGAACGCGGATGTACTCCTGCGTGCCGAGGTCGGCGGTGATGCTGCGCAGTCCGTTGTGTCCACCGAGTCCGCCACCCACCTTCACGCGAACCGCTCCGGGCGGGAGATCGAGTTCGTCGTGCACCACGATCAGTCGTTCGGCGATCGGACCGCGGTTGAACCCGTAGCGACGACTCAGGGCCCGTACGGCTTTGCCACTCTCGTTCATGAACGTGGTGGGAAAGGCGAGCACCACTCGTTTCGATCCGATGCGAACGTCATCGACGAGCGCGTGATCGCGCGACGTCTTCAACGATCCGCCGTGACGCGAGGCGAGGACGGCGGCAACTTCCTCGCCGACGTTGTGGCGGGTGCGCGCGTACTGCTTGCCGGGGTTGCCCAAACCGACGACGAGATAGTCGAAGGTGTTGTTGCTCGACACGCTCTTGGCGCTCGACTCCTTGTCCGAACGGCCGAAGAGGCCCATTCGGATCAGTCCGCAGACTTGGGCGCTTCAGCTGCCGGAGCACCTTCGGCTGCCGGTGCGGCGGCAACAGGAGCTTCGGCGCGTGAACCGGCGATGGCGGTCACGATCGGCGAATCGGGGTCACCGAGCGCGCGCGTGCCGGCCGGGAGAGCGACCTCCGACAGACGGATGACTTGACCGGGGTGCATACCCGAGATGTCGATGGTGATTTCCGACGGCATGTTGGCGGGGGTGGTGACGATGTCGATGGTGTCCTGCGACGGATCGACGAGACCACCTTCGGCGAGAACAGCCTTGGCTTCGCCCACGAGACGAACCGGAACGGCGATGGTGAGTTCTTCGTCGAGGTTGATGCGCAAGAAGTCGACGTGCGACACGGTGCGGCGAACCGGGTGACGCTGGAGTTCCTTGATGACGGCCGGGTAGGTGGAGCCGTCGACCTCGAGATTCAAGATGGTGTTGACACCAGCGGCGCCCGACAATGCCACACGCAGGTCGCGACGATCGACGGTGACGGACACCGGCGACATTCCCTGTCCGTAGAGCACGCCGGGGATCTGCTCGTCACGACGCAGACGACGGGCGGCACCCGTGCCGTTCGGGCGACCCGACTTGAGATTCAGCGTGGTGGACATGGACGACCTCTCGATTCGACGTGTGCCCCGGACGCTTGAGCGGCCCGTGGAACAGAAACAGCCTGGAATACTACGGCCGGATCGGTCGGTTGCTACCCGCCGGAGCCCACGGAAACCCGACCCGATGGAACCGCTTCGGCCAGGTCAGGCCTGGTTCTCGCCGCCGAAGATCTCCGAGACCGACGTGTCGTCGAAGACGGCCGACAACGCGTCGGCGATGATCGGCGCGATCGACAGCACCTGGATCTTTCCGATCCGCTTCTCGGGTGCGAGGGGCAAGGTGTTGGTGAGGATCACGCGGTCGATGCGCGACTTCTCGAGACGTTCGATGGCCGGACCCGACAACACGCCGTGGCTGGCCATGGCCCAGACCTCGGTCGCACCCTTGTCGAGCAACAAGTGGGCCGCCGAGACGATGGTTCCGCCGGTGTCGATCATGTCGTCGGTGAGGATGCACAGACGACCTTCCACGTCACCGATCACATCGAGGGCCTGGGCGGTGTTGGTGGTGCCTTTCGGGCGACGCTTGTACACGAAGGCCAGGTCGGCCCCCAGGTGCTGTTGCATCCGCTCGGCCACTTTGATGCGGCCGGCGTCGGGCGACACGATCACCGGGTCCTTGGCGTTGTCGCGGACGTACTGCTCGATCACGGGCATGGCCGTGAGATGGTCGACCGGTCCGTCGAAGAATCCCTGGATCTGGCCGCTGTGAAGATCGATCGACACCATGCGCTTGGCACCGGCCGCCTTGAACAAGTCGGCCACCAGTCGGGCGGTGATGGGTTCGCGGCCTTCGGCCTTTCGGTCCTGACGCGCGTATCCGTAGAACGGGCACACCGCGGTGATGCGCTTGGCCGAGGCGCGTTGTGCGGCGTCGATCATGATGAGTTGTTCCATGATCGAGTCGTTGATGCTTCGACCGTCGCAGCCGAAGTGACTCTGCATGATGAACACGTCGCAACCGCGCACACTCTCTCCGAAGCGCGGGCGAACTTCGCCGTTGGCGAATTCGACGAGGTTGGGATCACCGAGTTCGATCCCGATATGTTGAGCCACTTCATGGGCCAGGGCCAAGTGGGTGCGCCCCGAGTAGAGGGCCATCCGCTTGGTCGTCACCTTGTCCACGAAGTCACCGTCTCCCACTGTCGTCCCGCCGTCTCATTCGCTCGAATCATAGAACGCGCCCGCCTGCTGGCCGTCAGCCACGCGCGTGCCGGGCACCAAGTTGGCGTACGGCCCGACGCGCGCACCGATCCCGATCTCGGAATCACGGGCAACCGAGTTCTCGACGATCGCGCCGTCGCCCACGACGCAGTCGACCAGGCGGGTCTGCGGTCCGATTTCGCAACCCGAACCGATGACGGTGCGTCCCTGAATGATCGTGCCGGGGAACAAGGTGACGTCGCGGCCGAACGTGACGTCGACGTCGATGAAGGTTTGCCGCGGATCGAGCATCGTGACGCCGTTGAGCAACCAGCGGCGGTTGGTGCGGGCGCGTAGTTCGCGCTCGGCCAAGGCCAGCTGCCAGCGATCGTTGACCCCTTGGGTTTCGGCGGCATCGGCCACCACGGCTCCGACGCGATGACCCATTCCGGACAGAACCGAGATCACGTCGGTGAGGTAGTACTCCTTCTGCGCGTTGTTGGGAGTCACCCGTCGCAGCGCCGGGCCGAGCAGGTCGCGCCGGAACGCGTAGATGCCGGTGTTGAACTCGTTGATCCTCTTCTCGTCGGCCGTCGCGTCGCGTTCTTCGACGATGCGTTCGACGCGGCCGTCCTTGGTGCGAACGATGCGTCCGTAGCCGGTGGCATCGGGGAGGGAAGCGACCAGCACCGTGGCGGCCAGGCCGTTCGACTCGTGATGGGTGACCAGTTCGTCGATCGTCTCCTTGCGCAGGAGCGGTGTGTCGCCGGTGAGAACGAGCACGGTGGAGGTGTCGTCGATGTCGTCGGAGGCGTTGGCCAAGGTGGACACGTCGAGAGCCTGCAGTCCGACCGATGCCGCATCACCCGTGCCGCGCTGAACCAGTTGCTCGGCGAACGACACGTTGGCCCACACCGGGGCATCGTCTTGGACGCGCTTGGTGACCCGTTCGGCGGCGTGGCCCACCACGACGACCGATCGATCGGGTGTCACGAGTTCGAGTGAATGGATCACGTGCATGACCATGGGTCGCCCGCAGATGAGATGCAGAGGCTTGGGTCGGACGGATCGCATCCGGGAGCCCTCACCGGCAGCGAGGATGATGGCGTAGACCGGCACACAACCGTTATAGCAATGGAGACAGGGCCAGAGGAGGCACGGGGCCGCGGGCACCGGGCGTGAGCTCCGGGGAGAGGGATCGAACCCCTATTCGCGGAATCAAAATCCGCTGTCCTACCGATTGAACGACCCCGGAAAGTGCCGACACCCTACCGGGCGACTCGTCGACCAGCCCGAACAGGTGGTCGACGGCGTTGGCTCGCGCTCCCGTCCGTCGCTAGCGTCGGGGTCCTGACGTTGAACGTCTGTTGGCTTGGGCTCCGAGCCGAAGCAAGCACGAGACAAGCACAACACGAGAACGACACGAGGTCGACATGGGTTCGCTCATCAAGAAGCGTCGCAAGCGCATGCGGAAGAAGAAGCACAAGAAGATGCTTCGCCGTACGCGTCACCAGCGTCGCAAGTAGTTCTCCGGCCGGCTCTCGGCCGCGGACCGCTCAGCGATGCCGCGTGACCATCACGCGAGCATCACGCAGATCATCGGCGATGTGCCCGTGATCGCCTAGCACGAACCAGGTCGCCCCACTCCCGGCCAACGTCGGTTCGACTCCGGCCGCTTCGGTGATCCTCTTCTTCCACGTCGCCAATTCGGGTTCGACCATCAGCGCCGCCGGTTCGAGGTCGTTGGTCGGGTGCGATGGTCCACCCATCTCGTCCCACGCGCGATAGGCGAGGGGTGTGCTCACGGCCAAGGGCGGAACGACGAGAGTGACGAGCCCGGGTTCGTCGGCCAGTGGTTCGACGATCTCACCGATACCTCGAACGCGGGCCCGGCCACCGCGCACGCAGAACGGAACATCGGCCCCGATGGACGCGGCCAGATCGAGATCGTCGACGCCGGCCCAGCGGAAGATCGCCGCGGCATCGGCCGACCCGCCACCGAGTCCGCCGCTGTGAGGGATGTGTTTGTGAACCTCGACGCGCGCGCGTCGACCGCAGGCGACGAGCGCCCGAGACACGAGATCACGACCATCGCCTACGAGCCCGTCGCTGAACGGACCGGAGTACGTGACCGTGCTCGTGTTCACGTCGTCGTGCACCGTGAGTGTGTCGTGCACTTCGAGGGTGGTCATCACCGCATCGATCACGTGATAACCGTTGGCGCGCACACCGGTGATGTGGAGACTCAACGTCAACTTGGCCGGTGCGATCAGGGTGTGTTGAATCGGAGCGGCGGACATCAGTCGAGAGTCTTTCCGGCGCACACGGCCGTGGTGAGTCGACCCCAGGCCATCACGTCGAGGTCTTCGGGCCGCGCTTCGGGCGACACACCAGCGGCGGCGAACATGGCTGGTTCCACGCGGTCGGCCAACGAACGACGCAGCATCTTGCGCCGCTGTTGGAACGCCGCGCGAACCAACGAGAACAGAACTCCGCGGTCGACGTCCACCGCCGGTCGGTCGCGACGAGTCACTTCGATGATCGACGAGGTGACCTTCGGGCGGGGCACGAACACGGTGGGCGGAACGTCACCCAGAATGCGGGCCGTGCCCCAGTAGGCGACCTTCACCGAGACCGCACCGTAATCCGATGATCCCGGTTCGGCGGCCAACCGTTGGGCCACTTCCTTTTGCACCATGACGACGATGCGGCGCACGCCCGGAACGTCGTCGAGCAGATCGGCGATGAGCGGCGTGGCCACGTTGTAGGGAAGGTTGGCCACCACGATCGCTCCAGGTTCGTGATCGGGCGCGAGATGATTCCAGTCGAGTTCGCGAGCATCGCCCTCGATCACGGTCACGTTGGGTAGGTCGCGCACGACGTGGCGCAGTACCGGGGCGACGCCGTGGTCGACTTCGATCGCGGTGATCTTGGCACCGGTCTCGACCAGAGCGAGTGTGAGCGAGCCGAGTCCGGCTCCGATTTCGATCACGTGATCGGTCGAGCTCACGTTGGCGAGTCGGGCGATGCGTCGCACGGTGTTCGGGTCGGCCACGAAGTTCTGACCGAAGGCGCGACGTGGAGCCAAACCGTGCTCTTCGAGCAGAGCAGTGATGTCGCGTCGAGAATGGGTCACGACGTCGGTCTCAGAAGTTGATCTCGACCGGGATCGGTGCGTCGACGAGATCGGCCAGATCGAGGAACACATCGGTGTGCACGATGATCACGCTGCCGTCCCGCAACGCTTCGATCGACACGTTGTTGCACTTGATCTGCCGACCGTTGTTGAGATTGGTCACCGTGATGACCGCACCGATGAGAGCGTGCGGTGTCGCGCACGGTCGCAGGCCCAACGTTTGTGGCCAACGGACGTAACTCGCGGTCCCATCGATCACGAAGCCGGAGGGCGGCGCCGGAACGTTCACGGTGATGATTTCCGGTGCGATCGACGGATCGACATCGGGCAGGAAAGCGGGATCGGCGGGTTTGCTGTCGGTATCGCCGGAGTCGCCTGAGCCAGGCGCCGAGCCGACCGTGTTCGCGGCAGGAGCAACCGTTACGGCCTCGTCTTTCGAACCGTTCCCCGACACGGCGAAGGCGATCACGGCCACCACCGTGACGGCGATGGCCAGGGCGAGGCGTCGACGTTGAGCGAACATCGCGTCACGGCCGAGGGGACTGGTCACGTGATCAGGCTATGACGCGGTGACGAGTTCGGGGGATCGAGACATGGTCGGAGATTGCGCCACGACCGGGGTCACGCGATGCCGGGGAAGGCGGTGCTCGCGTTGAGCGATGTTTGCGCCGCCAGTTCGCCAACGGCGACTCCGCGCAAGTCGGCGACGAATCGGCCGACATCGGCGACGTACGCCGGCTGATTCTTGCGACCGCGATACGGCACCGGAGCGAGGTACGGACTATCGGTTTCCACCAAGAGCCGATCGGCCGGACAGATATGTGCCGATTCGGCGACGTCGGTGGCGCTCTTGAACGTGACGATGCCGGAGAAACTCAGGAACGCTCCGATGGCCAGACACCGTCGCGCTTCGTCGGGTCCGCCGGTGAAGCAATGGAAGATCGTGCGGGTTGGAACACCTTCGGCGGCCAAGACGTCGAACGTGTCGTCCCAGGCGTCGCGAGTGTGGATCACGAGCGGCAGATCGTGTTGGTGTGCCATTTGGATCTGAGCGGCGAAGGCTTCGCGCTGTGCTTCGCGAGGTGAATGGTCGTAGTAGTAGTCGAGGCCGGCTTCGCCCACCGCCACGACTCGCGACGACGTCAGCAACTCCAGAATTCCGTCGAGGCCTCCTTCGGCTTCGTGCGGGTGCACGCCAACGGTGGCCCACACGTCGTCGTACTTCGAGGCGACGTCGATGCAGTCACGTGACGAGGCCAGATCGCAGCCGACGGTGACGAAACGGTTGACTCCGGCGGCTCGGGCGTTGTTGAGAATGCTGTCGAGCGCTGAGTCGAGCGCTGAGTCGAGTGCGTCGCCCCCGCGATAGCGAGCATCGAGGTGACAGTGGGTGTCGGTCCAGAAGATCTCGTTCACGGTCTCGTTCACGGTCTCGTGTCTAGCTCTTGCGCGGGAACAGCGGATCGCCCTTGACGACCGTCGTGCCACCCGGATACCCGCCCCACGCCACGTCGTCCGGTACGCGTTGGTCGGTGACCGAGCCCGACAATCCGATGCGCTCCCACACGATCTGTGCGGTGCGAGGAACAGCCGGTGAAGCCAGGATCGCCACGATGCGCAACGCTTCGAGGGCGTCACCCATCACGTTGTCGACATGCTCTCCGGGTTCGGCCTTCCACGGTTCGTTCGCTTCGAGATACGCATTGGTTGCGCGAATGAGTTGCCACGTGGCTTCGAGTGCGCGACTCGGCTGCACGTCGGCCCATCGTGCGATGGTGTCGGCCACGGCCGAACGAGCCGACTCGGCAAGTGGACTGTCGGCGCGCGGCGCGGGTCCGACGCCGTCGCACTTCTTGCCGACCACCGTGGCCACGCGGCTCAACAAGTTGCCGAGGTTGTTGGCCAGATCGGAGTTGTAGCGACCGATCAATCCTTCGTACGTGAAGTCGCCGTCGGCGCCGTACGGAGTGTCGGCGAGCACGTAGTAGCGGAATCCGTCCACGCCGACACCGTCTTCGCGGGTCTCGTCGATGAGGTCGAGCGGGTTGACCACATTGCCGGTGGTCTTCGACATCTTCTCGCCGCCAACGAGGAGCCAGCCGCCCACCGCCCAGCCGTGAGGAGGCTCGATACCGGCCGACATGAGCATGGCTGGCCAGTACACGCAGTGGAATCGGATGATGTCCTTGCCGATGAGGTGATAATCGACCGGCCAACGCGACGAGAACGTTGCGTCGTCGGCGCCGTATCCGATGGCGGTGATGTAGTTCGCCAACGCGTCGAACCACACGTACGTGATGTGTTTGTAGTCCCAGGGGAGCGGAATGCCCCACGAGAAGCTGGTGCGGCTGATGCTGAAGTCGAGGAGGCCTTGCTTGATGAAGCCGATGACTTCGTTCATGCGGTAGTCGGGAACGATCGCGCCCGGGTGCTTGGCGTACCAATCGAGCAGGCGATCGCCGTAGCGCGAGAGACGGAAGAAGTAGTTCTCCTCCTCGACGTGTTCGACCGGGCGCTTGTGAATGGGGCAGTTGCCGCTCACGAGGTCGTCCTCGACGTAGTACGCCTCACAGGCCACGCAGTAGAGACCGCGGTAGACGTCGAGCTCGATGTCGCCGTTGTCGTAACAGGCCTGGAGCAGGCGCTGGACTCCGATTCGGTGGCGATCTTCGGTGGTGCGGATGAAGTCGTCGTTGGAGATGTCGAGTTTGCGCCACGCGTCGGCGAACAGCGGGGCGATGGAGTCGACGAACTCGCGTGGGGCCATGCCGGCGGTGTCGGCAGCCTGCTGGATCTTCAGGCCGTGTTCGTCGGTGCCGGTGAGGAAGTGGACGTCCTTGCCGAGCAAACGCTGCCACCGGCAGAGGGCGTCACCCACGACGGTGGTGTACGCATGTCCGAGGTGAGGCTTGGCGTTGACGTAATAGATGGGTGTCGTCGCGTAGAACGAGTTGCTTTCACTCGAGTTCTTGTCACGGGACACGACCACGAGGTCAGGTTACGGCGTCACTAGCGTGGCCAATGCATGACTTCTCAGGGTGACTTCACTTTCGACCGGGCCATCGCGGTGGTTCGTCGAGCCGGGGCCGACGGATCTCGTGTGGTGTTCGACGCGATGGTGAATCCGGGTTGGGACATCATGGGCAACGCGAACGGCGGCTATCTCTTGGCGATCGTGGGGCGAGCACTGAGTGAGGCGACTGGCCGGCCCGATTGCGTGACGTCGACGACGCATTACCTGGCTCCGTGTCCGGCTGAACCGGTGGTGATCGAGGTCGACGTGGTGCGATCGGGTCGACGTTTCGCTACTGCCATCGCGTCGATGCGACTCGCCGACAGTGGTCGCGAGATCGTGCGGACGATGGCCACGCTCGGCGATCTGGCCAACGATCCAGGCGGACCGACGTTGATGTTCGACGGGTCGCCGGCTCGTGGTCCGGGTTACCCGCGTTACGAGGACTGTTTCGTTGCTGGTGGATCGATGATCACCGACTTCGCGCACTTGCATCAGTTCCTGGGCACGCGCCTCGACCCTCGGGCGGCACGTTTTCGCGAGGGCATCAAGAGCGGTGAGCCGGTGATGCGCGGATGGTTCGAGTTCAAGGACGACCGTCCCGTCGATTCACTGGCACTCATGTTGGCTGCTGATGCGTTTCCTCCGGCGGTGTTCAACGTGGACCTAGCCGCGGCGTGGGTGCCGACGGTGGAGATGACGGTGCACATTCGCGCGGTTCCGGCGCCGGGACCCGTGGCCTGCGAGTTCACGACTCGGTATGTGCAGAACGGATTGCTCGAAGAAGACGGAACCCTGTGGGACTCGGCCGGCACTCTGGTGGCGCAGAGTCGCCAACTCGCCCTCGCCCCACGCAGCTGACCGCTGGCTGGTTCAACTTGCGGTTTGGGAGCACCCTTTTTCGAGTTGAGCGATGAGCGTGCGAATGTGCCTTTCTTCCTTCGCGAGTGAGGCTTCGATTCGGTTGATCGCTTCGAGTCGGGTCAAGAGTTCGCGGAACGACATCGTGTCAATCGGTTGATCGAAGAAAGGATCGTGGTTCGAGTACTTGGTCACGAAGTGGGCTCCTGGTCAGAGTGAACGTGGGTGGAGATCCACCGATCGAAGATGAAACGGACCGTACCCAAGGGGTGTTGCGGAGTTGTTCAGTCGCGGGGAGTGTTCCGAACAGCGAGTGCGCGGTCGTACGCGATCTTGCGTGACACACCCAGCTTCGACGACACGGCATCGGCGGCATCCCGCACGGATGATCCGGCTTCCAGTTCGATGCGAAGAGCATCGTCCACGTCGGATTCTGATGCGCCAGCCGACGACGAGGCTCCGGCCAACACGATCACGTACTCGCCCCGTGGTTCACCCAGAGTGTCGATCAGATCGCGCAACGAACCACGTCGCACTTCTTCGTGCACTTTGGTGAGTTCGCGACAGATGGCGCCGCGCCGGTCGTCGCCACAGGCGCTGGCCAGATCGGTGAGTGTGCGCTCGATGCGGTGCGGGGCCTCGTAGAGCACCGAGGTGCGAGTCTCCCGGGCGATCTCGGTGAGTCTCGCGTCGCGCTCACGACCCGACCGGGGCAGGAATCCTTCGAACACGAACCGATTGGTGGGAAGACCACTCACCGTCAGCGCCATCACCACCGCTGACGGTCCGGGCACCGACGTGATCACGTGCCCCGTCTCGGCCACCGCGGCGACGAGTCGCTCGCCCGGGTCACTGATGGCGGGGGTGCCGGCATCGGAAACGAGGGCGACGTCGCGACCTTCGTCGAGTGCGTCGATCACGCGCTGAATGGACGCCACTTCGGTGTGTTCGTCGAGCCGCATGAGCGTCGCATCGATGCCGAGATTGTTGAGGAGCAGGCCGGTGCGTCGAGTGTCTTCACAGCACACCAATCCGACCGATCGAAGTTCTTCCACGGCGCGCGGCGCGAGATCACCGAGATTGCCGAGTGGTGTGGCGACGAGAACGAGTCGACTCACGACGGCTCACGGATCTCGAGGCGGTCGCCCACGCGCAGACCCCAGCGAGCGAATGCACCACGCTCGGCTTCCACGACCGAACGGGCGCGGGGGACCGGCGCACCGATTCGGAATCGATCCATCTGCACGGTCTTGATCACCACGCCATCACGGTCGAGGTAGGCGACATCGAGCGGAAACGACATGCCGATCGTGTGCACCCACGAACAAGGGGCCAGAACGAGGGCCCCGGACAGGTTGTGGCGTCCGATGAGTCCGCGACGACGATCACGTCGTGACGTTGCGACCTCGGCACTGGCCAAGACGCGACCATCACTCATCAGCCAGGCGGCTTCGGACACTGTGTTCTCGCTCATGATCGGTGATTCGACGACGACGAGCGCGAGCCGGTCACACGTTGAACCGGAACTCCATCACGTCGCCGTCGGTCGGATGGTATTCCTTGCCTTCCACCCGGATCTTGCCAACTTCTTTGGCCTTGGTCCACGAGCCGAGTTCGAGGAGTTCGTCCCAGTGGATGACCTCGGCCTTGATGAACCCGCGCTGGAAGTCGGAGTGAATACGCCCGGCGCACTCGGGGGCACTCGAGCCGGCACGGAAGGTCCAGGCACGCGACTCCTTCTCGCCGGTGGTGAAGAACGTACGCAGACCGAGCAAGTGATACGCCGAGCGAACCATTCGGAAGAGTGCGCCTTCCCCGAGGCCGAATCCTTCGAGCACGCCAGCCCGTTCGACCGGATCGTCGATGGCGGCCGCCTCGGCCTCGAGTTGTACGCACATCCCGATCACTTCCACGTTGTCGCCGGCGTCGTTGAACTCGGCGGTGAGGCGAGCTTCGACCGCGGGGATGGTGTCGAGTTCGTTCTCGCCCACATTGGCCACGGCGAGCACGCGGCGGTTGGTGAGAAGGAAGTGCGGTGCCAGCGCCTCGCGGTACTCGGCCTTCAGGCCGGCGCGGTAGAGCGGACGACCGTCGCTCAGTGATGCCTGGGCTGCTTCGAGTGCTTCGACTTCCGGAATCAGATTGCGGTCGAGTTTGGCCTGACGCTGTGCCTGGCCGAGACGCTTCTCGACGGTCTCGAGGTCGGCCAGGGCCAGTTCGATCTCGACCACTCGGAGGTGTTCGATCGGATCGGACGGACCGGGCACGTCGTCGTCGACGAAGGCGCGCAGAACGAGGACGATCGCGTCGACCTCGCGGATGTTGGCCAGGAACTTGTTGCCGAGGCCTTCGCCTTTGCTCGCACCTTCCACCAGCCCGCCGATGTCGACCACCTGCACCGCGGCGTGCACCACGTTCTTGCTCTTCGACATGGCCGCGAGGCGATCGAGACGATCGTCGGGCACCTTGGCGACGCCGATGTTGGGGTCCTTGGTCGCGAACGCGTACGGAGCGGCCAGAGCGCCGCCTCCGGTGAGGGCGTTGTACAACGAGCTCTTGCCCGCATTCGGGAGGCCGACGAGACCGAAACGTTCCATGAAGTAGCCGAGGCTATCCGTCGCCTCTGCGACGGGACCGGCCCCACATCGAGCCATGCTCGATTCGCTCTCCGAAGTCACCACGACATTCGTTGCATCGGTTCCTCTCGACGACTCGCTTCCGTCGGCGGCTGTTCCGTCGGCAGCAGTTCCGGTGTGTTCGCCGTATTCCATCGACGGTTC
>Ga0194123_10004308_pt1 | contig 16218 bp, 17 predicted proteins | sample TA2MahsurfametaG_5_FD_155479 | JGI IMG/M metagenome (GOLD analysis project Ga0194123, IMG submission 155479) | Freshwater microbial communities from Lake Tanganyika, Tanzania - TA2015023 Mahale A surface | ecosystem: Environmental > Aquatic > Freshwater > Lake | place: Tanzania: Lake Tanganyika... | reverse complement strand
AATCCAAGTGCACCATTGCCACCAAATGCTAAAAATATTGATTGGATAATCTCATTGCTGCCATTAGCTGCCCAGATATTGTGCTCATCAAACTTAGTATTTGATAACTTATTTATAAAGTTAGCTAACAAAGCTCTTAATTGGTTAGCATCCCGATCTGGATAACGATTTAGCGCCGCAGATTTTTCCTTTATACCCATTAAAATCTTATCTACTAGCTCTTTTTCTAGCCCATATGGATTCTCATTGGTATTTAACTTAACTGCAACTGGTAATTGCGGGGCGCCATAAGCGCTCATCCCAGTTAGGTTTGATCGAATTGGCAGCCAATCTGGCCAAGTTGAGTTACTCATTACTTTTCAAATCTAGCTCTAATAGCTTCACCATGTGCTGGTAAATTTTCAGCATTAGCTAGGGTAATTACCGTATCTGCGATATCACTTAGCGCTTTTTTGTCGTACTCAATAAAGTGCAAGCCGCGCAGAAAGGTTTGGACAGATAAGCCACTGCTGTGGCAAGCACAACCACCAGTTGGTAGGACATGGTTTGAGCCAGCGCTGTAATCACCTAAGGAAACAGGTGAGTTTGGTCCAATAAATACCGCCCCGGCATTTCGAATTAACTTTGCATCTGCATGCGCATTTTTAGTTTGGATCTCAAGGTGCTCAGCTGCGTAGGCATTCGCCACATCTAAGCCTTGGCTGACTGAATCAACTAGAACTATGGCAGATTGAATTGAGCTAAGTGCCACCTTAATTCGCTCGGCATGTTTTGTCTTAGGCACTCTAATAGCAAGCTCTGCTGCAACCTGATTAGCAAGCGCTGGAGATGAGGTAATTAAAATACTGGCAGCTAATTTGTCATGCTCGGCTTGGCTAATTAAATCTGTTGCAACTAACGCCGCATCCGCACTCTCATCAGCCACAATTGCAATCTCAGTTGGTCCAGCCTCTGAATCTATGCCAACTACCCCACGAAGTGCGCGCTTAGCTGCTGCTACATAGATATTTCCTGGTCCAGTAACTAAATCACATTTTTCACAAAGATCTTTCATGCCATAAGCAAAAAGTGCGATTGCTTGCGCCCCACCTACGGCATAAATCTCATCAATACCAAGCAGAGCACAGGTGGCAAGAATTAATGAATCCGGCAAGCCATCATTATTTTTTTGGGGTGGTGAGGCCACAGCAATACTTGCTACCTTTGCAATTTGAGCCGGCACGACATTCATTACAACTGAGCTCGGATAAATTGCGCTACCACCTGGCACATAAAGACCAACTCGATCAACTGGGATCCACTTTTCAGTAACCACTCCACCAGCTACAACTTGCGTACTTTTATCTTGGCGGATTTGATCTTGGTGCACCTTTCTTACCCGCGCAATTGAGATCTCAAGTGCTTGGCGCAGTGCGGGATCTAAGACGGCTAAAGCTTTTTCAATTACATCTTTTGGTACTCGAATTTTTTTGGGAGTAACACCATCAAACTCAGTAGCTAATTTAATTAACTCACTTTCATCACCAGATTTAACCCGGGCAAGTATCGGCTCTACTAATTTTAAGGCGCTAGCCACATCCATGGCAGCACGTGGCAACAGGGCGGCATACTCACTTTTACTGAGTACTTTTCCTCGAAGATCTACTTGGCGAATCACTTTCAAATTATACAGCGCAGCAAGTAGTAGACTTAAATTATGTTTAGTCAGGGAAATTCTGCGCCTAGTGATCTAGAGATCGCACTTAAATTAGCTGATATCGCAGATGAAATATCTATGCAGCGATATTTGGCAATTGATTTAGTTGTTGAAACTAAGCCAGATCTAACTCCAGTATCTGATGCTGATCGAGCTGTGGAGCAAGCAATAAGAGAGTATTTAGGTAAGCATCGAAGTGGTGATGCAATTATTGGCGAGGAGTTTGGTACATCAGTTGATAACACCGATCGCGCCTGGATTATTGATCCAATTGATGGCACAAAAAATTATGTTAGAGGAGTGCCAGTTTGGGCAACCTTAATTGCACTTCGCACCTCCCAAGGTATGCAACTTGGTGTGGTCTCATCCCCGGCGCTAGGGCGACGATGGTATGCCAGCAAGGGTAGTGGCGCATTTGTAATTGATAATTTGGCTGATAAAAGTAAGGTAAGAAAGTTAAGTTGTAGCCAGGTAGGCCAACTATCTGATGCCTCAATGTCAGTTTCTAGCTTTGATAAAAAAGAGGGTTGGAAAGATTTGCAGCCAAATTTACTAAAGCTAAGTGAAATGGTTTGGCGAAATCGTGGATATGGAGATTTCTGGTCACATATGTTGGTGGCAGAGGGTGCACTTGATTTTGCATTAGAGCCACAACTAGCGCTTTGGGATATGGCAGCGCTTGAGGTAATCGTAAAAGAAGCAGGTGGTAGATTTTCAAATTTCACTGGCATTGATGGTTCAAATGGACCTGGGGCGCTATCTTCCAATCATCTACTGCATGATTTAGTGCTCACTGAACTTAAGTAAGGTTAATTTTTTTCTAGATTTAGCCCTTTGATTTATCTCTAGTACAATTTGTAAAATGAAGAGCTTTGAATCATTATGGAGTGAACTTTCAAAAAAAGTTGAATCCAAAGATGCCACCTCTGGCACAGTTGCCGCACTTGATGCTGGCGTGCATGAGATATGTAAAAAGGTTTTAGAGGAGGCAGGTGAGGTTTGGCTTGCTGCCGAACATGAAAATGATCAGGCGCTAGCTAAAGAGATAAGCCAATTGATTTATCATCTACAGACATTAATGCTGGCTCGAGGAATTAAATTAGAGGATATTTACCGAAATTTATAAGTTTTTAGAAAGGAAGTTATGTTAAAGGTTGCAATCCCAAATAAGGGATTACTCTCTGAAGCAGCTATTGCTACCTTAGTTGCAGCTGGATACCGCCAGCGCAAAGATCCAAGAGATTTGGTTTTGGCAGATAATGATAATTTAGTCGAGTTTTACTACCTGCGCCCAAAAGATATTTCAATCTATGTTGGCTCTGGTGAGTTAGATGCTGGGATTACTGGCCGGGATCTATTAATAAACTCCAAAGCAAAAGCGGCGGAGATATTGGCATTAGATTTTGGTCAATCAACCTTTAGATTTGCCGCCCCAGTTGGTAAAAAATGGCAGCTATCTGATTTAGCTGGTAAGCGAATTGCTACCTCATACACAGAGTTGTTATCTAAATACTTAAGGGAAGCAAATATTTCAGCCACATTGGTGCCCCTAGATGGCGCAGTTGAATCAGCTATTCGACTTGGGGTAGCCGATGTAATTGCAGATGTCGTAAGTACTGGCAACACCTTACGCCAAGCAGGACTTGAGGTTTTTGGGGAGCCAATTACAAAGAGTGAGGCAATTTTAATTACTAGAGCTGGGGTAAAACTTGACGGCAGCTTAGATACCTTAGTTAGAAGAGTTAAAGGTGTAGTTACCGCAAGACAATATGTATTAATGGATTATGACTGCCCAACTTCTGTGTTAGATAAAGCTTGTGCAATTACCCCAGGATTTGAGTCACCAACTATTTCGCCCCTAAAGAAAGAGGGTTGGGTAGCGGTTAGATCAATGGTTTTAAAGAAGGATATTCACATGGTGATGGATGATCTATTTAACCTTGGCGCTAAGGGGATACTGGTAACTGATATTAAAGCCTGCCGGCTTTAAAAATCTAATATCAATTTACTCACTACTTTTAATTAATTTAAAGGTAATTGCGGTAAAACACCAATTTGTTATGGGTTTTCTCAGCCACACCGATTAACCTGTAGTAGTGCTGGTAAACCCACAGATTTTAAAGGCGCTTGAGGCTGAGTCGATTGAGATTATGCGCGAAACTGCCGCATCTTATAAACAGCCGGTAATGATGTACTCAATCGGTAAGGATTCCTCTGTCCTGCTGCACTTAGCTAAAAAAGCTTTTTATCCAGCACCAATACCATTTCCAGTACTGCATATTGATACCACCTGGAAATTTAAAGAGATGATTGCTTTTCGTGATCAAGCAGTTGCAAAAGCGGGAGCTAAATTAATTGTTCACACCAATCAAGAGGGAGTTGCCTCTGGGATTAATCCATTTAATGCCAGTATCGCAGAGTACATAAGAGTTATGAAAACTGTTGCCTTGCGCCAGGCTTTAGATAAGTTTGAGTTTGATGCCGCCATGGGTGGCTCACGCCGAGATGAAGAAAAAAGCCGGGCCAAGGAGCGAATCTTTAGTGTGCGAGAGGCTGGACATAAGTGGGATCCAAGAAATCAACGACCTGAGTTATGGCACACATATAACACTAGGTTGGCACCAGGACAGACCATGCGAGTATTTCCAATCTCAGATTGGACCGAGTTAGATATTTGGGCTTACATAATGCAAGAAAATATTGAGGTAAATCCACTCTACTTTGCAAAATCTAGACCGGTAGTGAAACGGGGTAATCAACTAATTATGGTAGATGATGATCGATATCCATTAAATCCAAATGAAACTACACTGATGCAACAGGTGCGATTTAGAACGCTAGGTTGTTATCCGATTACCGCTGCCGTTGAATCTAATGCTCAAACTGTGGCGCAAATTGTTGACGAGGTATTTGCGGTGAAGCTAAGTGAGCGGGCAACTCGATTAATGGATGGCACCGATGAAGAGTCTATGGAAAAGAAGAAAACCGAAGGATATTTTTAATGGAGCGGGCAATAGTCAGACTTTTAACCTGTGGCAGTGTGGATGATGGTAAAAGCACATTAATTGGCCGGCTACTGGTTGAAACCGACAGTATTCCGCACGACACTATTGAATCTACAAAAAAGATCAGAAGAAGTGGCTCCACCATCGCAGCCGGTGAGATTGATTTTAGTTTATTAACCGATGGGTTAGAGGCCGAGCGTGAGCAAGGAATTACCATCGATGTGGCGTATCGATCCATGTCATTACCTGATGGCAAAAGATTAATTATTTCCGATGCCCCAGGACATGAGCAGTACACCAGAAATATGGCAGTTGCTGCTTCAAGGGCTGATATTGGTTTAGTACTGGTTGATGCCACTAAGGGAGTAAGAACTCAAACCTTAAGACACTTAACTATTTGCTCCCTTATGGGAGTAAATCGAGTAATTGTGGCGATAAATAAATTGGATGCTCTCGGTTATAAAAAATCTATTTTTGAAGATATCCAAGCCGAGCTAGAAAAAGCATTAAGTAGGATGCAATTACCAGATGTAATTTTTACTCCACTAAGTGCGTTAGTTGGGGATAATGTTGTTAAAAAATCAAAAAATATGGATTGGTATAAAGGGCCAACATTATTAGATTCGATTCAAAGTTGGCGGCCAAAGGCAGCAGATGAAGGGCTAGCTCGAATGCGTATTCAGTTAGTCAGTAGAGCTGAAAACTTTAGAGGCTTATCAGGCACAATCCATCTAGGCAGCTTTAAAGTAGGCGATGAGGTAAGAGTATTTCCAAGTAATCAGGTAACTAAGATAAGCAAGATAATTACCAATCAGCAAGAGGTCAGTGCTGCCCATGATTTAGAGGCGGTGACCTTAGTATTTGAATCAGAGGTTGATGCAACTAGAGGTGATCTAATTGCTAGCTCCAAAGAAGAGTTATACCCATCAGATAGATTTAATGCCGATATTGTCTGGCTGCATGAGGATGCCTTAATTCACTCCCGTTCATACCTATTATTAGCAGGCTCTAGCCAAACTCCAGCCACTATTACTCGAATTAAACACAATCTTGATGTCAATACTGGCAGTGAAACTGCCGCTACAGATTTAAGTATGAATGAGATTGGCTCAGTTGAGATTGCCACCGATACACCGCTAACCCTTCTTTCCTACTCCCAATCTAGAGAGTTTGGAAACTTTATTTTGGTAGACCGGCTCACCTTTAACACGGTGGGCGCTGGAATGATTCGCCACTCACTGCGGCGGGGAGAAAATCTCACCTATCAAAAGTATGAGGTAAATAAGGGTGCCAGAGCTGCGCAGAAAAACCAGCAGGCAAAGGTAATTTGGTTAACTGGTCTTTCTGGCTCTGGAAAATCAACCATTGCCAATGCACTTGAAAAACGTCTATTTAGTTTGGGTATGCATGCATATGTATTAGATGGCGACAATTTAAGAATGGGATTAAATGCCGATCTTGGCTTTACCCCAGCAGATCGAGCTGAAAATGTTAGGCGAGTATCTGAGGTAGCAAAGATCTTAGTTGATTCAGGTTTAATAGTAATTGTCGCCATAATTTCACCATTTGAAGCAGATCGAAGGCGGGCTAAATCCTTATTTGAAGTCGGTGAATTTATTGAAGTCTTTGTGGATACCCCAGTTGAAATTTGCGCCCAGCGAGATCCAAAGGGATTGTATAAGAAAGCTGCTAAAGGAAATATTCCAAACTTCACAGGTGTAGGACAGGATTATCAAAAGCCAGCAAATCCAGATCTACTACTAAAGGGTGAAGCAGATATAGATGATAATGTTGCAAGATTACTAAAGGAGATTGTGTGAACTGGATTTACTTTGCCATAGCAGGATCAGTTGCCCAATTAATTGATGGCGCACTTGGAATGGGCTTTGGTCTAACTAGCTCTACCTTGTTATTAACTTTAGGGGCCTCAGCTGCTGTGGCCTCTGCAGCCGTACATGCAGCAGAGATTGGTACCACCTTAGTCTCAGGTGTTTCGCACTGGCACGCTGAAAACATTGATAAAAAAGTGTTGGTGCGACTTGCTATTCCGGGTGGGATTGGCGCATTTTTAGGTGCAACCTTTCTATCCTCAATTGATTTAACCTCAGCAAAGATTTTCATCTCCACGCTTTTGCTAGTTATGGGCTTTCTACTGCTCTATCGAAATCTATTTCAAACTACAGTAGCCATGCCAAATGATTTTCAAAATAATCCAAGATATCTAAGATTTTTAGGCTTTACTGGAGGCTTTGTAGATGCCTCAGGGGGTGGTGGCTGGGGACCAGTTGTTACACCAACCCTAATGACAACCTCCAGTATGGAACCTAGAAAAATTATCGGCACCGTCAGCGCATCTGAGTTTATTGTTGCCCTCTCTGCTAGTGCTGGCTTTTTAATTAATATAAATAAAATTGATATTGATTGGTCAATTGTGGGCGGTTTAGCACTGGGAGGGGCGCTAATGGCACCAATTGCCGCAAAGTTGGTGGCAAAACTACCCCGTAAGCAACTTGCGATCTTAGTTGGAATTGCAATTATTGTAATTAACGGGTTAAGAATTATTCAAGGTTAATAATATTTAGCTATTTCAATACCCTTAGCCTTTAAATTTTTCAAAATACTCTCATACTTTTTATTATATAAATCAGGATCTTTAACCTGCTGCTGCCAATCACCCTTACTCATCTGCTCTGGCAACATTTGTGTTTCAAAGTACTCCCGGGTCAAATCATCATCATCAATCTCTAGAAAAATTAAAACTCTTTGGTACTCGGCGTTTCGATTATTAATAATTAAATCCTCAAGCCTTAATTGTATCTGATCACTATCTCGTACCTTTTTAAGTGAGTGATTAGCAACTTTTATGCGATTTGCCCACCAATCTAAAGCTTTATAAGGATCATTTGGACCCCATTTCTCTTTTGATACTGAAAGGGCTACATCTCTGCCATCCCTGATTATGTTTATAAACTTACCATTAGGAAATATTTTATAGATTAGATCTGATTGCATCATATTGACTGGGGTTGAATCGGCGAAGTATTTTATTTGAGGCTTTGAAATTTGAGCATTAGAGAGCTCATAGAAGAGTGCTCGACTTGCTCGCACTTTATCAACTGAAAAGTAATTTTCGAAGTTCTCAATTGTAGTACTCAATTGTTCTTTACTTATTCCCTGAACTAAACCTCGGGGTTTTCCCTGCTTGCCAATCTCACTCCACCAGGTGTTAGTTAAATAAACAAGAAAGTGATCAAATTTCTTTTTACCTATTACATTTAAGAAATTGGCTACAATATTATTTCTGACGCCCCTTAAATCCTCTTCATATCTAAATGGGCGTCCAAAATTAAGATCAATTAAGCCAAATCTTGAGGTCAGATACTTAATCTCTCGTGGCAAACTGGCATGAACTTGTGGATGATTCTTAAGCAGATTAAGAAGTATGGTGGTTCCGCTACGACCTGAGCCACCGGTAAAGAGTGGAGCAAAGCCAGGATTCATCTCTTGACCCTAATCCAAATCTCTAGGAATGTAACCAATTCTTGAATCAAAAGTTTGAAGACACCGTAAACTCTCAGAATGCTTTGCGCTAGGAAAACTTTAACCTAGGCTTTTGCCGTGAGGCATAGATTAAACATTCTTTCAATGACTATCTTCTTACTTCTTGCCCCAACTACCATAAGTAATGCTCAAACTCCCACAGTAGTTATGAGTCGAAATATTTATCTGGGGGCTGATGTCGGAAAGGCACTTGAATTAATCCCAGATTTACCTGCAGCTGCGCAATTTATGTGGGATCAGATGAAAAAAACAGATTTTAATAAGCGAGCTAAATTACTGGCAGATGAGATTAATCAATACCAACCAGATGTAATTGGTGTTCAGGAGGCTACAACCTGGCAGTGCCAAAAGAATCTTTGGAGTAAAAAGGTTAAGGTGTATGACTTTATTGAAATTCTACTCAAAGAGTTATCTGGTGGATATGTGGTCGCTGAATTTGAAAATACCAAAGCATATAACCCTGGATTTTCAATATCTCCGATTCCGTATTTAACTAAGGTGACAGATCCTGAAGTTTTTCCTAAATTGTTTTCGCAAACTACTGCCTCCTGTGGATTTGAAACTGGAGATGCACTACTTGTGAAAAAACAATTACAACCTGCAATTATTAATGTAGGAAACACGGAGTATGAGGCAACCTACTCGATTGTGCCAACCCTTATGACTATTTATCGTGGATATAGTTGGGCTGATATAAAAATAAATGGCACACCAACTAGATTTATAACGACCCATCTTGAATCACTTTGGGATGAAAATAAGATCCCAAATAGTGCCAAACAAGCTCAGCAATTGATTATTGATACTGCAAAAACAAATATGCCGCTAATACTCCTAGGTGACTTTAACTCCGATCCTAGAGATCCACGAGCTAAATCCAATCCCAATCCAGGAGAGCAGCCTGTGTCAAGTCAAAACTGTCCGGAGAATTCTTCAACCTGTAATGCTTATAAATTGATAATTCAAGCAGGTTTTACCGATTTAGGTCCAGATTCATTAGATCCCAAGAATTTCACCTGGGGTATGAATGCTGAGTTATCTGGTGCAGATGAAAAAAGATTTGAATCGGCAAAAAAGATGGGAAATAAATTTGGCTTTTCAGATCGCCTAGATTATGTATTTGTTAAGAACAATGTAATTTTAAGATCTGCTCAGATAATTGGAGTAAAACCACCCTATGCATCAGATCATGCTGGGGTAGTCGCGAAAGTTAAAATAAGCCCGGGAGGTATTTTAATAAGTGCTGATCTTGACCCCCATAAACCCTTTCCAATATCTTTTTGGCAGTTTGTGGCAGTACTTCTAATACTCATTATTTCCTGGTTTTTTTGGCGCAGAAAACTACATAAAATTTTCTAAGCCAATACAATTTACCGATAATGAGTGCGAAAATATGCATAATTGGCGCTGGTCCAAGTGGTATTGCTGCTGCAAAAAATTGTAAGCAAGCAGGTTTAGATTTCATAGTTTTCGAAAAAAATGACCAGGTTGGCGGTAATTGGGTATTTAACTCAAAAACTGGGCACTCTAGTGTTTATGAAAATACTTACTTGATTAGCTCAAAGAGTTGGTCTGAGTATGAAGATTATCCAATGCCAGATGATTATCCAGATTATCCAAATCACTTTCAACTGCAGAGCTACTTTGAAAATTATTCGAAACATTTTGGAATTTATTCAAAGATTAAATTTGATCACACGGTGACCCAAGTTGAGCGAACATATGATGGAAATTGGCTAGTTCACTTCATTGATAGTAATGGGCAAAACCAAAGTCAGGTGTTTGAGTATTTAATGGTTTCAAATGGTCATCACAATGTGCCTAAGTATCCAGATTACCCTGGGGAGTACTCTGGAAAATTTCTTCACTCTCATGACTTTAAAGGGGTCGATGAAAGTTGGCGTAACAAACGAATCTTGATTATAGGTGCAGGTAACTCAGCTTGTGATATCGCAGTTGAGGCAGCCAGAGTAAGTAAATCAGTTCACATGTCTATGCGAAGTCCGCAATGGATTTTTCCTAAATTTATATTTGGTCAACCTGGTGATGTTTTTGCGGCAAGATTAAGGTGGTTACCTAGAAAAGTCAGACAGTATGGCTTAAAGATTTTAGTCAGAATAATTTTAGGACCATACTCTCGGTATAACCTGCCTAATAACACTACTTTGCCATTAAATACTCACCCAACTTTAAACTCTGATTTACTTGACTTTATTCGCCATGGACGCATTAAACCAAGGTCAGCAATTAAATCTCTATCGGGCTTAACTGTTAATTTCACAGATGGCACATCAGCTGATTTTGACATAATTTGTGCCTGTACTGGTTTTTGGACTGAGTTTTCCTTTTTCGATAAATCTTTGATTGATTTTCGAAATTTGGAGAAGGTTCCCCTATATAAAAAAATGATGCATGAAAAGTATAAAAATTTATATTTTATTGGACTTCTTCAACCCATAGGTTGTATTTGGCCTCTTGCTGATCACCAGGCAAAGCTTGCAGTGATGGAGATACGGGGCAGATATGAACGGCCAGCCGATATGAACGCTGCCATTAAATATGAAGTTGAACATCCTCATTTTAATTTTGGCCCCGGTCAGCGACATGCAATTGAGGTGGATTACCACACCTTTAGAAATGAACTTAAGAGAGAGCTGAAAAAAGCTGGAGTGGATATCGGTAGACCACCTGCTGGTAAGAAAAAGTTATATAAATCCTACGCTTAAAAAAAGAGCGTTGTGAGTTGTGAGGGATTCGAACCCCCGACCCAGTGATTAAGAGGTGGTAATTATTTCCTGGTCTTCGACCGTCTAAATAATCACCTACCGGACTGACTCGCCTTCTCTCGATCAGTCCTCTCACCGTGCTCTACCAACTTGTCCTTCGGAGCTAACTATTACACATTTAGACAAATTAATCTAGAGTTAATTTATGTATGCAGTAATTTTTCGTTCTATCAGAACTGCTGACTTTGAGGAGTTATATAAAGAGCACTCAATAAAAATGGCAACTCTTGTCAAAGATATTAAAGGGTATATAAGTCATTACAGCCACCGTAACCCAGAGACTAGAGAGGGTGTAACTGTTGCTTACTTTGAGTCTTTAGAATCTATAAAAGAGTGGCGAGAGCACCCTGAACATAAGCAAACACAAGAATTAGGAAGAACACACTTTTACTCCTGGTATGAGGTCCAAGTAGTAAAAGTTGAACGAGAGTATGACTGGGCTCTGCCCGGTAGCAGCTGAATGGGACCCCACCTTATTAAATCTTTGCTCACCTAATTAAATACTACCCCCCTATAAATCTTGACTAAAGAGTGTAAATATTGAGTTATGAGAAGTATCAAAGGCCGGATATTACTCTACTGCCAAATAATCTTGATGTTTACCATTATTTTTATTCCGTTATCAATTAATTTCAGCCTACCTTGGTTTATTTTTGGTTTATTTCTTCTAATTTTATCAATCAAAGTTTTCGTTTTAGCAAAGCGGGATTTGAAGGAGGCTTTTCATCCTTTTCCACAACCTAAGGAGAATGCCCCTTTTATAACCAATGGAATCTACGCACGAGTGCGGCATCCGATGTACTCCGCGTTTCTATTAGGAGCAGCTGGGTTCTCTTCCATAAAACAAAGTGTAATTACATATACAACTACTATCTTGTTATATCTAATTTTGAGTATAAAGTATCGATTAGAAGATGAACTACTTAGAAAAATATGGGATTCAGCAAAGGATTACCAAGCACACACGCCCGCACTAATTCCCCGTTGGTATCGATAGTTTTGTAAGCGGTGAAGCGACCCCTCTTAACTAAACTGGTAATAAGAAAAAAAGTTAAGCTATGTTTCTTAGGATTGCCGCCTACCAAAAATTTCGTTTTTGACTAAAGAGATTAATTCATCTCTTTTTATAACCTGTTGGGCACTTTGGATTAACTGCTGTGACTTTTTTGTTGCTCGCCCCTTTAGTGCAGGTTATAGTTTTTTTAGTAGCAACCAATACTGGAATTTGATTTGAACTCTCACTAAATGCATAAGCTGCAGTTGAACTTGGCCGCTCGCCTACTCTTATGGAATAACCTCTATCACTACTACTTGGGGTATAGGTAGGACCTGTAGCCCCTGGAATATTGGTACAACCTGTGGCTGATTTACATCTTTGCCAAACATATGAAAGATTAGAGATTGGTAATCCCTCCCAGGCCCCTTTGAAAATATCAATTTTATCCCCAATATCTGCATTTGATAAAAGAGTTGGTGGGAAAACATTTGTGTAAGCCTGTTTAATGATTGGTGTTTGATTGCTGAATGCCTCAACATTCTTTTGTGTATAAGGTGCGATTATCTTTACCCTAATTGTCTTTCCAATATCAGCACTACTTGCAGTATAAGTGGGTGCGGTAGCAGAGGGAATATCACTGCAACTTACAACAGTGGAGCAAATTTGCCATTGAGTTAATAACTTACTCTCTTCAATTCCACTCCATTGTCCTTTAGAAATTATGTTGAGAATCGAAGTTTCAAAGGGTGAGCCTGAAACAATTGGAATACTTGTATTTACTGGTGGCGCAGTTGCTGCCACCTGCGCACTAAAGCTTGAATAAATAGTAGAGCCACCCACCTCATTAATTGCGGTCACTGCAACTCTAAGATATTGATTTAAATCTAATTGTGATACTAGGTAACTAGCAGTGGTAGCACCAGAAATATTTAGACAAGCTGTTATGGATTGCGAGGAGCATCTTTGCCACTGGTAAAGGTAGGTGGTATTTCCGGCGGTACTCCAGGTTCCTCTATCCAAGGTTGCTACTCCACCTACATAAAGGCTTGAGGTAAAGGTGGGAGTTGATGAAACTGTTGGGCTACCTAGCACTGGTTGAGTTGTCAATGATTTAGCAGAGCCATTAATTCTATTTGTAATATCCCTTACGATGACATTTACCGCCAGCCTAAAACTTACATCACTGCTTTGAACAGTGTAGGTATTACTTGAGCCGGTCGAAATTACTGTGCAAGTGCTGGTGTCAACTGAGGTGCATCGCAACCACTGGTATTGGTCACCAGTTGCTGCGGCTCCGCTCCAAGTTCCTCTAGTTGCTTGTAAGACTGAACCTGGTGTTGCCACACCAGTGATTACCGGTAGAACACTTGCTAGTGGGGGCGTAACTACTGGGCCTATCAAAGAGGTAAAGACAGTTGAGCCACCTGTGGCATCTAACGCTGTCACCGAGGCTCTTATATATTTAGTTAGATCAGAGGCTGTAATTGAATATGTGCCAGTAGTCCTACCTACTTGCACTACACAGCTGGTAGAAAGATTAGTTGAACAGGAAAACCATTGAATGTTAAATGTTAGTTGAGCACTACTCCAACTGCCAGTATTAACTGTAAGTGAGGTGCCGACGGTGGGTTCACCATTAATGATGGGTAGAGATGTATTAGAGGGCGCTGCGCCAGCATAATTTATTCCACCGGCTAGGAATATGGCCGAGAATATTAAAAATAAAGCATTATTATTTTTAATTCGTTTCATTGCGCAAGTGTAACTTTTTCATACAGAAATTTTCTCAAACACGCAGAGGAAATAGAATCTTTTAAGAATACTGTAAAAGTATAAAGTGACTCACTCCACCTTGTTTATTTCCCTTCATCCCTATTACTACACCCTAACTAGAAATACCCTCTAAGTGGGGGTAGTTACTAGATCAATTATTCTGAGCAAGGTTTAACCGCCAGCTCGCCTAACAGCCCCAGTTGTCGCACCGCCCAGTTATCCTTGTTTCAGCCAGATTGATCGCTAAGAGAGGAGAATTTGATGTTGGAGTTTGTACTTTTGTTTATCTTTTTTTGGTGGCTTTTCTCCCGTAAAAATAAGCACAAAAATACGAGAGGTAGATTATTTAAACCATCACTAGATCAAGAGTTAGCGGAGTTAATTCAGGCAACAGATAACTCAACTGGGATTGCACTCTCTGTAAAACAATATTTAATAGATGTTTTAGATGATGATAAAAATGATCGGGAAAAATATTCAGAAGCTCGCCTGGCCCAGGGGCAAGCAATTTTGGATAAGGCAGGAGCCTCCGCTCTTTACTTTATGGCAGATATCGCTACTCAATTATCTCTCTTGGCTAGTGCTCAGATAAATCAAATCCCCAATAATGTGGAGATTGAGCTTGCAGGTAAAGCCACACCTGAGAATATAATTAATAAGGTTATAAAAATATAGATTCTACAAATGTAATCAATAGGGATAAAATTTATTGTGCCTAAATTAAATTTTAAAGTAAGGATTATCTGTGTTACTTTTTTATTTGGAATTTTTTCCACCTCTCCTGCCAATGCTGCAAATACCGTTATGAGTATTTATGATGGCGATACATTAACCCTTGATACCGGAGCAAAGGTACGTCTTCTTCAAATAGATACCCCAGAACTATCATCAGGTGAGTGCTATGGGCAAGAGGCAAAACAAGCACTTATAAAACTGGTGGGAAAATCAAAGATTACATTAGAGGGCGACTCTGCCTCTGCTGACCAGGATAGATATGGTCGCCTTCTTCGTTATGTATTTGTTGGTAAAAAGAACTTAAACCTTGAATTGGTAAAGATCGGTGCTGCTGCTCCTTACTTTTATAAGGGGGAGAGAGGTAAGTATTCAGGTAAGTTACTTAAGGCGGCCGAGAGAGCTAAATCGAAAAAATTAGGCTTATGGAGTAAATGTCTTGGAACTCAATTAATACCGACAAAGGCTCTAGACACTAAGAATTGAAAGTCTGCCCAAATTTTCTGTTACAACTGATTAAAACTCACCGAGTCTTTCGACTTTTTCGGCTAGTAAGTCAGTCGCACTTGCGCTCGCAAGTGGGTTGTGAGGGATTCGAACCCCCGACCCGGTGATTAAGAGTCACCTGCTCTACCAACTGAGCTAACAACCCGACTAGCGCGCACTAACGCTCCGGGAAAAAACGCGCGTGAGTGACTGTAATAAATGTAAATAATCCATTCACTCCGCATAGGTGACTCCAAATAATCAAAATAATTCATTCACTCCGCGTAAGTGACTCCCGATAATCCCGATAATTCACCGACACCCCCAATAGTCTGGAACTGCGGAGGTTGCGCGGAAGCTACTGCGGGAGGTGGTGGCGGAGCAGGCGGCCCGGGCTCAGCTGGAACCACTTCAGCAGGTGGATTAGGGGGCGCCGGATATCAAAGCACTATAACTGGAAATTATTACGCTGGTGGTGGTGGCGGTGGTGTAAATGGTGGTGCTGGATGCATAACAACTGGAAGCGCTGGCACCGGCGGCACGGGTGGTGGAGGTACAAGCAATATTAACTCCGCCAATACCAACGGAATCGGCGGCGCTGGAGGGTCTGGAATTGTCGTAGTTCGTTATATAAGCACATACACCGTTACTTATTCCTACATTGGAGCCGATGGGGCTCGCAGGAGTGTGAGGGATTTGGTTGGTTCGGCCACCACTTGGGGCGACTTAATCCTTAGAACGCGGGGCCATGAACGTGTTCTCCGCGATATTCATAATGAATTCGTTCCACTCGCTCTCGCCGACCCCCGTGGGGTTGTAATCATTGACTAGCTTGCCGAGGGTATAGGCCTGGATGAATGTTGCCAGGGCTTTGGCATCGACATTAGCCCGAAAAAGTCGCTTATTTTTTACCTCTTCAGTGACATCGGCGATGGCATTGGTGAGGCGCTGAGTCTCCGCGCCCATCTGCTGTGCCATCCGTGGATTATCAAAACATGCGGCGAGCGCTTGAGCGCGTTCACTACGCGCACCTTTACGTTTATCGGATTGTGTTTGTTCGGTAAGGATTCGGAGCGCATTTCGAAGTTCATCTTGTGTCCGCGCTTTTGCAACGTATGTAGTTAAGAAATCAATCGATGCATCAATCCATTTTGAGTAACGATAAATCTGTGCTGATTCAAC
>Ga0194123_10004307_pt1 | contig 16223 bp, 14 predicted proteins | sample TA2MahsurfametaG_5_FD_155479 | JGI IMG/M metagenome (GOLD analysis project Ga0194123, IMG submission 155479) | Freshwater microbial communities from Lake Tanganyika, Tanzania - TA2015023 Mahale A surface | ecosystem: Environmental > Aquatic > Freshwater > Lake | place: Tanzania: Lake Tanganyika... | reverse complement strand
ATTTTACGGACCACCTGGAACTGGTAAAACAACAACAATCATAAATTTAATAAACGCATATCAATTAAAAGTGGGTACAAAAAATAAAGACTTAATAATACATTTAAACGCGTCTGATGAAAGAGGTATTGATATCATAAGAAATCAAATTAATTTCTTTGTAAATTCCAAACCATTGTTTAATTATGGTATGAAATTTGTAATATTAGACGAGGTAGATTACATGACGAAAAATGCTCAGCAAGCATTAAGATATTTGTTACAAAATTATACTAGTAATGTGCGTTTTTGTTTAATTTGCAATTATATTAGCAAAATAGATGAGGGATTACAGAACGAATTTATACGTTTGAGATTTAATCAGCTTCCTAAAGACGAAATAATAACATTTTTACATAATATATCAGTATCGGAAAAACTTAATTTTTCACAAAAAACACTTTCATGTATTCAAAAACTCTATAAGTCTGACATAAGAAGCATGATAAATTTTATGCAATCAAATCATAATATAGATAATGAAACACTAAATATTATCGATAATGATGTATGGGAGAACCTTCTTGATAAAATTAATAGTAGAGAGAAAATTGAAAATATAGGTAATTATATTCACCTGATAAGTATAAACTATAATATTGATAAAAAGAATATAATTAAAGACTTCCTAAATTATATTATTAAAACGCATCCTAAATATATTAACAATAAGTTTTTAGATTTTGTAGAAAACTTAATGCATTCTCAAAATCAGAACCAAGATACTTATGTTAACTATTTAATTTCAAAACTATCATCCTTATCCGTATAATATTTATTCATTCTCATGTGTAATTTAATCATAAATTCATTTGGAGGTGAACTTTTTGTAGGGTCAAAAAAGTTTTGCTTAAGACTATACTCTCCTTTTGGTGAATTTATCTTCATGTTTGTAGACAAGTTTTGCTTAATTGGAATTGGAAGGCTTCTTTCATGGATGACGTATTGATTTGTTGCAATCATTCTTTATATTATATATTAAAGAAAATAATTGAAATAAAATTAATATAAAGAATATAAAGACACCTTATCTTTATATTGTATGTCTATAACAATGAATATTGATCAAGAGTGGGAAAATTTTATATCATCAGGCTGCAACAATCATGATATATCATCTGATGAAGAAGAATATTCCCAACTTAATCAATTCTTAAAAAATGATCCTGAGGATATTGTTTCTGCTAATTTAATTATGGATATGGATATTGTTGCTCCTAAAGCAACTGATATTTACATTAGTACAAAAACAAAAATTGCATACTTGAATAATAATATTGACTTGAAGTCCATATTTTGGAGTGTGCCTCTTATATCATATTCAACGCCTGTTAATGGTGTTATTAAAAAACAAATGAAATTTAACTCGACTACTAAAGAAGAGTTGGAATTTATACAAGATAAGATTAAAAATGAAACATATTTTGAAGAACATGTGATAACCCATATTGACAATCCAGCCGGGCGTATTAAATTCAAAGATATTCGTAAAATAAGTATAGGGATTTCTAAAAAGGATATATTGAGTTATCGATGCAAGAAGAAGAGTGCATTTTATAATTGTTTTGTTATAATTTTACGTATGAAAATTGAAAATACATTTAAGGAATTTCACGTGAAAGTTTTCAATACAGGAAAGCTTGAAATACCAGGTATTCAAAACGAGACAACGTTTCAAATGATATTATCTGAGGTTGTTAAGACGCTTCAACCATATGTTGATTCTAAACTCGATTATAAACCTGATTCAGAAGAAACAGTTCTTATCAACTCAAATTTCAATTGTGGGTTCTTCATTAATCGAGATGAGTTATTTGAAATATTAACAAAAAAATATAATATTCAGGCTATTTACGATCCTTGTTCATATCCAGGAATTCAGTGTAAATTTTATTATAATCCAGATATTGGTATACAAAATGGATGTCAGATTTCAGAGGAAAATAAACATCTTTACCAGAATATTAAAGAAGTCTCTTTTATGATTTTCCGTACTGGAAGCGTCTTAATTGTTGGGAAATGCGATGAAAATGTTCTTATATTAATTTATGACTTTTTAAAAATTATTCTTAACAATGAGTATAAAAATATTTGTCAAAAATATTCGGCTGGTGATGATAATGCGGTATTTACTGTTAAAGATAAAACTAAAAAAGCACGTAGGAAAAATGTAATTGTTGAGTTTACGACATAAACCAAGCAGCAAATTTGTCGGAAGTATCTTCTAGTCTATATTTAAAGTCCTCTGATAAAAATTTATTAAAACAAGTGTTTATTAGTTCTTGGTTTTTTGTAATTTTTTTTATAAGTAATACACACACATCAAAAAAATATTCAGAATTTTCAATACGATTACATAATAATTCTATAATTTGATTTATATGTTTAAGATTTGTTTTGTTTGTCAGCCCATTTAATTTTTTATAAATTAATTCTATATTCTCTAAATTTTTAATATTTGTAAAATCGTCATTGATTATTTTGAACAGTAATGTTTTATAAAGATCGATGTATAAGTTTATTATGTCTATTTTTAAACGTGTATAATCTGATACTTCTTCGTTATTTTTTTTCATGTTATTATCAATTTCAAAAATTGTTTTCTTGTATACATAAGTTGTTGCATCTCTCGAGGTTAATTGTAAAAACATCTTTTCATCTTCTGAGATTTGACCTACAAATTCGACATAAAAATAAAATGCCTTTTGACAGTGAAAATATACTAAATCTATATTTTTTGTATAAAGTAATATGTAATTGAACACATTCACTATTGTATCTAAACCTCTTATAATTATAAATCTTGAAAAAGTCGACTTTTTTAATTTTATATTTTCTGTTATAAATTTATAATAATCGATAAATAACTGTGAAATTTTTTGTACTACATCACTAATTTCCGTATCTAACTCCTTTTTATAATTCTCGCTATTATGTAATGAATAATTTATTTCCTTATTAGCAAAACTTTTCATTATATAAATTATAATTTAAAAATATTTAATTTAAAATACTTTTAATATATAAGTATTTAAAGAGTAATATTATTAAATTATATAATATGTCTGAACAGAAATCTACTCCAAAGACTGAAACTGGGGCAGCTGCTGCAGCGCCATTTAATTATAGGTTGCCATCTGATGTTACCATGAAACATGCAAGTAAGCTTGCTATTGTGGATGATAAACCTATTATGTTGGATTATTGGGCACCTTCTCTTGACAAGAAAGCGCTTGTTGGTGCTAGAGAGACGGGAGAGAAGTTGTTAGTTAAATCAGAAGACGAGTATACCAGTAGTATTCAGAAGTTTTACAAGTCTGGAACAGAATTTATTATTATTACTGAAAATTCCATTTACATTGTTGCTAGTGATATTCCAACTAGAAAGATTTCTTAAAAAAATTGATTTAAATTATATAATATATAAAATAGCTTAAAGATATATTATATAATTATGTATAGAATGGAGGATGAATACACGCATGTAAATACCGAAGATGAATATACATTTATCATGTATAAAATTGTTCCTAAAAATCCTGAATTAAAGTACTGCTATATTGGTCACACTGTTAACTTCTCTAATAGAAAAAACCAACATATTAGAAATACTAGTAATGAAAATGATAACAAACATTATCATTTAAAACATTACGATGTCATTAGACAAAATGGTGGTTGGGATGAATGGGATATGATTGAGATTGAACAATTTAAAGGTAAAACTAAATTAGAAGCAAGAATAAGGGAACAAGAACTTATTGATGAATATGGAGCTAATTTAAATTCTCTAAAAGCATATATTACTGAAGATGAACGAAAGGCCACAAAAAACGCTATAACTGAAAAATACCGAGAAAATAATAAAGAGTTACTAAAAGAACAAACTAAAAAATACAAAGAAGACCATAAGGAAATTATTGCTGAACAAATGAAAAAATATCGTGCAGAAAATAAAGAGAAAATTTACGAGAAAACAAAGGAATACAGAGAAAATAATAAAGAAAAACATCAAGAATGGCAGAAAGTTTGGAGAGAAAAAAATAAAGAAATTTTGAAGGAGAAACGCAAATTATATGATGCCAAAAAGAAACAAGAAAAGCTGGAACAAATGGCTTTATCCGAGACGTCTTCGACTAAACTAACACCAGAAGAAGAACAACTGCAAAAAGAGCAACATAAGAAAGAAAAACGAGATCAATATAATGCTGCTAGAAACGAAGCAAGAAAACTTAAAAGATTACAAGCAAAGCAAAATAATGAACAAAGTGAAAAAACCAAAATGATTATTTAGGAGCAAATAAAAATTTCTAATAAAGTTGTAAAAGGTTAACAAAAATACTCTGCCATTTGTATACCTTTTACATTTAATCCATTTTTAATATAAACATTTTTTACTGCATTATCACAATCCAATATTACTTTATAACAATTATTCTCTCTAGCAATTGTTTTTAAGATGTTTAAAATTTGTTGGCTTACACCTTTACCCCTCATATGATTTGCTACTACTATATCTTCTATATGTCCTACATTTTTTCCATCGCGAATTATTTTAGGCTCAATGATAATAGTTCCTGATGCTACTATTTCTATACTATTAATAAATCGGTCATTTATTACGCCGATTATTATTTTGCCCATTTGATGAATTTTTTCTATATTTTCTAGAAATAAAGATGTTTCGATACAAGTTGTCGATGTTAACTCAGAGAGAAGTAATAAATATTGGTTTTTTATCATTTCTATATTATCAGGATAAGTATATATTAAATCAAGCAGTGGAGTATATTTAATTTCAGACATAAAATATATTTATTTATATTTTTAAATTATTTATTTAGTATATATAAATGTCAATACGATTTGGAAATGGAAGTAGTTCAATGGGACAATTTTGGTATGGAAATACCACAAATTTTCCGGGATTTTTATATAAGAAAAATGTTGGAGTAGGTGGAAGACGCAGTACTAAATTTAATCCTGGTGGGAACACAACTTGTAATACATATCAAAATGTTAATAATAAATACAAACCTGGTCAAGGTGGAATAGGTGCGTCAAGTATCGCTAATAGAAGAGCCAAAAATAGATTAGCCACTGTTTGTAATAAAACTGGTGAAAATAATTGTTATCCTTGCTATATGACATTAGGTCAATATAATAGATTTCTATATAATCCAAATGGTTTTTATCCTTGTCCGGCTATACCGTCTTATTCTAAGCTTATACCAGAACCTACACCACCCGGACCTCCAGTTCCAAGTGCTCCAACTTTGAATTCGCTAACACCTACAAATGAACATCTAATTGTTAATTATACTGTTGGGTCAGATGGCGGATCGCCTATAACGGATATTGAATATTCAATAGATAATGGAGCTACATGGAGTAGTTCAGGTGAAACATCATCACAATTTGCAATTACTGGATTAACTAATGGTGTTTCTTATCCAATTCTTATAAGATCTAAAAATATATTTGGGACTAGTAATTCATCAAATTCTATTTCAGGGACACCAAATCCATATATTCAGACTTATTCAAATGTTGAAACTACATCATGGATTGCACCGACTGGTGTTACCTCAGTCGAATACCTTGTAGTGGGTGGTGGTGGTGGTAGTGGAGCGACACATGATGGTGGAAGTGCTGGTGGTGGAGGGGGGGGTATGGTTCTTACAGGAACTATCGCTGTTATTCCTGGAAATATATATTCAGTTGTCGTAGGTGATGGAGGTGCTGGAGGTATTGGGCTTCCATCTCCTTCAACACGAGAAACCGATGGAAGTCCTGGTAATAATTCTGAATTTGCTACTATTGTTGCATTAGGAGGTGGAGAGGGATATAGAAGTCGTAATAATGGAAGTGGAACAGGAGGACAAGGAGTATCTGACCCTAGCACCGCATCTATTGGAGGATATGGCGGTACTTTTAATAATGGTGGAGGTGGAGGTGGAGGTGATTCAGGAGCAGGTTCAAATGGTTTAACTGGTGCACCAAGAACTGGTGGCGCTGGTGGTTTAGGCACTACAAGCAGTATTTCGGGAGTATTACTAACATATGGTGTAGGAGGAAGTGGTGGAACCGCTCAAACAAATGACAATGCAGAAGCAGGTGGAGCTAATACAGGAAATGGAGCAAATGGTCCGGGAACACCGTTTAGTAGTCAAAGAAATGGAGCAAAGGGTGGTTCAGGAATTGTCATTATTAAATTTTAGATGACAAAATTTATAACTTATTTTTTACTATCTAAATATATAATTATTATATAGTAGATATTTAATAAATTTATTTAGACACGAAACCAGTCATGTGTCTTGAAGGTTGAATATAAACAGGTGTGGTTGAATTAATAACTGGTTGCTGAAGAGGATATCGTGGTCTATAATAATGATTATCATATTTTGCATTAGCATCATAGAATTGAACACCTCTTGGTGCATTATAAGAATAATTATAATTCGTTGTTGGTCTAAATCCGGCACTTACTGGAGTTTGTGCAGGGTTAATATTTAAGAAAACCATGTTATCGTAACTCTTTTTGACTTGGTTAGGATTTTGATTGCATTGAGTTGCATAATTATACCAATAATAACGAGTAACTCCCACGCTGGGTGATGTGCCACTTTTCATTGGTCCAGAAAATGTGTGTGCATCAATATTATTTACAATTGATTGTTTTAATCTCATAACTTTTGATCTACCAGCCATTTATATATATCCACTTTTAAAAAAGTGGAGCAAAAATAATATAATTTCACTTTTATAAAAAATGAAGCAAAATATAAGTATTCTAAATATTATTCACTTTTATAAAAAGCGGAGTAAAAATAATATAATTAAGTATTTGAATATATTTAATTATATAAAAACTAAATATAATTAAATGCCTCCTCTGAGAATCGAACTCAGGACCTTCAGTTTACAAGACTGACGCAATACCACTATGCTAAGAAGACTTTTATACCTATCCACCTTTCGGAAACGCCAGTCGCTTCGCTTAAAGGTGGATGGATATACGGCCGCCGGGAATCGAACCCGGGTCTAATGCTTGGAAGGCAGTCATTCTACCACTGAACCACAGCCGTAAAAAATTCTTCGACTGCTATAGGATTTGAACCTATGCGGGAATTTCCCAGAAGATTTCTAGTCTTCCACCTTAACCACTCGGTCAAACAGCCTTGGTGAAGAAGATGTAATATTTTGGTGGATGCTAATATCGTCATATTAAACATCACTTGTAATTTGCCTAATTTTATAAAGGGACACCCAATCAAATCATTAAAAATGAAAAAGTCAACAATAAAAAATAATAATAAGGCGCTCAAACTCCTAACTTTACGACCAAAATCAAAAGGATCAACCTAAAAAGGGATCAACTTAAAATCAAGGTAAAAGGATAAACACAAGAATTAACTCAAGCATTTTACAGAGGACGCAATACCTTTAAACTTCTGAAATAATAAAAACCTAAAACAGGAAAAACCGATGCATCAAATTTTATAGAGGCAAATTACTTTGTCTGAAAACAAAGTTCATTCGGGAAAACACCTAATAAACATACAATCTGCGCGCAGAATATCTACTCTAAATTTGCACGTCTAACGAATGCTAAACCAAAAAGTGGAATACACCTAACTCCACCATATTAATCTAATATTTTGTCTTTAAGTTGTTTTAAAATTTAAATATATTTAATTTGTTTGTATAAATAAAATCTATTAAATTGAATTATAAAAACATAATCTATTTATAGTTCAATTTTATTATTTAAGAGTTTTGGGTGGATATTGGGTCAATGTATCCATTAAATGTTTTCCGCATCTAGTAAAAAATTGATGTAGTCCATGAGGATCTGCGCCCGTAATAATATCATCTGGAATATATGTTGCATTACCTTTTTTATAGCATAATAAAACTGGAATACCATTTACCATCTTCTTTGACTTTAAAAATGAATAAAAATCAAAGCATTGATCTACGTCGATATCCGCACAAACCACTTCTGGCGGAGATGATGCGAAGAAACCATGAACTGATTTTTCGATTAGCTTGCATGGTCCGCACCATAAAGCACCAAGTTTTATAATAATTAGACCTGGATTATGCTGTAAAAGAGTAAAAAACGCTTCTCTGTTGGCAATTTCACTAATTACTTGTTTTGACATAAATATTCATATTATAATAATTTCGGACTTTTAATTCAATTCTAAATTATTCGATACATTCAAACTTTTTGTCTATGACTATTTCTTTTGCTATCTTTTGAATAATTTTATCTTCTTTTTCTGCATCATTATCACCATGACCTCCCATAGCCTCTATTACTATTTTACTATATTGGTCTGAATATTTTGACTCACTAAAATTACAACCAGGATGTTCCTCTTTAAACTTTTTCAAAAGGTTTTGATTTTTAAATGCTACTTTCTTAATTACTTTGCGCATTTTATTTTTCTTTTCATCCTCTTTTTCCCATTTATCCTCATCTTTTATATAAATAATTTCACGCTTTTTGTCAGCACAATGAACTGGTCTTTTATGAACATCAAGTGCTTTAAGGTTCTTTACAATAATACTTGATATACCTTCAACAAAGCCAACCTTTCCAACATTTTCTAAATCAGATAATTGAAGTTTGAGAGAATCAACAAAATCAGTTATATTCATCGCATCTTTGCATGTTTCATTTAAGAAAAATTGCAAGTTAAATGTCTTATTGTGACTATTAATATTGTTATTAGCAATATTATTACCTTGCCCATTTTTAGCTAACTCCATAATAGTCTTATTCTGTTCAACCACTAAATTAGTTAATTCTTTATTCTGTTCTAATACGCTTAAAATTAATTCAGGTGTAATTTGACTGGATAAGTTTTGTGTATTGGTGGTGGGAATAATTTCTTCGTTAATTTCTTCTTCACATAGTTTTTTATGTTTCCATAATCCAACTCTTGATTTATATACTTTTTTACAATGCGAACATGTAAAATCTGTTTCGCTATCTGCACTTGATGTGGATAAATTTGTTAACTTCATATGTTTAGATGTTAATAAATGTTTTTCATAATCTTTTTTGATATTTGTTTTCAAGTCGCAAATTTCACAAATATATTTATATTTTTTATTGGGATTATTTGTTAACATTTTATATATAGTTAACAAATTTTTCCTAAATTAAAATTTTGAAATAAAATATTTAGGAAATAATATTTTTAAATTTTTAATTTTTTGGGATTTTGAGGGAAGGTATAGTTAACACATGTTAACAATTGTTAACAAACCATAATATACATAACAATATTTTTTAAAATTATTATTAAATGAACCGATATATGATACGATTTGTAAAATTACAAGGGATTTTAACGGGATTTTTGGGACAATTTTGTTAACAAAATGTTAACAAATGTTAACTATATAGTTAACACAAAAATCCTACCATATATTTTATAGATTTTTTTATCGTAACATTTTGAAAATTATTTTTTTGGTAACCACATGCTAATTTTCAATTATGGTCACAACACATTCTTTTTTGAGTAAAGTATCCAATCTTTTTAAAAATGGACAAAAAAAATGTCCAAAATGGAAAAGTCAAAATACTTTTCATTTTCGAAAATCTGTCATTTTCCCTTCATGTGTAGGGAACAAAATTTGTCCATTTTTTAATAAAACCGATGAATTTCCCTACATTATGTAGTATAACCGAGCCTTTAAGTACCATTTTAAATAATAAATTTTCACTATTTAAAGAAGTAAATATATGAATAAAAAATATTTTTATATATTAATGAAGACCAGAAGAAATAGAAAATCTAATAAATCTAAAACTAAGAAACAGTTTTTATATAATCCAGATAATCCAAAAAAATCTTTTGATGTTTATATTGATAAAAATCCAAAAGATACAATCCATATAAAATATACTACTACAGATGATGTAAAGAATACTATTCTAAAACTTGAAAAATTATATAAAAACAAAAAGTACCCTCATAAAAGAATTTGGCAGGTTGCAATGATTATGAAAGTACGTCTTGAAGTTTTTAAAGATAAAAAACCTCAACAATATCAGCTAGCAAAAAAATATTTTGAATTTTTAGAAGATAGAACTAAATTAGATGATAAGGATAGGTACAAATCAAAATTTATATTTTAAACAATTAAACAATTAAATATTTAAAACCGCACATTTTTAGAAATTTTTTAACGATATAAAGGATTATAATTTTGTTTTTGGAGTTTATACTCTATCCATAATCTTTCTTTTTCTAATTCTTCCATTTTTTGTTGTTCTTGTTTTCTGTTTTCTTCTAACTGTTTCATAGTATTTATCTCTCCTTTTAATTTATTAATTTGATATTCAAGTTCTGTTTTTTTATTATCTTTTTCTTTGATTATTTCTTTTAATTTTTTGTTATCATTTAATGTATCAAAATAAGCAGTTTGTATATTTTCTATTTTTGTTTCAAGACATACAATATTTTCTTGTTGTAGAATTGTTTTTGACATGAATGTATCAAGTTGTGTTTTAATATCTAGATTGTCTTGTGGTTGTTCAATAATTTTTTTCACGTTTTCTTTTATTCTTTTAATGATATTAACGACTATTTCCCAGTATCTTTCTGTGAGTTGAGAATTTTTGCCATCTGAAATCCGTTGAATCTCTGCTTTAATAGATGTTTCCCAATGGTTTTTGGTTTGTTCATAATGTTTAATATCTTCAATTGTAGTAGGATTTATCAAAAATTTAATAATATCAATAAAATAATCAGGAATGGGAACATTATCATTAATTTTTAAAACTTGCTCTATACCACCTTGATATCTGTAAGGTCTTCCATCTTGCATTTTTTGAAATTTTGAAATATTAACATTTCCGTTATTATCTATTTTAAAATAATATTCTACATAACTTCTATTTGCATCATATATAAGTGGCAATGGCCCGTTATGTTCATTTACAATATGGTTATTTGTTTTAAGATCTAATATATATGTAGTCATATGGCATATATTATAAATAATTTTTTAAATAGTTTTAATTTACATTAAAGGTGTGGTTTTAAATCTTCAATGGTATAAATGATTAACTTTATACCTACTGAAACATGGAATTATTTATGATTATTAACAAATTCCACAAGTTCATCTACATCAATATGTGGTAAATTCGGGTGACATTCCCAAAAATATTTACAGTACGCCCATGAAAACTCACATTCAGTACTATACAAATTTAATTTATTCCTTATTAATGCCTTGTATAAATTTTCAGGTAGAAGTTGCAAACTTTGTCTAGGTAATACATAACAAAGTTGTACTAATTCTGATACTGGATTATCTAGCTTATTTTCAATAAACTCTGTATTAAAAAATGGAATAAAATGTATAAGGTCTTCTAAAAGAGGTGGATAATTGTAATTATAACACCATCTCCAATCAGGACATCCTGTTGTATAATACTTCATGGTCCACTCAAGACCTTCCAAATAATTCGTACATATTTGTTTGCGTCTGTCATCATTAATATTGATCTCAAATAATGACTTATAATATCTTTGTTGCCAATTATCTTTATATGGATTTATGTACTTTTCTACAGAGCGTTCGTAAGTTGGAATATTTATAAAATTTTCCATTTTATCCTTAGGTGTGATATCCGGTAATTTATTCCTTTCTTTTCGATCTCTAAACTTATGTTCTTGTTTTAAAAAATCATTCTCATTTTTAGCTAAGAATTCAACTAATTTTCTGACATTTTTCCAGTATATGATTTTGCCGTCAGTTAAATTCTCGTTTGTGCCTCCAATAGTTGCCTTATATGCTTGCAGCATTTTATCTACACCACCGGTTCTTATATTTATTGCAGGAAAATGCGGCATGAAATCATTTCCCAAAAAGAAACATAAAAATATGTAATCATAAATGCGGTTCCTTTGTTGCTCACTTGATAATTCTTCGCCATTATTCATATCAAGTGTTATGGTTTGGGCTAATTCGGGAATGTCTAAAACATAACACTCATTTGGCTCTAATTCTGTGTTGATTGATTTTATAAACTCGGGCGTTTCTCTGAATAAATAAATATTAGGCGTTATTGGTAAATGATTAATGGAAAGCATAATCAGGTCAGCATCTAGTCCATAAATAACAGTATTTAATGAGTTATGAAATGCACTATTATCTCTAATGTACTTAAAAATCTTATGCTCTCCTTCACCGTATATATTGCTTCCTGATACAATAATTTTATTCAAACCATATTGCTTTGGATCCGAAAACGCTTGCAAAATTCGATCATCTAATTTTGTCATAAATTGTGTCCCAGGTGTAATAGCAGTTGTGTTCCATGGATCTGGGTCAGTTGTTTTAGAAATAGATCTTGATAATGAATTTTGATAAAGAGACTTAAATCTTCTGGAGCGCTGTTGTTCTAACTTTGCAACAGGTGCTACCCCGTCAAATGCAATCATTAATGCTTCGGTTGGTTTCAATAAATTGATATATTCTTTTGTGATTTGAATAACATTAGAAATAATTTTATTAGCTGCGTCTTCCGTCATAACAGTAACACCCATTTTGTAAACTGCATCATAAATAATAGAATTACAATCCAAGTAAAGATTATCAACTTTAATAGGATTTGAAGATAATTTTCGAATAATATTACTATGGTTTTTTACAATAAAACTGAAGTATGATGGGATTCCCATTTTTATTATATATCATAGATATGTCATTATATTTAAATAGTATTTACAAATATATTAACAAATAAAATAATTTAACTACTTAAAGCAGAAATAGTTTAGATATTAAAATTTTTATATATTAAATAAGAATAATATATAAAGATGACAGACAAAAAATCCATCAATAAAAAAGAAATAATTCAAAAACAAACTAGTGATGTCTTACCGCTAGTCGAGAGAAAGATTGAATTTTTTAAAGATGTCATTCAAAAAACAATTATCCATGTTCAAAAGAATAAAATTTTAGATATTTTAGGAATAAGCGATGTCAGTACTTGCATAGAAAAATTAGGGGAATTGAGTAAAAAAATATCAGAAATTCAAAATGCACAAATAACCGCTACCGATAGTATTATTAATAGTTTACAATTAATAAATAATGAATTGTCTAGTCTATTAAAAAATTACGGAACAGAAAGTTTAGAAGACTTATTGCTTATATGCTTTGGAAATAACAATAAAATAACAACAGATGATACAGAGAATTATAAATTTGATTTGTTGAAAAAGTATTTCCATCCAACTAGCTATAAAGTTATTACTAAAAAAGAAGATGCAAAAAAGAAAGACGATATGGATGATAAAACGGGTAATTTGTCTTGTTCAGATGTTGTCTCTGTTTATAAGCAATTTCATATGAAAGTATACGGTATTAAAGTACATATTTACTCTATTCCTCTAAAAAAGAACCTTCTAATCTATGGGATAGTTGATGATGTTGTGATAGATTTTTTAAACAATAAATTCATTACAAACAAAATTAATAATATAAATGATAATATTCCAAATGATCCAGAATTTAAAAGTGAAATATTTAAGAATTTTTTATCAGCTCTAATGCTTAAGGATTATTTAATATGTGAAAATGAAAAAGATATATACAACAAATTTGTTGGTACAAATACGCAAAATAATTTAATTAAACAAAAGCAAATTTCTCAAGCCGTAAAAGAGTTCATAACAGATGATACATATAGTAAAAGAAGCACACTATTAAATCTTTTAGTGCGTTCATATCATTATGAAAACCAATATTTGGCTTATTTATTGTATGATCTTCTCTCTAATGATGCAAATGGAAATGTAGATTCACAAGAGCAAATTATATTGTTTGATAGTTTTCCTTGGTCAATTAAGCAGTTATTTAAACAGGCAATGAAAAAGACAATTCAATACACAAATGAGCTTTCGAATTTTGATATTAATAAAATACCACTTGAACAACAAATTTGTTTGTTAAAAGCATCGGATTCAGTTAAAGAAAAAGCCATGATGAAATTGAAAGAGGTGAAGGCGAAGTCCGAGGACTCCGGTTCGAAAGCACGTCAGTACCTGGATGGACTATTAAAAATACCATTTGGAGTTTATAAGAGGGAACCTATACTCAATATCATGGAATTGGTACGAAATAGTTTTAAGGAATTGCATAAAAAGTATAATATTGATAAGGTTTTTCCAGAAATAAAACAAAAGGAAAAGTATACCAGTGTCGAAGTAGTAAAATATTTGCGTAAAATTCAAGGAAATAGTATTTTAACGAATAAAAATGACAAATTGGAAAAAATAAAAGAATATCTAACGACCGGGGACAAGAAAAAATTGACCGCAAGTATTAAAAGTTTGGACAATATTTTAAAAAAATATAATAAAAAAGTATCAAAATACTCACATCTTAATAAAGACGAAATAAGTGAACAAATAATTAATATTATTAATACACATATTGAAGAGGAAGGAGAATATGATAAAAAAATAATCGACGAGATTATAGAGGAATTTGACGTTTATGCAAATATAAATCCAATGTTAAATAATATTCAAATTAAACATGATATCGAAAAAATTAATGGTGATATGAAGCTTATAAATGATTATATTACAGAAGTGAAGACAACTCTCGACAAAGCTGTTCATGGACACGATAAGGCTAAAAAACAAATAGAGAGAATAATTGGACAATGGATAAACGGTGAACAAAATGGATATTGTTTTGGATTTGAAGGACCTCCGGGTCTGGGTAAAACTAGTTTGGCTAAACGGGGTCTATCTGATTGTTTGAAAGATGATAAGGGTAATTCAAGACCATTTGCAATGATACAAATGGGCGGAGATAGTAATGGTAGCACTTTACATGGTCATAACTACACATATGTAGGCAGCACATGGGGATCAATTGTTCAAATTTTGATTGACAAAAAATGTATGAACCCAATTATATTTATCGATGAAGTAGACAAAATCAGTCGCACGGAACATGGTAAGGAAATTGTAGGAATACTTACACATTTATTAGACCCTGCACAAAATGATTGTTTCCAAGATAAATATTTTACAGGTATAGATTTAGATTTGTCAAAAGCATTATTTATATTATCCTATAATGATGTTGATGCAATCGATAAGATTTTATTGGATCGTGTGCACAGAATTAAATTTAATAGTCTCTCTCTAGAAGATAAATTGATAATATGTAATACTCATATTTTACCAGAAGTTTATAAAAAAATGGGACTTGAAGATATGATTTATTTTTCAGATGATGTTTTGAAATTTGTCATAGATGAATATACTGCTGAATCAGGAGTTCGTAAATTAAAAGAGATTTTGTTTGAAATAGTTGGAGAGATAAATTTGGATGTACTTAAATATGCGGATAAAGAATATGAATTACCTATTCGAATTACTATTGATGAAATTAAATCAAAATATTTTAAGGATAAACATGAAATAAAACATAAGAAAATTCATTCTGAAAGTAAAGTAGGTGTGATTAATGGGTTATGGGCAAATTCTTTAGGTAGAGGCGGTGTTATTCCTATTCAAGTAGGATGGCGTCCAAGTCAACAATTTCTTTCAATGAACTTAACAGGTATGCAAGGTGATGTAATGAAAGAATCAATGAATGTCGCACTAACGTTGGCTTGGGATTTGACATCTTATTCGACAAAAAAAGAAATTCGCGAGGAAAATTCATCCGATAAAAATATAAATGGTGTTCATATTCATTGTCCAGAAGGTTCTACACCTAAGGATGGTCCAAGCGCAGGAACAGCTATTACAACAGCAATTTATAGTATGTTGAACAATAAGAAGATTAAATTTAATATAGCAATTACTGGAGAGATTTGTTTAAATGGAAATGTTACAGAAATAGGTGGATTAGACTTAAAGATTTTAGGTGCCATTAAAGCAGGTGTTAAAGAAATTCTATTCCCATTTGAAAATCTGAAAGATTACAACAATTTTTTAGAAAAATATAAAGACACTCCATTATTAGATGGTATTAAATTTCATCCTGTTAGTAAAATACAAGAAGTATTTGAATTAGTATTTGAAGATTGAAAAAATATTTGTTATATATATGTATAAAAAACCAAAAGTAATAATCAGTTCTTGTGATTGGCCATCTAATTATGGTTGTTG
>Ga0194123_10004304_pt1 | contig 16230 bp, 26 predicted proteins | sample TA2MahsurfametaG_5_FD_155479 | JGI IMG/M metagenome (GOLD analysis project Ga0194123, IMG submission 155479) | Freshwater microbial communities from Lake Tanganyika, Tanzania - TA2015023 Mahale A surface | ecosystem: Environmental > Aquatic > Freshwater > Lake | place: Tanzania: Lake Tanganyika... | reverse complement strand
AAATAACTCGGAGGACTTAGACATGTTTCAAACTGAATTAGTGTGGAACTTACCACCCGATCCTGGAACTATAAGTGATGTATTGGCCAAGGCACAAGAACTAATAGATCAAGGCAAACAGGCCGCATCTCCGCTGAATGTTATTCGAGGGGATAAACATCACACCGCAAGATGGTGGACTGATGAACCTACTGCCATCGGGTGGATTGATTTTTGTGAACCTTATGGTCCTTATTCAGCTAAAATTATCAACAACCAGCCTTGATTTTGTCAAATCTTGAATTGTTACACAAACTTGTGGTGCTTGACACTGTTGTGAAAAAAATTTCTGCTACCAAACATCTTTTGCTCAAAGAACTAATGTCACAGGCCAACGATCCAATGATTGTAAAACGCAGGTTTAGAATGCTAGCACAACTTAGCCAATACGAATCGCAAATTTACTCCAAGATTTATCAATTTGAAACCAACGATTTCGATGAATACTTTTATTCTTTAGAGCACACAATTAGAGAAATTGAATACGTTACCGATAGAAATGCCTAAGCCATTGGCCTTGAGCATGAATCTTTTTTACTCCGATCGTCTGTTGACGGCCAATGGATATCAAATAGTTCGCACCCATGGTAATCTTCATAAAATCAAAGGTTTTGATAGCTACAACCACTTGATCAGTATCAACAGTTTTTTCAGCACCGAACCCAAATTTGACCCTGTTGATCGCACAGGTATGGCTATTGGTGCTGTAAAATTTGCCAAACCTCGCGCATGGGCTGTTCCGCAACAACCAATGGATTTGAACACTGCCATGGCGCAGAGAGTGCAGGAAATCTGTGCTCTTGGCAAGCCAGTCAACATCATGTGGAGCGGTGGTATTGACAGCACTGCCATGCTGGTTGCTTTTTTACAATATGCACCCGATTTAAAACAATGTAGGGTAATTTATTCCCCTTGGAGTACCTACGAACATCCAGAATTTTTCAAATTTCTATCTAGTTTCAGTGGGCTAGAAAAAATCGACATCAGCGGTGAATTATATCTGACCCAAAATTTTGACGGGATTTATGTCAGTGGCAACACCGGTGATGAAATGCATGCGAGCCTTGACCAAAGCTTTTTTGATCAAGTAGGTTTTCAAGGATTGAATCAGCCTTACAAGGATTTTTTCAAAGCCCAAGGTGCCGATGATACATTGATAGATTTTTGCCAACAACATTTTGCATCAGCAGGCAGGCCTATTGAATCAGTGTTAGAGGCACGTTGGTGGTTTTATGCATGCTGTAAGTTAACTTCTATTTTGTACACCACTGATTTAAGTTTGTTGTGTTCGGGGCCAACACCTTTTGCTGCTGATAGATTGATTGGATTTTTTGATTCAGCTTATTATGAACAATTCATTTATTTCAATATTGACTGCATCATAGCGTCAGACAACTATGCTACTTGGAAACAACATTTGAAAGATTTTTGCTTTGAGTTTGATGGGTTTGACACTTGGCGTAGAACCAAAACAAAATTCAGCAGTGTGCAAACTCGAATATATGGTCTAAAAAAACAAGCCCTAAACGATCGTCGTGGATTGTTTTGGTTAGAAGATGGTTCAGTGGTTACAGTAAAAACATTGCCGTTTTTCAGTGCACGGGAATGGCAAGTGATTGAACCGCAATTTAGATATTTGTTTAGATCAGTTACTGGAGTCAACCCCAGTGAATAGCAAATACTATGGTTTAATTGGCAAAGTTTTCACTAAACCTTTGTCTACTGTGAGCATTGAATTAGAATCTAATACCTTAGAACCAGCAGCTGAAGTTATAATAGATTTGGATTCAAATTTGCTGCAACGTGTAACTTTTGACACTGACCACAAGGTCACAGTGCATTGCACCATAGACGACAGCATGGCCAGCTCTAACAGCAAATTGCAAATTTCTATGGTTAATAAACGATCGTCGTGGATTGTTTTGGTTAGAAGATGGTTCAGTGGTTGCACGACATTGCAATTGGTGTGGATTCGATCGCTCAAGATAAATGGCATTGACCTAACACACATGTTGACTCAACACAATGTAAAAGTTGATAGTCCAGTGATGTTACTGGTAGACAAACCCTTGTGGGCTTGGATGGTCAACAAATGGAATCAAATACTGCCCGATTCATATATACTATGGCATAAACTGCACAAAAACAAATAACTCAAGGTGTAATGATGTTAGAGACTGTCTCTGATCTTTTTCAAGAAGCGTACCGTCGTAACTGGATCACGGCCAGAGACGGCAATGCCAGTGTGCGTTGGCATGACCGCGATCATTTTTATATTACTCCTTCGGGCATTCGCAAACAGACTCTGCAGCCCGAGATGTTCAAGAAAATTCAGTTGTTGTCAGCCACTTCTGCAGTGCCACCATTTATTCAACACAGTTGGAAAGCTGTGAGCTATACAGATGTCAGTGCAAATCTACGACCCAGTGGAGAAATACCCTTGCACTGGCAACTGCAACAAAAGATCGATACCGACGTTAGAGTGGTCTTGCACTTTCATCCTACTTACACAGTGGCTGCCATGTTGGCCGGTATTGAACTGGCTGACTTGGTACGCGATTTTCCCGAATTAGGACGTTACACCCGTGTAGGGCCCAATGTGCCAGATGTGCCACCCATCAGCCAACAGTTGGCCGATGCCACTGTGCCTGCATTGGCCCTTGACTCACAAACTGGTACTATAGCCAATCACATTGTGGGTATACAACGCCATGGAGTTGTAGCAGTAGACACTTCGCCATGGCGTGCTTTTGAGCACATCGAACGCCTGGAACATATTTGCAAAATTGTTTTGCTATCAAACGGACAACACCAATGACTAATTGAAATTGTCACAATTTTGTAATCGATCTGTGCCTAAATATTTAGACACACAAAGGAGACAAAATGAAAAAATTTCTGATAGCCATTGTGGCTTCGTTGTTTACAATGACAACATCAGCACACACACAGATTACCGGAGCAGGTGCTACTTTCCCTTACCCGGTGTATGCTAAATGGGCAGAAGCCTATCATAAACAAACTGGTGTAGGCCTAAATTATCAAAGTATCGGTAGTTCAGGAGGTATTCGTCAAATCAATAATGGTACAGTGACATTTGGTGCTACAGATGCTCCAGTTCGAGGTGAGGATCTAGACAAGAATAAACAAGTGCAGTTTCCTGCTATTATTGGCGGTACCGTACCTATTGTTAATCTAGACGGATTCCGCCCTGGGGAACTACGCATCACTGGACCAGTGCTTGCTGAAGTGTTTATGGGCGTGATTTCTAAATGGAATGATCCTAAACTAGCAGCATTGAATCCCGGTAAACGTTTGCCCGATACTACAATTACTATTGTGCATCGTGCCGACGGGTCGGGTACTACATTTAATTTTACTGATTACTTGACTGTGGTCAGTAAAGATTGGGCCCATCGTGTGGGCCGAGGTGCTGCTGTAAAATGGCCCGCTGCTAGTTCAGTGGGTGGCAAGGGCAACGAAGGTGTGGCTGCTAACGTGCGTCGTGTGAAAGGTTCTATAGGCTATGTAGAATATGCCTATGTAAAGAAAAACAATATGATCTATATGCAGTTACAGAATCGTGACGGTGTATTTGTTGATCCCGATGATGCCACATTCACTGCTGCGGCTGCTGGCGCCGATTGGTTCAGTGTGCCGGGCATGGGATTGAGCATTGTTGATCAACCAGGTAAAAACACCTGGCCAATCAGTACTGCTAGTTTTATCATTATGTACAAAGAACCTCGAGACCGCAAGGCCAGTCAAGAAACCCTAAAGTTTTTTGATTGGGCATTTCGGAATGGTGCCAAGATGAGTGAAGAACTTGACTATGTGCATTTACCTAAAGAACTACAGGATCTAATTCGCAGTAAAGTTTGGTCCTTGATACAACACTAAAAACTGTGCTGAAAACTGTCACAAAGATAGAGTGACGCTGCATACTCGTAACCAGCACTACTTTTTTTCGAAATTGATGTTGTGCCTAAAAATATCATAGGGTCGTTGATGATTGCATGCACTGACCATTCTACACCAAAACGATGCAATATTGCGGTTTTCTGTGACGATGACCACACTGTCGAACTGTTTGTCAATCACTACCCAATGACATCTACGCTTTATCAATTCACCACGCATGTGGTATTTACATAAATAACTCTGGGGAGTAACTAGCCTGCAAAGGCTCTGTGTGTCGTCAATACGGCTCTAGCCCGGTGCACAGACAAAGAAGTGAGACCATTTTTACAAGGAACATAAAATGGAACTCTTTACTCTTCAAGCACTCTGGGCATTTTTTGCCATTGTTCTCATTGACATTGTGTTGGCCGGTGACAACGCTTTGGTCATTGGACTGGCAGCCAATCGATTACCGCCAGAACTAAGACGCAAAGCAATTTTTTGGGGCACTTTCGGTGCCATTGCCATTAGATTTGCTTCAGTAGCAGCGTTGACCTATCTTTTGATGATACCAGGACTGAGAGCCATTGGTGCTGCAGCCTTGATTTGGATTGGATGGCGATTGGTATTTGATTCTGCTGATCACGAAGTCAAGGCATCAGATACCTTTTGGGGCGCCATGTGGACCATTGTGGTAGCTGACGCAGTAATGGGCATTGACAATGCCTTGGGCATTGCGGCTGCAGCACAAGGCAATTGGGTACTTGTCATAGCAGGATTGTTGATTTCGGTGCCTATCATACTGTTTGGTGCTAGCTTGGTCACTCGCATTCTACAACGTTGGCCCGACACAGTGTTTGTGGGATCTTTTGTGCTGTTTGCTGTGGCAATTTTGATGTTGATGAAAGAACCCTTGATGGCTGCTTGGTGGCTTATACTAGATCCATCAGCAGCCAAACTATTGCCGTGGATAGCTGCATTAGTTATCACTGCTGTACAATACAATCAAGCACGACTGCATTTGGCAAAAAAATATCTTTTTAGAAGATTGCGTAAATAACTTTTGTAGTGTACAATAAAATACAATGTTTGGGAGCAAGCTATGACCAACAACAGTTTCAGTGATGCGATTCGCCAGGCCTTGATCAAAAAACATGAACAACATCATCCACAGGCCAAAAAAGACAAACAACAACGTCAAAAGACTGTATCGGCACCAATTGTAAAAACATCGCCCATTAGAAAAGGCAGCAGTAGAGGCGGGTAATGTCTAATGATGCCAGTAAGATCAAATCTAGTAGACGGCGTTATCTTGATTCAACTGCCATTGCCAAGCAACTTAAAATCTTTCGACAGCGGGGTATAAATCTTCCATTATACGATGCTGAACCACACAGATTAGCCAAACATCATGTCATGGATTGCGGTAATACTAGGTGCTACTTGTGTGGCAATCCTAGACGCAATCCTTGGGCGAAAAAAAATCGATTGACCGCACAAGAGCGCAAACTTTTTCAAGACCTAGATCACAAGCGAGAAACACACAGCAATGGAAATCCTAAAAACACAACAGACCGAGACTGACCGAATTCAAGGTATCAGCAGCGAAGCAGCCGTGGCAGCAATCGGCAATCGTTATAATTTAGTTCTGATTGCCAGTCGACGAGCCAGAGAACTCAGTAGAGGCAATGCCCCCAAATTGAAATCACGCCGAGGGCATCTAGTTACTGCTCTTCGTGAAGTTGAAGCCGGTTTGGTAGGCAATGAATATCTGGTCAAAGAATTGGACATAGAACCACCCCGTAGACGAAGACCCCGTAGCTAGGTTGACCAATAAATCAGAATTGTGTAAACTGGCACAATTTGAGAGTGCAATGCCAACCACATTCTTAATTTCTGACACCCATTTTGGGCACGAAAAAACATGCACCACGTTCAAACGTGAGGATGGCACTGCTTTGCGTCCGTTTGCGTCAGCGGAAGAAATGGATGAAACAATGATCAGCCGGTGGAATGCTCGAGTACGTCCCACCGACAAAGTATACCATTTGGGCGACGTGGTCATCAATCGCAAATTTTTGAGTGTGATGGCTCGACTCAATGGCGACAAAGTTCTCATACGTGGCAATCATGACATTTTCAAACTGGAAGACTATACTCAATATTTCAGAGACGTGCGTGGTTATCATGTGATGAATGGCATGATATTGAGTCATATTCCGGTGCATTCTGACAGCATTGCTAGATTTGGTGCCAACATTCATGGACATTTACATGCCAATCGGGTCCTAAAGCCCAGAGGCGTTGATTCTAAATCTGGGGAAATTTTATACAGCAAAGATATTGACCCACGCTATCACTGTGTCAGTGTAGAACACACTGACTATGCACCAATATCTTTGGAAGAAGTCAATCAACGCATTGTAAATGAAGGCGGCACCATTGGATTTCGCAATGGCAACGGTTCACTGATGTAAACTATTCAAAAAAATGGACATCCAAGTGTATAAGTAACTTGGTATGTATGATATTGTATTTTGCAATGTGCCTTATGTTCATTTGGACTATGTTTATCCTGCCCCTGCTATTCTTAGAGGTGTAGTGCAAAAACACGGGTTTTCTGCGCGCACCAAAGATTTCGGCGCCGAACTTTTCAAAATTTGCAACAGAGATTTGGAACATTTTTACAAAGTTCAAAATTGGTTAATCAGTTATCCGGATCCAGGTACTGAGCCGCCCGAAATTGAGAAACTGTTGGATCGAGCCATAGACTGGTTGCGTGAACATCCCAGCAAGTTCATTGGTATCAGTGTGTTAAGTTGGCAAAGTCAAATTGCATGCCTTTTGTTGATTCAACGGATAAAAAAAGCGTGTATTCCGAGCAAAATTGTAATCGGTGGTCGCGGCATTGAAGCGCCTAACGGTTGTAGTAAATTTTTGCCGGGCACATCAGGCCAATTGAATGCATTCAATGCTATGGACATGGTGTTGCGAAGACTGAAACTGGTTGACCATGCAGTGCGCGGTGATGGAGAAGATTCGATACTTGAAATATTGGGGTGTGATTCTCATAATCACACAGACAAAGATACATTCAGATATCCAATACCGGATTATTCTGATTATGAGCTCGATTGCTATCACTTCGAAAACAATGTTGTTATGTGGCCTATTATTGGCAGCAAAGGTTGTGTACGAAGTTGCGATTTCTGTGATGTGGGTAAACTGTTTGGAAAATACAGATATAGGTCGCCAGAAGATGTAGCAGCTGAAATGATTTATCTAAATCAAACCATTGGTGCAAGGAACTTTAATTTTGCAGACAGTCTAGTCAATGGTGGACTTAAACCTTTTAGAGAATTGCTGACAATTTTAGCTGATTACAATGACAAAAATCCTGACAAAGCTATTGTATGGCAGGGGCAATATATTTGTCGCCCTGCTGAACAAATCCAGGATGCCGAGGCTTACTATAAACTGTTATATAGAGCAGGAGGTAGATTTTTTTACATTGGTGTAGAATCAGGCAGTAACCGTGTTCTAGAAGCCATGAACAAAAAAACTACAGTAGAAAGTTTTTATTACGAAATAGAACAATTCAGACGCCACGGCATTACTTGTTTACCTTTGTTGGTAATTGGGCATTGGAGCGAAACTCACGAAGATTTTTTGCAACATCTTGACATGTTGATAAATCTTGCTCCTTATGTTCGATCAGGAACCATAGTGTCAATGCGAATTGGAGTTCCAATGTTCATATTTGAAGGCACACCTAGTCATACCAATAGGAAAATCAACGGTATTACCACATTAGATAGACAGGTATATTTTTGTTCTACCAACCCAGATAATACAATCACAGAAAAAATTTATCGACAGCTTGTGGTACTGCGATTAGCCCAAGCACTCAAACTAGTAGACGGATCTTATGTAATACATGATCTCAGCAGCAGTTTGACAAATCTATCTAAAATAAACGAAATTAATGACTTTTACGAAAAACAATTTGAGAAAATTTCTAGCTCGTGATCTTTTGGAAAATTTTGATTCTTGGTTAGATCAAAAACTGCAAACGACACTTTTGCAAGTTGACTATGTTGCCAGCGGTCCGATTAAAGTTTTCCACAATCAACGCATGGTTTCGTATCAGACTATGAATAAATTCAGTATCAGTCATGATCAACACAACCAAATCGAAATACACAATGATAACTGCCAGTTTGAAAAATTTTACATAGACAACTTTGATTGTCACAGTTTATTTCACTTTCAAAACGGCATTGCCTCACTTGTTTTTGATAGGCCGTTTATATTATGGTATACTGAGCAAACTTATCAAAAAAAACCTGCCAAGGTTTTGTCAGACAGACTGTTATATGAGGCAAAGGCAGAGCCAATGGTGCAAGAAATTCTAAAAAAACTGCCCAAATTGAAATACTAGCACATCATGCAATACTGTGGCGTAAAACCCACAACTGGCAGCTTGGTTTTGACACAAAAATCGTGATCCGCTACAATATAGGCATAGACAGTAACAAAACAAGGGTAAAGGACACTTGGTATGAACATTGTGATCAACAAGTTAAGGTACGGGCAACTTACTGCAGCGGAGCAAAAAGAAATCCGTATGTACGGATGCACGGTTGCTCAAATGCGTGAAGCAGTGGAAGAGTCATTGACTTATCGTTTTTCAGGTGCTGCCATGTATGTGATGGGCATGATGAGTGATGCTCAAGAAATGGTTGCGTATGGTCCCTACGATGGGGACACTTTGGCAAATCTCATGGAAGATCAACGCCAGCTGCTGAATCGCGCCAAGTGGATTCTTTCAACCTATGTCATGGACAAACGATAACATGGTCACAGCCGAGCAAGTTGACATCATGCGTCATCTCACTACCTTGGATCTTGAAGAACTAATTCAACGAGCTGGATATCTACAAGACAGATTCACCGACAGCAATTTTGTCGGCATCACCAATGGTGGGCAATTTTGTTACCGCGTGAGCTTCATGGACAATAGCTCCAATCTAGAAGATCGAGCCAAGGTGTTTGTAGACTGGAATGATGGCCTGCTGGCAGCAGACTATTGACACAAAATTCACAAAATCGTACAATATTGATATTGCAATTTTTACAAGGAGTCTGCTGTGAGCGAACACACTATCACTAGCCGAGAAGCCCGCAAAAGCATTCTCAAGGCTTTTCAAGTTCGACGCCCGTTGTTTCTGTGGGGTCCTCCCGGCATCGGCAAGAGTGAGCTGATTGACAGCATCACTCGAGAACTGGGCGGCATCATGTACGACTGCCGCTTGGGCCAGATGGAACCCACTGACATTCGTGGTATTCCTTTTTACAACAAATAAACTGGCATGATGGACTGGGCTCCGCCTGTGGACTTGCCTGACGCAGAAACTGCCAGCCAATATCCCATTGTGGTGTTGTTCATGGACGAAATGAACTCTGCGCCAGCTTCTGTGCAAGCCGCTGCCTATCAGTTGGTGCTGAATCGTCGTGTTGGCAAGTATGTGCTGCCTGACAACGTGGTCTTGGTGGCTGCTGGCAACCGTGAATCGGACAAAGGCGTAACCTACCGCATGCCAACACCGCTGGCCAATCGCTTTATCCACCAAGAACTACGAGTTGATTTTCCGTCTTGGTTGGAATGGGCAGTGATGAACAACGAGCACAAGGACGTGGTTGGTTACCTTAGCTTTGCCAAACAAGACCTCTACGACTTTGACTCAAAGAGTTCTAGCCGCGCCTTTGCTACCCCGCGTTCGTGGCACTTTGTGAGTGAGCTGCTGAACTCCGGTGACATCGACGATGACACCGCAGCCAACATGATCAAAGGCACTGTGGGCGAAGGCCTGGCAGTGAAGTTCATGGCTCATCGCAAGATTGCCAGACGCATGCCCAACCCTGCAGACATTCTTGCAGGCAAGGTCACTACACTAGACGTCAAAGAAGTCAGTGCTCAGTATTCGCTGGTAACTTCCATGTGCTACGAGCTCAAGGATGCTGTTGAGCAGAAAATGGATCAGAAACGGTTCCATGAAATGGCAGATAACTTTCTGGCATACATGATGAAGAACTTCGAGACTGAGTTGACTGTGATGGGTGCTCGTATAGCACTGACCACTTACAACCTGCCTTTCTTGCCCACCAAGCTCAAGAATTTTGATGAGTTTCACAGTCGCTTTGGCAAGTATATTCTTCAGGCTTCGGCGTAAGGTACAGGGGCAGTGGAGACACTGCCTTTTTTTATGAAATACAAAATTACCAAGATGGATGGTAGGTACAGTCGATATGGTTACCGATATCTAATTGAATTCAGTCAGAGCCAAACTGGCACTGGTGTGTTGGACTTTGATCGCAGTCGTCGGTGGTTCAACGAACATTTTGGATGGAGCCAAGACGTTGAAACTCGGTCATCAATGAAAAAAAATAAAGAAAATTATCCAGAGGCCTATCAACCCAACGACATCAACCCTGTCTGGGGCTATGCTGTAAAATACGGTGACTATCGTATCTATGTCAATGACGATAAAACTTTGAGTTGGTATGTGCTAAACCATCCGGTCAAATGAAACATCAATTTCGATTCAAAGTTGAGATAAATCCACAAAGACACAGCAGTTGACCAGTAATTCGCCCTGTGCTATAATTACATCATAGTAAGGAGATTGTATGTATTCATCCAATGAAGTTTTGCATGCTCGTGCAGCTGGCACCACTGCCGACAGCAAAGAAAACGACAAATTCCGCGATCTAATCGGGCCCATGGATCCTAAGTTGGATCGCGAAATGCGCGAAAAACTGGTCACTGCTCGAGTGGGTCTCTTGCTCAAAGCTTCGTTTTTTGGCAATCTGGCCACTCGCTTGCGACTGGTCAATGCAGATGAATGGTGTGCCACTGCAGCCACTGACGGTCGAAACTTTTACTACAACAGTCGTTTTATCAAGATGTTGCGGCCCAAAGAAGTAGAATTCTTGTTTGGACATGAAGTTCTACATTGTGTGTATGACCACTTTGGTCGTCGTGGCGAACGCAATCCGCAGATTTGGAACGTGGCCAATGACTTTTGCGTCAACGCTGACCTCAAAGAACATCGTGTGGGCGAGTTCATAACGTCTGTGCCCTGCCTCTATGATCCCAAATACAAGGGCCTGAGCTCTGAAGAGATCTATCAAGATCTCATGCAGAATGTCAAACAGATCAGTATGCAAGATCTTATTGACCAGTTGATCGACGAACACCTTGATGGCGACGGCGACGGTGCTGTCAAGAACGGCGACAAAGATGGCAAAGATGGCAAGGGGCGTCCACAACTCAGTGAAGAAGAACGAAAACAAATTCGTGACGAGATCAAAGAAGCCATGCTAGCTGCTGCGGCAACGGCAGACGGTGCCAGTAATATTCCAGCTGGGGTGCGTCGTCTAATTCAAGAGCTCACTGAGCCCAAGATGAACTGGCGCGAATTACTGCGTATGCAATTAGAAAGCACTATCAAGTCAGATTATACTTGGATGCGAGCCAGTCGACGAGGCTGGCACATGGATGCTGTAATGCCCGGAATGCGTCCGGAGCCTATGATTGATATTGCAGTGGGCATTGATGCTTCGGGTTCCATCGGCGAAACCATGCTCAAAGATTTTTTGTCTGAGATTCAAGGCATCATGGATTCGTTTCCGGCATTTCGTATTCATGTCATTACGTTTGATACCGAATGCTACAATCCACAACAGTACGATTCAGACAATCTAGACACCATGTGTGATTATGAAGTACAAGGCGGCGGCGGCACTGACTTTGATGCAGTGTTTCGCTATCTCAAAGACAACGAAATCGAACCCAAGCGTCTGGTTATGTTCACAGACGGCTATCCGTTTGGTTCCTGGGGCGACGAGCTCTATTGCGACACTGTATGGATCCTACACGGAACCACTACCATTGTGCCGCCTTGGGGCCAATATGCCTACTACGAGAAAGAAAAAATTGCTGCTTGACAAGTGCCAAAATGATAGCCAAACCGTTTACACAGAAGTTGAAGTTGATCTCTCAGAATTTCAAACCGACGATTTGGTAGAGAAACTTGAAAATCGCGAATATGATTACCACACCCAAGGTGTGGATGCAGATGCCATGCGTGAGCTTTTGGAACAAATTTGGATGCGACGTAGGCAAGGACAGGATTATCAAACCAGCCTTGATCAATTGATCTGGGGCGTATTAGGCAAAGTGCTATAAGGAGCTGTAAATGACTGACCGTTTTGATCTTGAACAACAAATTTTAGAATGCTGGAAAGTGACCACCGACATTCAAACCATGTTGGACTACGGACAATCAGATCTTGAGACCAATCTCAAATCTTTGGCCACGGTATACGACTTGCAGTTTGAAAAGCTGTGGGCCATTTTTGAACAGATGTGTGCTTCACGACAATTTGTGAGTATGAACAAAGAGTCAGTTTAGCCAAAACACTGCAAAAAGCTATCCATGCAGATAAGTTTGTCGTAAATATTTGCATGACAACTCCAACTATCACATTGGCTGATGTGGCTTCTATGCTTTCCATTATAGAAGCCTCTAGCACTCGCGGAGCATTCCGGGCCAATGAATTGACTTCAGTTGGTGAGTTGTACAACCGACTGCAAGCATTTTTAGAATATGCTCGCTCTCAGTTAGAAAAATCACAAGGAGAAGCAAATGCTGAAACACATAGGTAGACATGGCGACCGCAAAGTGGCCATTGTATTTAGAGAGATCCCCGGCGAGGACCATATGTGCCTTGTGATATATCCAGATGTGTTGCCTACTCACATTCATAACACTGTAATGAAGGTGCTGGAATCGGCACCCGGGCAACAAGCTACAAACTTAGCCGATGTGCTACATCGCAACCTCTTACCGGACGGCAGGCCCATACTGAATGCACTACACTTAGAAGGCATGCTGAAAAAAATTGCTAGCAATCAAGTAATTCTTACGCCTACTCCTACCACCAGTGCCAAACTTGACGAAATAAATCGTTTGGTCAAAGAAATGGAATCCGGCACCGAGGCCATGAAGAAATTGCAGCAGCTAGATAAGAATGCTGGTATCGTGGCACCGGAAGTAAAGCGCGAGCAAGAACGTGAATTCAAGCGGCAACGTCTGGAACAAGAAGCTGCGGCTGCACGTCAGGGACAACCTTTACAGCCCGCTGATGCCAAAGCCGCACTTGACGACAAAGCTTTGGCCGCCGACATGTTGAGCCAGGCCAAACGCATGGAAACCGAAGCACAGGGACTAATTGCCGAAGCGGCTCGCATGAAAAAGGAAGCAGAGCGCATGTTTCCTGGTGTAGTGGCATCTCCTGCGCCGGTCTCCAGTGAACCGGCAACTAAAAAACGCGGTCGTACCAGTAAAAAGGTAGCGGCAGATGCAGCAGTTCAGTGAAGAATTTCTAAAACAGTGGGAACACATTATCAGCGAAGTCAACACCACAGAAATTCCATTGGAATGCATGAAAAGGGTGGTACTCAAACTTCGAGATAGAAAACGTAAAACACTGAATTTTTTGACTCTGCGGCGACAAGGATTGAGCTGGGAAGAAATTGAAACCATGCTCAGCCGCACTCTTCAGGAATTGGAACCCTTGGTCGAAGATGTGGAATGGACCGTTGATGTCACTGCTGTGGCAAAAATAGTCCAACCGCAGACCAATCAAATGCTCAAAAACCTATGAATGTTAGACTGGTATCATACAGCCAACCCACTGAGGAATTTGCCCAACAGGGCATCACAGATGCGCAAGAACTCATTGCATACTGCGCCCGTGTATCCAACCCAGCCAATCAATTCAATACTGAAACATCAGAAAAACTTATCCGATACTTGGTCCGACACCAGCATTGGAGCCCTTTGGAGATGGTTTCGGCCTGCTGTGAGATCACAACCACTCGTGACATTGCGCGACAGATTTTACGTCACCGAAGTTTCTCATTTCAAGAGTTCTCACAGCGATATAGTGACCCTACAGCTGAACTCGACGAAGCGTTTGTGTTGCGTGATGCTAGATTCCAGGACACAAAAAATCGACAGAACAGCATAGATATAGACATGACCGACATAGATCAACGCATGTTGGCCTATGAATGGGAACGTGCACAGCATAGAGTCTTGTATGCTGTCAAACGTGAATATAAATGGGCCATTCAGGCAGGTATTGCCAAAGAACAAGCTCGAGCCATACTTCCCGAAGGACTTACCGTAAGTAGAATGTATATGAATGGTACGCTGCGTTCATGGGTGCACTTCATTCAATTGCGTTCAGGCAATGGAACTCAACGCGAGCATGAACAAATTGCTAGAGCCTGTGCCACTGTGATATCCACAGTGTTTCCGATGACCTCTGAATTCATTTCCAATTCTTTGAGAAGCTGAAAGAAATTTCGAAGTAGTAATTTTACATTCAAAATGATTGCTTCTGACGAAGAAAATCTCAGTATGCGTAAGCATTACCAACCACCCATGGTCAAGGTAGTTGACGGACGAGCCGTAAGATTTCAAGACGTAGTTGTACATGTAATCCGCATGGGCGATGTTGAAGACCCAGATCTCATGGTAGCAGAACCAATTTGGCAGTGGCAACAGACTGAACAAGGACAATTTATTATGTCTAAATCTGTTGATCCGCCTTACTGGATTGAAAGCATCGATCAGCATCATTATGGCTACACCTATCAAATTGTAGCTAGACTCAGCGAAGTAGACGAATGTTTCTGGCGTTTGAAATGGAAGTAAAATGAGTAAATTTCTAATCACTGGCGGCATGGGTTTGATTGGTCATAACGTTGCCCGACGGCTGTTGGATCGCGGCGAACAGATCACTATCATTGACAATCGTACCAACTACGGTATTGTCCCTCAAGACGAGCTAGATTATCTAATGACCCAGAGAGAGATCAAGCTAGACCACCATCCAGTGTATCCCGTGGACATTGTCAATACTGAATCAGTGGACTATGTTGTAGGGCGTGAGCGACCCACATGTATTATTCATTGTGCTAGCTTTCCTCGTCAAAAAGTTGTAAACGTCAACCCTGCTCTGGGCGCCGATGTTATGATGCGTGGTTTGATCAATCTTTTGGAGAGTGCAAAACGCCATGGTGTAGAACGATTTGTGTACATCAGTAGCTCCATGGTCTATGGCGACTTCGAAAATGACATACTAGAAGACGCAGAATGTAATCCGCAAGGCCAGTACGGCATCATGAAGCTAGCTGGAGAAGCACTTGTCAAAGATTATGCCCGACGTACAACCATGGAATACATTGTTATTCGCCCCAGTGCGGTATACGGTCCTTTGGATGTTGAGGATCGTGTTGTGGCAAAGTTTATGCTCCAGGCCATGCGTGGTCAGACTCTCACAGTTAGAGGCGCTGCCGAAAGCCTTGACTTTACCTACGTTGATGATGCTGCAGATGGAATCGTTGCGGCTGCGACTCGTATCATGTCTCGCAACAATGTTTACAACATCACCAAGTCGCATCCTGTTAGCCTACTTGAAGCCGCAGAACTAATTGTGCAGCTTGTAGGCCGAGGTACCATAGAATGTCATGATCGAGATCAAGACTTTCCGTCACGAGGCTCACTCAACATTGATCGTGCTAGGACCATACTAGGGTACGATCCCAAAGTTGACGTTGAAGAAGGATTTCGACGCTATTATGATTGGCTCACTACCAGTGAGTATTGGAAATGTCGACTACAACAGGACTAACCATACCCTTTACTGGTCTGCGTAAGCAGTATCATAATCTTCGTCACGAAATACTAGACGTCACTGATGAAGTGCTACGATCTGGTGTGTTGATGAACGGTAACAACACAGCAGAATTTGAACACTGGCTATCGCATCGCAATCACATGCCTCATGCTGTGACCTGTCATTCAGGCACTCAAGCTCTGGAGATAATTGCACGATTTTGTCGAGAGCAGTGTGCTATTGAGCCACCTACTGTGCTCATACCTTCTATGACCTATGTGGCCACTGCCAATGCATTCATTTCTGCAGGATGGAATGTGGTATTCATAGACACTGACAGCCATGGTCTATTAGATGCCAAAAAAATACCTCAACTAACCAGCTACCAAGCTGTGGTGCTTGTTGGCCTGTACGGACATGGCTTGGCTCATTATGGAGGCATACGCACTTGGGAAAAATGGGTACACAACGACGTAATGATCATAGAAGATGGTGCACAGCATTGGCTGGCTGCTAATTGCCAACGAATAGGTATGG
>Ga0194123_10004302_pt1 | contig 16234 bp, 18 predicted proteins | sample TA2MahsurfametaG_5_FD_155479 | JGI IMG/M metagenome (GOLD analysis project Ga0194123, IMG submission 155479) | Freshwater microbial communities from Lake Tanganyika, Tanzania - TA2015023 Mahale A surface | ecosystem: Environmental > Aquatic > Freshwater > Lake | place: Tanzania: Lake Tanganyika... | reverse complement strand
GCGTACTGGCGGGCACCGCGGGAGGCCTGCAGGATCACCGGAGAGTCGGTCTCATAGGCCGCCTCCATGATCGACTGCACCTGCTCCAGGTTGTTCACGTTGAAGGCAGGGATGCCGTAGCCGTTCTCAGCGGCATGGTCGAGCAGCAGCCGAAGCGGAACGAGCGCCATGGGAAAACCTCGCGGGGGCGGGATTTGGGATGGGGGGGAGTCTAGGGGATGTGCCTGCGCCCAAAAAAAGCCCCGCCCGGGGGCGGGGCAGCGCAGCCAGAGGCCCATTGCGGGCAGGCCTGATCAGTCGATCAGGTGTTGCCGGCGCAGGGATTGAACGCTGTAGCCGTTCTGCTTGGCGGCGCGGCGGGCCTCTTCGGCCTGGCGGGCCATCTGCCTGGCGGTGGTGATGGACATGGGGACGTGCCTCCGTGGTGGTCCGGCCCGAGGGCGCGGGTGGGTGGATGGCGCGTTGCTTCGGGTTGGTCGGCCGCAGCCGCCAGCCCCTACTTCCGCCACGGAAGCGGGTGCCCCGTGGTCAACGTGCTCAAACCGTAGCGGTTGCTACCGAATGGCGGTGTGCGTGGTGATACCGGATTGCCGTACAGCAGGTGACGGCAAGGTTCGGCGCCTGCCGGCGGGTCGTGCCTGCTGAGCCTCAGTGCCTGCCGCGGGCCAGGTCGCAGCAGCGCTGGCTGGCGGCCCCTTCCGCCAGGCCGGGCACCATCGGCCGCCGCTCGCGGATGGCCTCGCTCCACCAGCCATGGATCCGCTCCACCGGCGCGATCCGCCCGTCCTCCCAGGTGCGGGCGAAGGAGAAGCGGGGATCCGGCTCCTGGCGGCGCAGCGGCTCTCCGCCCCGGGAGAGCCAGAGGTGGAAGCCGTGCACGTAGTCGGCCTGGTTGTCGGAGCCGAGCACGGCGGTGCCGTCGCGGCCGTAGATCTCCAGCCAGCAGCCCCGCCCCCGCCGGGTCACCGAGGCCAGGTTCACCTGGGCCGGCACGGCGCGGCCGCCGGGCCCCTCGAGCTCCAGCTGCACCAGGGCGATGTCTTCGGCATCGACCGGCGCCAGCCCGCCGCTGCCATCGGCCAGGGGACGCTCAGGGATGGCGGTGCTCAGCTGGGCCTGCAGCTGGCGGGTGGGCCCCACCAGCCAGTGCATCAGGTCGAAGGCATGGGTGCCCAGGGCCCCCAGCACGCCGCCACCGGCGGCCGCCTGGGAATACCAGCTCCAGGGGCGGGAGGCATCGGCCCGGCTGCCCATCAGCCAGTCGAGTTTCACCAGCACCAGCTCCCCGATGCTGCCGCTGCGCAGCACGGCCTCCAGCTGCTGGAACAGGGGCACGGCCCGGTATTCGAAATCCACCGCCACCGTCAGGCCCCGCTGCAGGGCCAGCCGCTGCAGGGCCTCCACATCGGCCGCCTGCAGGGCCACCGGTTTCTCCAGCAGCAGGTGTTTGCCCGCCAGCAGGGCCTGCTCGGCCAGCTCGGCCCGGGGAGCGGGCGGCGTGGCGATCACCACGGCCTCCACCCTGGGATCGGCCAGCAGGGCCTGGAAATCGCTGGTGCCGGGGAGGCCGGCGCTCTGGCAGGCGGCCTCCAGCCGCTCGGCGCGCGGATGCCAGAGGGCCACCGGCTCGGTGTGGGGGCAGGCCCGCAGGGCCGGCAGATGGACGCTTTCTCCGAAGCCGAGGCCGGCGATGGCCACGCCCAGGGGCCTGCGGGTCGACATGCTGCTGAACGAGAGGTTCAGCCAGCCTGCAACAGGCCGGCGCCGGCGCGGCAGCTCTCGGCGATCACCGCGCTCACCAGGGCGTCCTCGCCGGCCGCGTTCCAGGCGGCTCCGAAGCGGGGCACGCCATTCACCGAGGTGTCGCGGTAGAGGCGCTGGCCGCAGTCGATCTCCATCACGTAGAGGTCGCCCATGCGGGGGCGATCGTCGTCGTTCGCGGCCGGCAGAAAGCGGCTGAGCACGCTCAGGTCGCCGCCGCGGGTGCGGCGCAGGCTGCCCGCATCCCACCACTGCCGCCCCTCGGCCGTGGCGGGCACCTCATGCCAGTCAACCCCGCCAGCCTGGGCGGCCGCCGGCCGGCCCAGGGCGCCCGTGAGCATCAGCAGCAGGCTCAGGGCCGTCGCCAGCAGGGAGCGCGCCGCCAGCGGAGACCGGCTCATGCGGGCACCGCTTCGCGGCAGCCATGCAGGCGCAGCAGGCTGGCGAGGGTCTCCTTGAGGGCCGTGCGATCGACGATCGCGTCCACGAAGCCGTGATCCCGCAGGTATTCGGCGGTCTGGAAGCCCTCGGGCAGCTTCTCGCGCAGGGTCTGCTCGATCACCCGCCTGCCGGCGAAACCGATCAGGGCCTTGGGTTCCGCCAGGATCAGGTCGCCAAGCATGGCGAAGCTGGCGGTGACGCCGCCGGTGGTGGGGTGGGTGAGCAGGGGGATGTAGAGGAGCTCGGCCTGGCGATGGCGCTCGAGGGCGCCGGAGATCTTGGCCATCTGCATCAGGCTCAGCATCCCCTCCTGCATGCGGGCCCCCCCCGAGGCGCACACGATCAGCACCGGGTAGCGGCGGGCGGTGGCGGTCTCGATCAGGCGGGTGAGCTTCTCCCCCACCACCGAGCCCATCGAGCCCCCCATGAAGCGGAAGTCCATCACCCCCAGGGCCAGGGGCAGCCCCTGACTGGTGCACAGGCCGGTGATCACGGCATCGCGCAGGCCGGTGGCCTGCTGGCTGTCGCGGATCCGGTCGGCGTAGCTGCGCCGATCCTTGAAGGCGAGGGGGTCAGTGGGGGAGAGGTCGGCGTCGAGGGGCTGGAAGCTGCCGGGGTCTGCGATCAGCCGGATGCGCTCCTCGCTGTCGATGCGGTGGTGATAGCCGCAGCCCTTGCAGACGCTGGCATTGGCCAGCAGGTCCTTGCGGTACACCACCAGCGCGCACTCGGGGCATTTGCTCCACAGGCCATCGCCCTCCTCCAGCTCCTGGGCGTTGCGCACCGCCGGTGCGGTCTTGCGGCGGTCGGCGAACCAGTCGAAGAGGGACATCGGTGCTGGGCCTGGCGGACGGCTGCCCCCATTTAAGGCTGCAGCTCGAGAGCTGTCCCTCAGGCGCCGGTGCCGAGCAGCTGGCCGAGCAGGACCAGCCAGGGCTGGTTGCCGACCAGCCAGACGGCGGCGCCGCCGGCGGCCAGGAAGGGGCCGAAGGGAAACGGCTCATGGCGCCCGAGGCGGCCGCTGAGGCGTCCAGCCAACCCCACCACCGCACCGCTGAACACCGCCAGCACCACCGTGAGGCCCAGGCCCGTGAGTCCGAGCCAGGCCCCCAGCAGGGCGGCAAGCTTGGCGTCGCCCAGGCCGAGGGCCGGGCGACCGATCAGTTTCTCGGCCCCGGCGCTCATGGCTTCGAAGCCCAGCAGACCGACGGTGGCCGCCAGCAGGTGATGCAGCAGCAGGGTGCGGGCGAGCTCGATGCCCTGGCTGAGGCCGATGGCCGTGGTGGTCGCCAGGCCCAGCAGCAGCCCGATGCGGCAGAGGCCCTCCGGCAGCCACAGCCGGTCGAGATCGATCAGGGTGAGGGGGATCAGCCAGCTCAGCAGCAGCCAGCCCGCCAGGGCCTGCAGCAGGGGCGCCGGCTCCGGGCCGAGGCCGCTGGGCTGGGCCAGGGTGGCCGCCACCCACAGCCCCGCCGTGAGCAGTTCCACAAGGGGATAGCGCGCGGCGATCTGGGTGCCACAGTGGCGGCAGCGGCCCCGCAGCAGCAGCCAGCTGAGCACCGGCACGTTCTCGAACCAGCACAGGGCAGTGCCGCACCGGGGGCAGTGGCTGCCGGGGTGCACCACCGACTCTTCGCGGGGCAGACGCCAGGCCACCACGTTGAGGAAGCTCCCTACACAGGCCCCCAGCAGGGCGGCCAGCAGAGGATCGGCGCTGGGAAGCGGGGGCATGGAGCGCAGGCGGTGGAGTGGGCGTCAGCGGGTGCGGGGCATGCGCAGCCGGCTGGCGGGCCTGGCGGTGGGCCGGCCGCGCAGCAGATCCATCGGGATGAACTGCTCGTCGGGCAGGAGCACCGGCTGCTCGAACACCACCCGGCCCTTCGAACCCTGCAGCACCACGCCGCAGGGTTCGGCACCTGCAGGGCAGCGCTCCATGTAGTGAAACACCACCACCCGGGCCTGCTGAAACACCTGCTGGCTGTTGATCCGATCAAGGCGCACCACGGGCGCACCGGGCTCGAGAGCTCCTTGAATCAGGAACGATGGACAGCTCGTTCGTGCCGGTGGGGTATGGGCAGGGACGTGGGTGATGGCCTCACCGTCTCCGGGTGTGGCCCAGATTAGTGGCTGGCACTGCGTTCAGCCCAGCCCGCGGCAACCTTGAGGCCCCTCAGCCCAGCTTTTTCTTCTCCTCGATCATGCGGTGAATGATCGGGGTGAGGATCAGCTCCATGGCGAAGCCCATCTTGCCACCGTTCACCACGATCGACGTGGGGCTGGACATGAACGAATCGTGGATCATGTCGAGCAGGTAGGTGAAGTCGATCCCCCACTTCTCGCGGGCCCCCTTGCGGAAGTGAATGATCACGAACGACTCATCCGGGGTGGGGATGTCGCGGATCATGAAGGGGTTCGAGGTGTCCACGGTGGGGACACGCTGGAAGTTGATGTCGGTCTGGCTGAACTGCGGGCAGATGTGGTTGATGTAATCCGGCATGCGGCGCAGGATCGTGTCGACCGTGGCCTCAGCCGAGTAGCCGCGCTCCTTGTTGTCGCGGGCGATCTTCTGGATCCACTCCAGGTTCACGATCGGCACCACGCCCACCAGCAGGTCGGCCAGGCCGGCTACGTCGTAGCCCTCACCCTTCACGCCGCCGTGCAGGCCTTCGTAGAAGAGCAGGTCGGTGCCGGCGGGGATGGGCTCCCAGGGGGTGAACTGACCCGGCTCCAGGTTGGTGCCGAGACGCGCGTTGTGCTCGGCGGCCTCCTCCACGGAGTGCAGGTAGTAGCGCTTCTCACCGGTGCCGGTTTCGCCGTAGCTGCGGAAGAGCTGCTCGAGCTTGTCGAACAGGTTGGCCTCTGGGCCGAAGTGGGAGAAGTTCTCGCCCTTGGCCATGGCCGCCGCCATCGCCTCCTTCATGGGGCCGCGCTCGTAGCGGTGGTAGCTGTCGCCCTCGACCACCGCCGGGGTGATCCCCTCACGCTTGAAGATGTGCTCGAAGGCCCGCTTGACGGTGCTGGTGCCGGCGCCGGAGGAACCGGTGACGGAGACGACCGGGTAACGCTTCGACATCGGCGCAGGGAGAAAAACCGCTGCTGAGTTTGGCAGGTCGCGGGACTCCCGGGCCGGTTCCCTGCTCAGGCTGTTGCGGGCACTCCCTCCAGAGCAGCCAGGAGCTGGTCGCCCATGGCGCGGCAGCCCAGCTGGGTGCAGCCCTCGGCCATCAGGTCGCCGGTGCGGAAGCCCGCCGCCAGCACCCGATCCACGGCCGCCTCCAGGGCGGCGGCGGCGGCTTCCTGCTGCAAGCCGATGCGCAGGAGCATGGCGGCGCTGAGCACCATCGCCATCGGATTGGCCTTGTCCTGGCCGGCGATGTCGGGGGCGGAGCCGTGGATCGGCTCGAACAGACCCGGGCCGCTGGCGCCCAGGGAGGCGGAGGGCAGCATGCCGATCGAGCCACTGAGCATGGCGGCTTCGTCGCTGAGGATGTCGCCGAAGAGGTTGCTGGTGAGCAGCACGTCGAACTGGCGCGGGTTGCGCACCAGCTGCATGGCGGCGTTGTCGACGTACATGTGGCTGAGCTCCACGCCCGGGTAGCTGCTGGCGTGCAGCGCCTCCACCCGGTCGCGCCAGAGCTGGCTCACGTCAAGCACGTTGGCCTTGTCCACGCTGCAGAGGCGGCCGCTGCGCTGCTGGGCCAGGTCGAAGCCCACCTTGGCGATGCGGTCGATCTCGTCGTCGAAATAGGCCATGGTGTTGAAGGCCCGCACCCGGCCCTCGCTCTCCACCCGGCCCTTGGGGGTGCCGAAGTACACCCCGCCGGTGAGCTCGCGCACCACCAGCAGATCCACCCCTTCGATCACCTCGCGCTTGAGGGTGGAGGCCTCGATCAGGGCGGGAATGATCTTCACCGGCCGCAGGTTGGCGAACAGACCCAGGCCGGCGCGCAGGCCCAGCAGGCCGGTCTCCGGGCGCTGCTCCCGCGGCAGGCAGTCGTATTGCGGGGAGCCGATCGCCGCCAGCAGCACGGCGTCGCTGGCGCGGCAGGCCTCAAGAGTGCTGGCGGGCAGCGGTTCGCCGGTGGCGTCGATGGCGGCGCCGCCCATCGGCTGTTCGTCGTAGAGCAGCTCGAAACCGTGCTGGCGGCTCACGGCATCCAGCAGCTGGCGGGTCACCGCCGTGATCTCCGGGCCGATGCCGTCGCCGGGGAGCAGGGTGATGCGGAAGCTGGAGGTCATTGCGGCCGAGCAGTGCCGCGAGGCTAGGGGGTGGCCGGTCAGCCGCCGGCGCGCTTTTCCAGCTGCCGCAGGCTCCGTGCCAGCTCGGGCAGTTTGTTGAAGGCGGCGGCGCAGCGCAGCCAGAGGCGGTTGGGGATGGCCGGGTAGCCACTCACCACCTCGCCGGCCCCCACCTCGCCGTGCACCCCCGACTTGGAGCTGGCGATCGAGCCATCCCCCATCACCGCCTGGTTGGCCAGCCCCACCTGCCCGGCCAGGATCACCCCCCGTCCCAGGCGGGCACCGCCGGCGATGCCCACCTGGGCAGCGAGGGCACAGCCCTGGCCCGTGGTCACGCCGTGGCCGATGTGCACGAGGTTGTCGATCTTGGTGCCGGCACCGATGCGGGTCTCGCCCACGGCGGGGCGGTCGATGGCACTGCCGCTGCCCACCTCCACGCCGGCCTCGAGCACCACCCGGCCGGTCTGGGGCATCTTGCGCCAGCCCCTGGCCGTGGGCACGAAGCCGAAGCCCTCACCGCCGATCACCGTGTTGGCCTGCAGCACGCAGCCGGGACCGAGCTGGCTGCCCGGCTGCACCACGGCGCCGGCATGGAGTTCGCAGCCGTCGGCGATCTCCACGCCGTCGTAGAGCACCACGTGCGGGTGGAGCACGCAGCCGGCGCCGATGCGCACATCGGCGCCGATCACCACCTGGGCACCGATGTGGGTGCCTTCGCCCACCTGGGCACTGGGATCGACCACGGCACTGGGATGAATGCCGGCTGCGGGGCGCGGTCTGGGGTACAACCACTCCAGGGCTTCGGCGAAGCCCAGGCGCGGGTTGGCCAGGGCGACCCAGGCGATGCCCCGTTCCTGGAGCTGGGCCTGCAGGGCCTCGGAACCCTCGCCCCGGGCCGGGATCAGTACGGCGCCGGCCCGGGTGGCGGCGATGGCACCGGCCAGGGCGTGGCCGCTTTCCAGAAAGCTGAGCTCGGCCGCCGTCGCCTGATCAAGGGCCGCAGCCCCCTGCAGGTCCGGGTCGTGGGCGAGGAAGTGGGGCGGCTGGGGGGTGGTGGCGTCCCCCTCGCTCAGGTGGGCGAGCAGTTGGCTGAAGCGCATGCCCCGCAGGTGCCGGTTGCCGGATCGTAGGCAGCGCTCGTTTGGACCTCTCCTGCTGCTGGGCCGGGGGCCCGTCACACCAGGGCCAGCTGATCGCGGTGCACCACCTCCACGCCGGCCCGGCCCACCAGCGTGCGCAGTTCGCTGCTGCCGAGGGTGCTCAGGCCCCGCCCCAGCTCCCGGCCATCGGCCGCGAGCAGCCGCACCGCCTCCCGCGGGCCGAACTCTCCCTCCACCGCCAGCACCCCCACCGCCAGCAGGGAGGCGCCCCGTTCCACCAGGGCCCGCTCGGCGCCGGCGTCGAGGTGCAGGGTGCCCTTGGGCAGCAGGGCATGGGCCAGCCAGCGCTTGCGGTCGGGCAGGGGGGCCCGGGAGGGCTGGAACACGGTGCCCACCTTCCCGCCGGCCAGGAGCGCATCGAGCACCGCCGGGTCGCGGCCATCGGCCAGGCGCACGCGGATGCCGCTGGAGGTGGCGATCCGGGCTGCCGCCAGCTTGGTGGTCATGCCGCCCGTGCCCCACTGGCCGCCGCCGCTGGCCACGTGGCTGAGGCGGGCCAGCTCGTCCAGATCCCGCACCTCCTCGATCGGCTCGGCGCTGGCGTCCTGGCGGGGATCGCCGGAGTAGAGGCGGTCCACATCGGTGAGCAGGATCAGCTCATCGGCCTCCACCGCTACCGCCACCAGCGCCGAGAGGGTGTCGTTGTCGCCGAAGCGGAGCTCGTCGGTGGCCAGGGTGTCGTTTTCGTTCACCACCGGCACCACCCCCCAGGCCAGCAGCTGCTCAAGGGTGCGGCAGGCGTTCTGGTAGCGGCGGCGCGAGGCCAGATCGCCGCGGGTGAGCAGCACCTGGGCCACCGCCAGGCCGCGCACGGCGAAGGCGTCCTGGTAGAGCGCCATCAGCCGTCCCTGGCCCACGGCCGCCGCCGCCTGCAGCGCCTCCACGGCGGTGGGCCGTTCGCCCATCTGCAGGCTGGCGCAGCCCAGACCCACCGCCCCGCTCGTCACCAGGGCGATCGACTCCCCGCGCCGGCAGGCGCGGTTGAGGCTGGCGGCCAGGTCGGCGATCACCGCTGCGGTCGGTCGGTCGGCCGTGCCCCTCAGCAGGCTGGTGCCCACCTTCACCACCCGGCGCAGGGATCCCTCAGTGCGTGCCATCAGCCCAGGCTGGTGCCCACCCAGTGGGCCAGGCGCAGTTCCAGCCGCTGCAGCCGGTCGCGCTGGCAGGGCTGGCCCAGGGGGTCGATCGGCTTCACCAGCACGGTGAACAGCCCGAGGCGGTTGCCGGCGATCACGTCGGTGAACAGGCGATCGCCGATCAGGGCGACCTGGTGGGCCGGCAGATCCAGCTCCGCCAGCACCCGGCGCAGGGCGGTGCGGCGGGGCTTGCCGGCCGAGGTGGTGAACGGCACGCCGAGCTCCTCGGCCACCCGGCCGATGCGCTGGCGCGAGGGGTTGTTGCTGAAGAGGTGGATCGGCAGCTGCTGCCTGGCCTGCTCCAGCCAGCGGCGCATGCTCTCAGGCAGGCTCGCCTGGCGGCGGGGGAGCAGGGTGCGGTCGACGTCCAGCACCAGGGCGGCGATGCCCCGATCGAGCAGCTCCTGGAGCGGCAGTTCCACGAGCGTGCGCTCCAGCAGCCAGTCGGGACGCAGCAGCTGGCGCAGGGTCACTCCTGGCCCTCCCGTTCCTCCAGCTCGGCCTCGATGCGGGGCTGCACGCGCTCGAACTCCTCGCCTTCCACCAGCATCGCCTCGTTGCCCTCCATGCGGGCGACCACGAAGAACGGGTCGAGGGGGATGTACAGCCCGTACTCCTGGTCGTTGACCAGGAAGCTCACGAGCAGCTCGTAGGTCTCGGAGTCGTCGTCGGCGTCCTCGTCGTCGAGCTCATCGGGCTCGGGTTCATCCAGTTCTCCGCTCACGGTGAGGGTGACGGCGGAGCGCACCAGGGTGAGGTCGTGCTCCTGCAGCACCACGTCGGCCACCGACAGGATCGGCTCGCTGGCGTCGATGCTGTCGATCAGCTCGGGCTCGTCGCCGTCGTCGAGGCGAAACAGGCAGACCGGGGTGTCGACCGGCGTCAGCAGCACGTAGTCGTGGCCGTCCAGCGGGATGAGCTGCTCGAGGAAGCAGAGCAGCTGCCGGCCCTGCTGGTCACGGACCAGCACGGTCGGCACATCGGTGGGAAGGTCGCCGGGGCCAGTCATGAAAGAACCTGCGGAGCTCGGGATGGATGAGCTGTGTTCTCAGGATGAATCAACGCGGGCCCGTCTGCAGGGGTGGATGGTCGCCGTCCCCACCGGCAACCTGCGGCTCCGGACCCTCCTGCAGCCACTGCTCCAGCAGCAGGGCGGCGGCGGCGCTGTCGAGGGCGCCGCTGCGATCGCCGTGCAGGCCATGGCGCTCGCCTGCGGCCCAGGTGCTGCTGTGTTCGTTCACCCAGGCCAGGGGCAGGCCGGTGGCGGCCTGCAGCTGCTGGCCGTAGCGGCGGCAGTGGCGGGCCTGGGGGGTGGGCTGCCCGGCTGCGTCGAGGGGCAGGCCCACCACCAGCAGCCGCACCTGCCGGCTGCGGATCAGGCCCTCGAGCCGCGGCAGATCGGCCTCGAAGCGCCCCCGGGCCAGGGGGGGCAGGGGCGTGACGGTGAGGCCGAGGGCATCGCAGCCCGCCAGGCCGATGCGCCGCCGGCCCACATCCAGGGCCAGGGCGGAGCGGGGGTGGGGGGCAGGCATGGGCGATGACGGGAGGCTCGCTTGGGGGCTCTCGCGGGGTGCTGCCTGGGGCTGGGCGGCGCCCGGACGCGATCAGCGGGGCCGAAGGGGAGTCGGCATGGGACTGCGCCGCGGCTGCAGCTGCTCCAGCACCGCCTCGATGCGTCGGGCGGCCTGCCGGGCCGGGGCGTGCAGGTCCTGGCGTCGCCACACGCTGCGGGCCATCAGCACGCGCTCGCCCCGGGACTCGGCTCCCCGGCGCAGCAGCCACTGCTCCAGCGCGCTGTCGTGCACATCCGTGCGCAGCCAGAGGGGCTCGTCATCGCCGAGGGCCTGCTGGGCCTGCAGTAGCAGCCGTTCGGTGCCCGCGCCGATCAGATGGGTCCATCCCGGATGCACCGTGAGTTCGAGGTCGTGGCCTCCACCGGGATGTTCCGCCAGCCAGCGCACCCCCGCCACGGCCTGGTTGCGGGCCGCATCCACCAGCAGCCAGCCCCGACCGCGGCTCTGGTCGAGGAGGTCGTCGCTGCAGCGGTCCAGCAGCTGGCGCAGCTGGGCGGGGCAGGCCACCTGCTCCAGCTGGAGCAGGGCCAGGGCGGTGCGCCGGTTGAGAACCCGCAGGAGCGGCTCGCCGCTGGGCTGGCGCAACTCGGCAGCCGCCGCCGGGGCGCCGGGATCCGCCCGCCAGCGCCAGAGGCGCTCGGTGCGCAGGGGCTGGAACCCCTGCTCCCGCAGGGCCGCGAGCCGATCGAGGTCGGCGGTGGAGCTGGTGGCGATCCAGCTGGTGGCGCCCTGGGCCCTCAGGATCGCCTCCGCCAGCAGCAGCTTCGCCAGCTCCCGCCGGCCGCTGGGCACCGCCAGCCGCAGATGCTGCACCTGCCAGCAGCTGCCGCTGCGATTGATCTGCCGGCTCACGATCAGACCGGCGGCGCCCTGCCCCTGGCGGGCCACCAGCACCTGGGGAATCAGCCCGCGCCGGCCACGCATCACCTCCACCAGCCGCTCGGGCCACTGCAGCAGCACGGCCCGCTGCAGCAGGGGCTGGAGGGGCACAAAGGCCGGATCCCCCAGCAGCGGCAGATGCCAGGGCGCGAGGGCTTCCAGCAGCAGGGGGTTCTCCGGTGCCGGGCCGTCGAGGGGCCCGTCCCCAGGGGGATGGTCCCTCCCGGCTTGAGGCGGTGTCGGGGATTGCACCGTCATCCCAGGCATGCCCAGCGTGGAGGCCCCCCCGACTGTATCGGCGCCGCGGCCCCAGCGCTGCGGGGGCTGGCCCTCAGGCGGGACGCACCAGCACCAGGGGGGTGCGCTCGTTGGCGTTGCCCGCGGGGTTGGGCCGAAGGGCCCGCTGCAGCAGCTCCTCATCGCAGCCGCGGCTCGCCGCGAGCACCTTCACCCGGCCGAGGTCGTTCACATCCACCACGGCGACGGCCACGCCGAGGGCGGCGGCCATGCGCTCGCAGAAGGCCTCGGGACGGTCGGGCCCGAGCACGATCGTCTGGTCGTAGGGGGGGGTGGTGCCGGTCAAGTCGTCGATCAGCCGCGCCTGCTCCCCCGCCAGCCGGTAGAACCAGCCCTTCGAGCCCACCAGCTTGAGAGCAGTGCCCACCAGCCAGGCCCCCAGCACCCGGGCCGGGCCCACCACATCGATCAGGCTCTGCAGCCCGCAGGCGGTCGCCAGGGAGCTGGTGGGGTGGAACACCCGGCACAGCAGCCGGGCCAGGCCACTGGGCTGCACCGTTTCCGGGTGGTGGTAGCGGCCCTGCATCACCGCCAGGGGGGTCTCGCCGATGGTGAGCACATCGCCGCTCTGGAGCAGCCCGCCGGCGTAGTGGCGCAGCACGGCCTCCGGATCGTCGAGCAGGCCCAGCAGGTGGGTGCGCACCGGCAGCACCTGGCAGCGCTCGCCAGGGCGCCACTGGGCCTGGTCGGGCTGCTGCACCGCAGGACGTCGCAGGGGGATCAGCACGCCATCCCGGCGCCAGAGGCGCCCGAAGGGGCCGTAGTTCACCCAGCGCACCTCCAGCCAGAGGGTGTCGAGCAGGGCCGCCAGATCCAGGGACGGCGGGCCATCAAGCTCAACCACCAGCTCGGCCCGGGTGCTCTTGCGGCCCTTCACGATGTAGGCCGCCCAGTAGCCGTCGGGGCGGGTCTCTTCGTCGGGGTGGCGGGCAATCACCCGGGTGCGCATCCGCACCTCGGCCAGATCCCCCCGCCCCAGCAGGGTGGGCCTCAGCTCCAGCTCCGGCACGAACACCTCCATGCGCCGGTGGGGGTTGGTGATCGTGACGGCGCCGGCCACGCGCAGGCTGCCGTCGGCCTGGGGGGTGACACTGAAGGCCTCAGGCGTGAGCCGCAGGGGCGAGGCGGGCCTGAGCCGATGGCGCAGCTCCAGCCAGATCAGGGTGAGGCCGAAGACCAGGGCGGCGATCAGGGCCACCTTGAACAGCAGGAGCAGCAGCAAGTGCGACGGGACGCGAATGGGCGGAGCGTAAGTGCGGCTGCCGCCCTAGCGTCCCGCCAGCGGCGGTGGATCGGGCGATGCGCAAGACCTTTGTGCTCGACACCAACGTGTTGCTGCACGATCCCCAGGCCCTCACCCGCTTCGAGGACAACCACATCGTCATCCCGATTGAGGTGGTCGAGGAGATCGATCGCTTCAAGCGCGACCCGGCGGAGAAGGGGCGCAATGCCCGCCAGGTGTCGCGCCTGCTCGACGACCTGAGGGGCCGCGGAAACCTGGCCGACGGCGTGCCCAATGGGGACCAGGGCGGAACCCTCAAGGTGGTGTTCTGCCGCAGCGAGACCCTGGCCACCCTGCCGCCGGAGCTGAAGGCGGGCAACGGCGACAACAACATCCTGGCGGTGGCCCTCGAGCAGCAGCGCCTCGAGGCCGTGATCGGCGACCAGCCGCCGGTGGTGCTGGTGACCAAGGACACCAACCTGCGCATCAAGGCGGATGCGGTGGGGCTGATCGCCGAGGACTACACCAGCGATCGGGTGGCGATCGCCGACCTCTACCCCGGCTTCTGCGAGCTCTGGGTGAGCGCCGAGCAGATGGACCGGGTGAAGCTCTCCCCCGGCCTGGAGCTGGACGGCCTGACGCTGCCCGCCCCGCTGCAGGCCAACGAGGGCGTGACGCTGATCGATCAGGCCCAGCCCACCCACACCCTCCTGGCCCGCTTCAACGCGGCCACCCAGACCCTGCAGCCGCTGCAGCACGCTCCCAAGGCGAAGCTGGGCCGGATTCACCCCCGCAACCGGGAGCAAACCTTCGCCCTCGATCTGCTGCTCGATCCCGACATCCAGCTGATCACGCTGGTGGGCAAGGCCGGCACCGGCAAGACCCTGCTCGCCCTGGCCGCCGGCCTCAACCAGGTGGCCGACGAGCGCATCTACGAGCGTCTGCTGGTGACCCGGCCTGTGATCTCCCTGGGCAAGGAGCTGGGCTTTCTCCCCGGCGACCTGGAGGAAAAGATGGGGCCCTGGATGCAGCCGATCATCGACAACCTCGATTTTCTGCTCGGCGGCGAGGAGCAGCAGCGGGGTGCAGCGGCCTCCCGCGGTGGCCATCGCCCCCCGCGCAGCAACTGGGGCGATCTCAAGACGATGGGTCTGCTGGAGGTGGAGGCGATCAGCTACATCCGCGGCCGCTCCATCCCCCGCCAGTACATGGTGGTGGACGAGGCCCAGAACCTCACCCCCCACGAGGTGAAGACGATCGTGACCCGGGTGGGGGAGGGCACGAAGATCGTGCTCACCGGCGATCCCTATCAGATCGACAATCCCTACGTGGATGCGGAGAGCAACGGCCTCACCTGGCTGGTGGAGCGCTTCAAGGGCCAGCCCCTTGCCGGCCACGTGACGCTGCAGCGGGGCGAGCGCAGCGAGCTGGCCGAGCTGGCGGCCAACCTGCTCTGAGGTGATGAACGACCCTGCCAAGCCCTACCGCGTGATCAGCCACGACGGCTGGGGCAACACCTGCGTGGGTGCCTTCGAGAGTCTGGAGGCCGCGCAGGAGCTCTACCGCACCCTCTGCAGCGACCGCTGGTTCCGCAGCGATGGCAGCGTGCGTGGCCTCTCGCTCGAGAGCGCCGGCGCCACGCTGGAGACGATCTGCTTCAGCAGTCCAGACAGGCCCGGCGTTCCGCGTCGCTGATGTCGCCGCGCTCCCGTTGCCACTGGCGGCGGCGCAGGTGTTCGTAGGCGCGGCAGAAGTCTTCCCCCAGGGCCTTCCGCAGCGGCGCGTCGGCAGCGAAGGCCTCGAGGGCCTCGCCCAGGTCGGCCGGGAGGCGCTGGCATTGATCCAGGCCCAGCGGCTGGGCGTAGTTGTCGTTATCGCGGCGCGGGCCAGGGTCGAGCTGGCGGGTGATGCCATCGAGGCCCGCCGCCAGCACCGCTGCCTGCAGCAGGTAGGGGTGGGCGGAACCGTCGGGGAGGCGCAGCTCCAGGCGCTGGCCGTCGGGGATGCGCACCATGTGGGTGCGGTTGTTGCCCGTGTAGCTGATGCCGCCCGGGCTCCAGGTGGCGCCGGAGGTGGTGGGCGGGGCCGCCAGGCGCCGGTAGCTGTTCACGGTGGGGTTGGTGATCGCGCACAGGGCCGGGGCGTGGGCGATCAGCCCCCCCAGAAAGTGATAGGCCAGCGGTGAGAGGCCCAGCTCTCCGGCGGGGTCGTGGAACAGGTTCCGGCCCTCCGCTGCCAAGCCCGGCGCCCCCCAGAGCGAGAGGTGGGTGTGGCAGCCGTTGCCGGTGAGGGCGGCGAAGGGTTTGGCCATGAAGCTGGCCCGCAGCCCCTGCTGCTCGGCCATCGCCTTCACCATCACCTTGAAGAAGGCATGGCGGTCGGCGGTGGTGAGGGCGTCGGCGAAGGTCCAGTTGATCTCGAACTGGCCGTTGGCATCCTCGTGGTCGGCCTGGTACGGCCCCCAGCCCAGCTGCTCCATCGCCGTGAGCAGGGGCCCGATCAGGCCGAAGCGACGCATCAGGGCCAGCTGGTCGTAGCAGGGCTTCTCCTGGTGGTCGGCCGGATCGGCGATGGCAGCGCCATCGGGGCTGAGCAGGAAGAATTCGGCCTCCACGCCGCTGCGCAGCTCAAACCCGAGGGCGGCGGCCCGCTGTTGCTGAAGGCGCAGCAACCGACGCGGGCACTGGGCCATCGGCGTGCCGTTGAGGGTGAGCTCAGCCGCCATCCAGCCCACGCCGGCCTGCCAGGGCAGGGCCGTGAGGCTGGCCGGATCGGGCACGGCCAGCACGTCGCCATCGGCGGGGGAGAGGTCGAGCCAGGCGGCAAAGCCGGCGAAGCCCGCGCCATCGCTGGCCATCCCCGCCAGGGCAGAGGCCGGCACCAGCTTGGCCCGCTGGATGCCGAACAGGTCGGTGAACGACACCAGCACGAACTGGAGATCGAGCTCCTGGAGCCGTTGACTGAGATCAGACATGGGGCGGTTGCTGGAGGAGGTGGTCGACGATCGAGCGCAGCCGCTGCTGTTCCGGGGCGCTGCTGTGGGGGTTGCCGGCGCGGTGGCCGAGCTCCGATTCGATCCGCTCGAAGCGGGCGCCGGGGATGGCCGCCGCCTCGGCGGTCAGGTCGTCGGGGGTGAAGTAGAGGTCGTGGCTGCCGGCCACCACGGCGGTGCGGGCGCGGATGCTTCCGAGGGCTGCGTTCAGGTCGCCGCCGGGGGCGATGTCGTGGGCCAGCCAGGTGTCGAGCATGGCGATCAGGTCGCGCGGGTCGTGGCGGCGGTAGTGGGGCAGCCACTGCTGCTCCACGTGCTGCTCGATCGGCTCGGCGACGGTGCGGAAGAAGGGCTGGCTGGCGGCCCAGCTGGCGTAGATCAGGGCATAGGTGCGCAGCCCCTGCTCCGGGTCGGCAGCGAAGCCGCTGCCGGTCCAGTGGCGATCCGCGGTGAGGGCCTGGCGCAGGCTCAGGCAGAACAGGCGGTTGTGGGGGGAGGTGCGCGCCGTGCCGCACACGCAGCAGATGCGCTCC